>Ga0209536_100002929_pt1 | contig 27653 bp, 28 predicted proteins | sample DeeMarSeWOR28_12_FD_187461 | JGI IMG/M metagenome (GOLD analysis project Ga0209536, IMG submission 187461) | Marine sediment microbial communities from White Oak River estuary, North Carolina - WOR-2-8_12 (SPAdes) (version 2) | ecosystem: Environmental > Aquatic > Marine > Intertidal zone >... | reverse complement strand
GACGATCGCATTTGCCCTTTACGGCACCGATGTTCGTCTGGCAGGTCGGGAGTGATTTCAGGGTGCTTTTAGCAATGCCGGGGATACCTCTCCGTCGCCCCGATTGCGTCCACTATGTGATATTCAGTTGATTGCCATCAGGGCATCGGTCTGCCGAAGCGTATCGGGTGACGATTTCTGAGACGGTGTCGATTATTAAAAGCCCAAAAAGGTCTGAGTCAACGACCACCCGCATAGCGGATAGTTTGGATTTCCGGCCGTAGGACGGAAAAACAAGCGAACGTCAGTTCGCAATCTTTATGTTTGTGAGCGGGGGTGCGGCACCCGCTCGGTATACAAACAACCACCCGGTTTGGAAAACCCAATCAGACGGATTCCACGCTGACAATTTCAGGGATTTTCTTTTTGACATAAGCTTCGATACCCTGCTTGAGGGTCATCTGTGACATGGGGCAGCCGCCACAGGCGCCTGTTAATCGAACTTTGACGATGCCATCGACAACATCGACCAGCTCGACATCACCACCATCGGCCTGAAGGGACCCTCGGATGTCATTCAACGCGCTTTGAACTTGCTCTTTCATTTTTTTTCTCCCGGATTATTGGGGTTGATGTTTCATAACGCATTTTGCTTACTGGTTTAAAGTATACCACTTTGTGACATCGGTCAAGGCCATATTGTCGCTTGTCATCAACAGCGTCCAGCCCAGGCAGTCTGTTGCCGGATCTAAAACACACAGACTTTGATAAACAAGGTTTCAGTGTTCAGGTGTCAGGTATCAGTCTCTGGCCCGAAGGGCCTGGTTTGGGCTTTGAACTGTTGGGCCCAAAAACATTTCGAAAGAGATTTAAGATTTCGATGTGACACGCATTACCCTGACACCCGAAACATGACATTTACCGGGTGATCATGCTTTCAGGCATCAGAACGCCCGTTATTTCTCCGCGGGCGCACTCACGGCCGTTGGCGGAGAGGGTGACGGCCACAACCACTTTGCGCTCCTGGACTTCTTTTACGCGGCCGCGCAGCTCAAGAGCCGCATCAATCGGTGTCGGCGCCAGATAATCCACATGCAGCGAGGCGGTCACGTAGCGAATGGGGGGATCAGATCCCGGTTCTCGTTTTTCAGAACGATATTTGGCGGCGGCTGCCGTGCCGGTGCCGTGACAATCAATTAGCGAGGCAATCAGGCCGCCATAGACAAAACCGGGCACAGCCATGTGATAGTCTTTGGGGACAAAGCGGCATACCGTTTCATTTCCGTCCCAGTAACTTTTTATCTGTAAACCATGTGTGTTTAAGCGCCCACAGCCGTAGCAATGACTGTATTCATCGGGATAGTAATCCTGGATGGCCTTTTCGCTCATGTCATTTCCTCCATAAATTTTTATCGACTATCAGTTTACGATTCCGGTACAGCGATATTAAGAAAAGCTTCCTTACAGCAAAATTCTAAACACGAAACCATGGATCTGCAATCTGGAATTAATTGAAAACAAAAAAAGACGAGAGCTGGATTGCCGGTTGAATGTGCTGCATCCCCGCGCGGATTACCGCAAACGATAGATGCTGAAAAATCCAATTGACACATCACTTGCTGATGGGTTAATCATTAAGCGTTCCTCAATAAGCCACGTATCACTCCTGTCAACCCTGCATGATTTCCAAAACCGGTACCCATCTCAATATATAGGGTGGGAGGGGCTTTCAAATGACTGAATCCATTTACCAGCTTCTGGCCAGAATTGGCTATAGCCACCCGCTGCACCCGCCGGCCACCCATCTGCCGGCCGGCCTGATTATCGGCGGGTTTTTATTCGCTCTGGTTGCCTGGATTTTTAATCGCAAAAATGTGGCCCAGAGCGCACGGCATTGCATTATACTGGCGCTGATTATGGCAATACCCACCATCCTGCTGGGTCTGATGGACTGGCAGCAGCGCTTTGGCGGTGCCTACCTCTTTGAGATCAAGATGAAGCTCGTCTTGGCCGGGGTTCTATTGTTTTTGCTCCTTGTTGCCGTAGTCTACAATGCCCTAACCGCTGATTTCACCAAAATTAATGTGGTCATTTATACGCTGTGCCTTTTGACAGTAATCGGCCTCGGGTACTTTGGCGGGGAACTGGTATACGGGACCCGTGAACCGGCTGCGGCAGAAACCGAAGACCTGGCCGTTACAGGCGAGCAGCTTTTTAAGCAAAACTGCTCGGCCTGTCATCTGACAGATAGCACCGCCACCAAGCTGGGACCCGGCTTACAGGGGTTGTTTAACAATCCCAAACTCCCCGCGTCAGGGCGCCCGACCAGCGAAGAAAACGTGCGTGCCACGATCGTCAACGGCCAGGGCAAAATGCCGCCATTTAAACATCTTGACGATTCGAAAATGAAAGCCCTGATTGATTATTTGAAATCTTTATAAAGGCTGTCCCATTTTTCCTACAAGCTATCTCGAAAATGCATCTTACACTCGATAACTGACTTAGAAGCCTCCTTAAAATGCTCACATACTGCAGGTATGCTGCGCTTTTGCGCTTGTCCCGCCATAGCCGCTTAATCAGGCGACGGCGGATCGACTTCTGCCTTGTTCTTGAGCGGGATCACTTATTTTTCAGGTGGCTTGCAGCTGTTTTCCTGGAATGGACACCCGGGCTTTGTGCTGATCTTTTAGCGGCGCAAATCCTTTTCCTCTGGGTTTAATTCTAATTGGCAGCCTGTTGGCGGGACCTGGCGGTCACTCCACGGATTCGCATTGGCTGCTGAAGCCACCGGGATTGAGTCTGCTTAAAGCGCCGGCAACGACTGAAACTATTGACGTTACCATCATAAATGCTGCTCGGTTTTTCTTCTCTTCTAATATTGACACATCTCTATTTCGTTCCTAACATGAAAGTTACTTATTCGCTTCAAAGATTTTTTTTTGTCTCAACAAAATCTCTTTGATCAATGATAAAGGAGACCTGATGATGAAGAAATGGATATTTATTGGACTCGGTGCAATTGTCATCCTGTTGATCGTCGTGGTGGTTGTGGGCATTTCAAAACTGGGCCCGCTGGTTAAGGTGGCGGTTAATACCTACGGTCCCAAAATTACGGACACCGAATTGCGGGTGGAGGATGTCGGGATTTCACTGTTTTCGGCCGAAGCCAAACTTAAAAAGTTTTTCCTCGGAAATCCGAAGGGATTTAAATCGCCCAGCGCCATGAAAGTCGGTTCCATTTTTGTGGATGTAGATCAGGGTTCCATTACCAAAAATCCCATCATTATTAATAGAATCGAGGTGATCGAACCCGAAATTACGTATGAAAAACGGGGGAAAAGCGATAACTTTCAATCGATATTAAACAACGTACAAAAAAATGTGCCCCAAAAAGGTTCCGCCAAAAATGAGACTGCCGAGGAGGGCCCGGGAAAGCAGTTGATCATCAACGATTTTATTGTCAAAAAAGGTAAGGTCAACCTGGCGGTTGCCATGGCCGGTGGGATTCTCGGTGATCAGGAGATCAAAGCCGATCTTCCCGATATTCATCTGAAAGACATTGGCAAGAAAAAAGGCGGGGCCTCAGCGGCTGAAGTGGCCAAAGAAATTTTCGCAGCCCTTTACGCTAAAATCCAATCACCGGCCGTGATTGGCGCTTTACAAGATCAGATTAAAAGTTTGGGCGGTACCTCCGTCAAAGCAGCTGAAGAAGCCTTAAAAGGCGCTGCCGGGGTTGCTGAGGGTGTGGATGAAAGTGCCGGCAGTGTGACCGATAAGGTGAAAGGGCTATTTAAGAAAAAGGAATGATAGATATATTCGCACGCAAAGCCGCAAAGCTCGCAAAGAAAGGGATGTCTTTTGGGTTAAGAAAAGCTTTGCGTCTTAGCGTCTTTGCGTGAGGTTTCCTGATTGCATTTTGTTGCGATCAGGGTGCTCCTCTTTGGATTTCATCCAGGGTTTTTTTAAATTGCTCCATATGGGGGCCTCCCAGCTTCACGGCCCGGCGGGCTGCTTTTAAGGCTTCCTGTTTCTTGCCCTGCTCCCACAGTACCTGGGCCAGATTGTTAAAGGCTACCCCTTCCTGCGGAAATCGAGCGGTTGCTTTATGCAATACCACGGCCGCAGATGTCAGATCCCCCATGGCATAATAGCTGTTGCCCAAACCAATATGCGCGGGAAAACTCTGCGGCCAGCGGTGCAAAGCGGTTTGATACCCCCTCACTGCTGCCGGCCATTGGTGGGCTTTCTCCAGGCCCACCAGCGCTGCAATCCACGGTTGCTCCTGGACCGTTGCCGGCAAACGATCGGGCGGCAACACCAGCAGGCCCCAGTGGTCACCCCGTGCCCAGGTATTTTCAAAAGTCCTGAAGCTCGTTTTTTTCCGGCGCGTGACCCCCGAATGCAAAATGAGCACCTCGGCATCAACATCATAACCGATGACCACGGCATAATGCCAGACAGGCATCCAGGAGAGCCCCAGGTTCTGCAGCACGATAACCGGATGTCCGGCTGCGATTTCACGCAGCAGCGCCTGCGCCCCGTTGATCGGATAGGCAACTTTTCCCTGGCGCCGGGTGGCGGCAATCATCGCCGGCTGCAGGCTGCCCTTAAGGGAAGGGGTATAGACCTGGGGGGTCAGTTCATCCGGGCCGATCTGAAGGCCGCTCCAGGAAAGAGCCATGGCCAAAGAGGCCGGCCCGCATTGATACGCTTTCTGGGGGTAGAACGGCACCGCATTCAATTTGTGATGGGACGGGATACTGGCGGCGGCCTGGTGCCATTTATTTGTCGATGTGGTGGCACAGCCACTAAGAACGAACAGTCCCAGGACCCAACCCCAGACGGCCATCTGCTGCCATAAATTACGAGTACGGTACCGATTGATTTTGGTATTACCTGACAAAGGTAAAGACGTTGGTATAGCCCATGGCATCGGTAATGATCAAGATGATGACAATGATACCCACCACGATCAGAAAGGTCACGAAAAAACCGCCGCCGGCGGGCAGCTCCTCGATTTGATCGGCGATTTGCCGGGCTTCCGCATCGGTTAGGCTGTCAACACGGGCTATGGCTTCGAGGGGATCGATTCCCTGGGCCTTTAAAACCGCCTGCGCATCTTCGCGGGCCAGAATTGTTTTGATGGTGTTGCGGGCATTTTGTCCATCGGCTGTTATCGCCAGGGTTGCCTCTGTGCCGACCATGGCGGCCAGCACCGATTGATAGGGTGCGGTCAACATAACCATCATGATAACCAAAAACAGACTGAGGAATTTGAATCGCTGCCGGAACAATTTCATTCTGTACCTCCTCCAGGTGTGGATTGTTCAGCCATAACAAAACCAAACATTCGAAATAGAAAAAGATTGCTGATTTGGCCTTTCGCTGCGGAATAATGGAATATTGGAATGATGGGTTTGATCCATCTGCGTAAATTCCTGTATCGGGCAGGCAATCACAAAAACTGCGGTGTAGTTCGCCTTTGTACCCCAAATTCCATCCATCATTCCCATCGGAAAAGACAACTGGGAAAATGATACCTTCAAATGGTGGCGTTTAGGTCCGCACATTTTGGGCCATTATGATAATCCTAACTTGGAAACAGAAAATTGTCAATTTTAGAGGCTCCAGCGGTTTCCGCAGCCGCGGCAGCTTGGGGGGGGTGGCCGTTTGGTGAGACTTTCGAAAGGCGCGATATTTCGATCCCCGCTCACTGTCGCTAACTATAGTATGCGGCCTCAAAATTATCATCCGCTATCGAACTCATGCCGCTTTTAACGGCAAAAGGTTCTTGGGGATGCAGGAATGTTGGAATATTGGAAGCAATAAACCTCCGAAAGAGACAGTTAGCGTTCATTTCGGAGGTTTATTTTTTTACGCTGATCCGTTCCGCTTGGTATTGCCCAGAATCCATCTGCGTCTGATTATCATTCGCCGCCGTACTTAAATGACAGATTGACCAGGGCGCGGTAAGCTGCAACTTTGCCGTCTTCAACCTTCATATCCAATTTTTCAATTTCTGCAATTCTCAGATCTCTCAGGGATTTGCCCGCGGTTTCAACGGCATTTTTGGCGGCCTCTTCCCATGAAGACGGACTCGTTCCCACCAGTCTGATGACTTTGTACACGCTGTCAGCCATTTTTTCCTCCTTTCTTGCAACTTTGAGCGCAATGTCGATGGATCATTTTTAGCGCCGGACGGCCGGGTTATCCCCGACAGCCCAATTGGCGCGCCGATATGTTAGCCCTTTCAATTTTGCGGGCATAAAAAAGCCTCCGGACGAACGGACACCGCCGTTGGAGGCTTAAAATCGCAATTTGATATAAACCGTTATCACCAGCGCCTCCTTTTCTAAACCGAGGACAGGGTTAATGCGATCCGGCAAACCTGAAAAAGGTTGGCGGTCAAAGAAGGAAAGCACGCTGTGCAATGGGCGAACCCGTATCGAAAAAAATTGGATCCTGCGTTGCTAAAACCGATTAAAATTAAAGGTCTGATGGTAATGTCTGTACGAGGATCAAACTAAACAATGCACGGACTAAAGTCAAGCGGGAAAAATTGGCGGTTGTTGACTGCTGACGAGCTTAAAATTAGGGATTAAAATTGCTTGCCGACAGGGTTTTATCAGCGCCAATCTTTGTAAGACGTCTTCAGTTGTTGAAACCGGTCGGCGCCGATGATTTCACGGACACGGATGACAAATCCCAGGCGCTCGTTGGCCAGGTCGGTACGGGCTTTTTCAAGGCGTTTGAATTGCTCACGGACCTTGGCGTCATCGACAGGTTCCTTTCCCAGCAGCGTATCCAGTTCAAACTGCTCCCGTTTTACCGCACTTGTCAAATCAATGAGTTCGCGACGGCTGTTTTCAAAGAGCTGATCCAGCTGGCCGACCTCTTTTGGGGTCAGATTGAGATTCTGAACCACTTTCTTGTTGTACCACCATTTACCGGAAGGTACGTCCTGGGCGGCAACAACCTCGGGCAGGCCAATCAGCAGGATCAGCAGTGCAGCAGCCAAGACCTTCTTTAACATCTTGCGGGTCCTTTCATGGTTATTACAGAGATTCGGGGGACGTCTTCGGTGGCCGGAATGAGAAATTTGAGAAAATCTTCATCCGGGTTCAAGTCGGTATCACCCACGATTACCAGATAGACAGGCGGCAATGCGTTTTCTACCAGCCCGTCTACCTCCGTCATCAGCCTTTCTGCTTCTATCATATTTTGGGCTAAATTTCCAACCCTACCGGGTTGTTGGTTTTGAATTAAGACGGTTGCCCAGACGACGATAATGGCGGCGGCGACGGCCGCAGCGCTAAAAGCAAATTTCCAGTTAAAAAAAGGCCATCTGACCCTGTCCGCAGTGAGGGCCACCCGCCGCTGCGGTTCAGGCGCATAGCGCCTGGCCAGTTGCCCCAAATGTGACAACTCCTGCGCGAAACGCTCCTTTTGTAAACGACAGTGCGAACATTCGTTCAAATGCTGCTTCAAACGCTGGGACAGATCGGTTTCATCGATGACTGCCTGCAAAATGTCGTTTTCGCTCAGGTGCGAAGGCTTTGCGTTGTGATTGCTCACGCCACGTCCTCCTGGAGAAATTGTCGTAATTCTTTTTCTTTTTTAAATTTTGTCAACGCCCGATACAGGTGGGTTTTTATAGTGCTTTCACTTTTCTTCAATATTTGTGCAATTTCAGAGATATTGAGGTCGTCCATAAATCGCAGCATAAAGACTTCGCGCTCCATTTTCGATAGTTTTTTTGCAATGCGACCCACCTGACGCCAGAAATCTTCTTTTAAGACCTGCTCCAGTGCTTCGGGATTCTCGCGGCGATGATCTGCTTCCGGTTGAATCTCGGGTCCTTCATCGGATGATTTAAAAATGGATCGGACTCGTTTTTTGCGAAGAAAGTCATTTACCCTGTTGACGGCAATCGTGTACAGCCAGCTGCGGAATCGTTGCGGTTCCCTCAGGCGCGAAATACTGCGGTAAGCACGAACAAATACGTCCTGGGTCAAATCTTCAGCATCCATTTGTCTGTGTATGCGATAGTATATCATCCGATATATGTCTCCCTGGTAGCGATCGATCAGTTGATCAAAAGCCGGGCGGTTACCGTCCCTGGCCCTTTCGACCAGTTGCATCAGTTGTGGTTCAGTGTCCTGGGAGCCAGTCGCATTATGTGTCGATGGAGTCATTTTTCTGTATCTGCCAGTTTATCCGCCCACAAAGATAATGCTTCAGATTTGCGCTTTAATCATAATGGCTCAAGATACGATTGTCCACAACTGTTATGGGTTGCTGTCTGCTAAGACGCGAAATAAAACCAAATGGTTTACAATGAAGCCAACAACAGTGGTACACCATTCAGATCGTCCGCCGTTTTGGGCCCAAAAGTTCAGATGATATTCTGCTTGCATAACGACGGATTCCTTTGTATGAATGCACCTTTAATGAAAATAGAAGGGGATCTGGCGCTTGGTGGACTTTAAACTATCCAGCAGCAAAGAACTTGTGCTATCCAAGTTCGAAATCGGTGCGGTGGCGTCATTTATTGCCCGCACCCAGCGATCCGATGGAGAGATACCGTGGGCTGTGGGTCAAAAAACAGATCCCTGGGATCACATCGAATGCGCCATGGGGCTGAGCGTGGGCGGCTATTATAAGGAGGCCCGGCGAGCGTTTCGATGGCTGGCCGAGCGGCAACTGGAAGACGGCAGCTGGTATACAGCCTACCGTCAAGGGATTGTCGAAGATAAAACCAGAGATGCCAATTTATCTTCATATATAGCGGTGGGCCTATTTCACCATTTTTTGATAACCAAAGACATTGCTCTGCTAAAACAATTGTGGCCCACGATTGTAAGGGCCATCAATTTTGCCATAAGCCTGCAAAGCCCCAATGGAGAGATTTACTGGGCCATAAGCCCCAAAGGCAACGTCGATCGTATGGCCCTTTTAACGGGATCCAGCTCCATTTACATGAGCATCAAATGCGCACTGGCCATTGCAAAACGATTGGGCCTTTCCATGCCATTATGGGAAAGTGCCTGTATCAGACTGGCAGACGCCATTAAAAACAAACCCTATCTGTTCAACATGACCAAATCACGTTTTTCGATGGATTGGTTTTATCCGATTCTGGCGGGGATCATCACCGGCACGGAAGCTCAAAAGCGGATCGACAGGTACTGGAAAAAATTTGTTGTCGAGGACCGAGGCGTGCGGTGCGTTTCAGATAAACCCTGGGTGACCATTGCCGAAACCGCGGAGTTGACGCTAGCGCTGGCCGGCATGGGCAACCTGGAACTGGCCGGGATTGTATTTAACTGGATCAGCGATCGGCGCTATGAGGATGGATCTTACTGGTGCGGGTTTACCTGCCCGGACCTGATCACCTGGCCGGAGGATAAAATCACCTGGACCAATGCGGTGACACTGCTCGCCGCAGATGCGATCTATAACTTAACCCCGGCAAGCGCGCTGTTTAGTCATCAATTTTGGGCGACATCCGAGCTTTCGCCATTTGCTGATTGCGCGTAAGGGGTTCATTACATCCAGGGACCGTATCCATGCGCAAAGATCACCGCCCTTATGCCATCAAAAAAGCGCTTTTGAGATTACAAAAATTTTACAGCGCTCATTTCTTGGAACCGCATTTTGCCGCCCTTGGAAAAACTGCCACCATTATCAAACCCTGGTATGTGGAAGTATTCGGATCTCCGGTTTCTGTCGGTGATCATGTTACGATTGTTGCGACTTCAGACCACCGGGTGCGTTTGTCTGTTTGGTCGGACCAGCTGGTGAGCGGACAAATCCAAATCGGCGATTATGGAATTATTTGTCCGGGTGTTAGAGTCAGTTCGGCTTCAAAAATACATATCGGTGACAATTGCATGCTGGCCAGCGGTGTTTATCTGACCGATTCCGACTGGCATGATATTTATAACCGGATTGCTTTTGGTAAAACGGATCCCATCCACATAGCTGATAATGTCTGGATTGGAGACAGTACCATTGTTTGCAAAGGCGTGTCTATCGGTGAAAACACCATCATCGGTGCCGGGTCCGTGGTCGTGAATTCGATTCCGTCAGATTGCATCGCAGCGGGAAATCCTGCCAAGGTTGTCAAGCACCTCGATCCTCAAAAAGCATTTACGACCCGCCAGCAATGGTTTTCAAAATCCACCAACCTGTATGCCGAAATTGATCAACTGGATCGGGAGTTACTGGGTAACAATACCTTGCGGCATTGGTTGCGGTATCTGCTCTTTCCTCATCGGGGTGATTGAGATGGGTTCAGGATTCAAAGGTTCAAGGTTTAAAGGTTAGACGCTAAGTGTTGCGGATCACAAGTTGTGAACTATCTTATCATTATGCCAGCAGCCAGCGGCAAGAAGTCAATAGCAAGAATCGATAATCCAAAGGCCGAACTTCCAAACCCTGAACCTTTGAACCCTGAACCCTTTATTTGCGATTCACCACATAAAATCCCCAGAAAATTAGACCACCCGATAAGGCAATCAAACTACTGATCATAAACAGGCTAAAGGAGCCGCTGATTTCATAAATGTAGCCATTGAAAAAGAAGCCCACCATCAGCCCCAGACCATAGCTGAGGGCATTGTTGGCCGCCTGACCCAGGGTCTTGGCCTTGTCGGGTGTGAGGCGATCAATGTAAAGAATGCTGGCAATGTGAAATGTGCCATAGGTTATGGCATGCAAAACCTGGGAAGCTAAGATGACTGCCGCGGATTGGCCCCAAAAAAGAACAAACCACCTCAGCGCAGCAACCATAAATGAAAAGATCAGGACAGATTCCAGCGAAAAGCGCTGAAAGATTTGTTCGGATCGGATCATCACCAGGATTTCGGCTGCGGAGGCGAATGCCCATGCCAACCCGATAAAGGTGCTGCCGTATCCCAGATTTTCAAGGTGAATCGAAAAAAAACCGTAATAGGCCCCATGGCTGACCAGCATTAAAAACGCACAAAACAAAAATACCAGAACACGAACGTCAAGCAGACTTTTTGCCCCTTTGGACAGGCGCGTCCTTTTTAGCGGTCTGGTGGCAGGGATTCGCGTCGACATCAAAGCAAACATCAACAATCCGGCCAAAATAAGAACGACAATAATCTCAATGGAATACAGGTCGATGATCTTGCCCAGCACCAGTACCACTGTGATAAAGCTGATGGATCCCCAGACGCGCAGATGGCCATAACTTTTCTTCTCCTTTCCCAGAATGTCCATGGTGAATGCCTCCAGAAAGGAGATAATGGGGGCATAAAACGTCCCATATACAATGGTGATGGCCAGCATGGTACCAAAGTCAACCGTAAAAAGATATTGCATCCAGATCAGGGCGCTGCAAAAGCTGCACAAGATATAAATGGAGCGACGGGCACCAAGGCGATCGGCCAGAGTACCCCATATGAGGGGAAAAAACACCATTGCGACCGAACGGACAGCTGATAATATGCCGATGTTCAAGCCGCTGAAGCCCAGATGATAGCAGTACAGGTTAAAAAATGGCAAATACATCCCCAGTACGCCAAAATACAAAAAGTACTGGGAACCGATAACAAGTCTATCTGTCGGCTTGCTTTCGGTGGTCATGGTCGATTCATACGGTATTTGTGCTAAAAGGGCAATGCCCTTGTCCAGGGTCAGCTTCTATAATGGGGACAGTCGCATTGGCCTGACGAAAAGGCAAAAATGACAGGTCAGCGTGATTTGTGCGCAGCAATGGGGCAGGGAGCTCAAAGTAAAGCTTCGGGGGCCGGTGATGCCGGAACGCAAAGATGCGCTAATCGATTTTGACGGCCACCTGTTTTGCTTTTTGTGTCGCGGGTCTTGGGACCACGATCGTTAATACGCCGTCTTTAAAGGATGCTTTAACCTGCTCTGGTTTGATGGAGGCTTGCAGCGTAAAAGACCGCTGGAATTTGCCGAAAAAGCGTTCTTTCCGATAGTAATGTTCTTCTTTGACTTCCGGATCAAGAAGCCGTTCGCCTTTGAGAATTAGCGCATTGTCCTTAACTTCAACCGAGATATTCTCCTTTTTAACGCCGGCCAACTCCGCTTTCAGGACAAAACCTTCGGTCGCTTCATAAATATCAACCGGTGGTCGCCAGTCGTATAGACCGCCGTCATCTTCCAGCTCACGGGCGGTGCCAAAAGATTCGCTGAAAATTCGATTAATACGATCCTGTAAGGCGGCCACGTCCCGGAAAGGATCCCACTTTACGGTTGGCATGATATAACCTCCTATTTTTTATCATTTACTTCGCCTGAAACGTAATCATACATGGATTCCTGTCAAGCTTTACAAAGGATGCAATCAGTGTTATTTTGTTGTGATTTATACCCATTATACCATACCATCAGTTTCACATTAGCACTTAGGAGCTGGAGATGGAATTTATCAAAATTAGAATTGCCGAAGATTTTGGGCCTTTGGGTTCTGACCTGGAGAAAACAATCGAAGACATGTTTCGATCAATGAGCCCGGCGTTCACTCTTGCCGAGCGTTCCTGGAAACCGCCGATGGACATGAATGAAACGCCGGATGAAATTGTTATCGTTGCAGAGGTTGCCGGGGTCGAAAAAGACGATCTGGAAGTCGAAATCAGCAGCAAGGCTGTTCGGATAAAGGGAAACCGGATTGCCAGGCATTGCACCAATGAAACCACTTACCGGCTGGCAGAAATTCAATACGGCCGCTTTGAAAGAATTCTCTATCTGCCCGCGCCGATCGACCCGGAAGTCGTGTCTGCCGGTTATACCAACGGCCTGCTGGAAATTCGACTGGCAAAAGTGCAGATCGAAAAGACCCATAAAATTCCCATTTCAGACGGATAATTTTATACTTGAATTTTTTGCCGGTTTTCAATTAGCGATTAAATGTCAATTTAAGCAAGAACCAGACGACCCTTCCTGGAGGAGCTCATGACGGATCAACCTGATCAAAAACCAACACCGGACATTAATTCCGAACCGGACATTAATTCCGAAAAAATTCCCGAATTGCTTCCAATCCTGCCGTTATTTGACGCAGCCCTGTTTCCCAAAATGGTGCTGCCACTGGTGGTCATGCAGGGTGAATCCGTGCGCCTGGTTGATGAGGCCATGGCAAAAAATCGGATCATCGGGCTGGTGGTGTCCAAGAAACCCCAAGAGGGAATCAAGCCGGACCAAAGCGATCTGGCGTCGATCGGTACCAGCGCCCTCATTTTGAAAATGGCCAAGACCCAGGACAATCGGACCCAGCTTCTGGTGCAGGGTCTGCATCGGTTTAAAATAAAATCGTGGGAAAATAGCAGGCCCTATCTTCGTGCACGAATCCAATTGCTGGAAGACGATGAGACCAAGGGCAAGGAAACCGAAGCGCTCATGTCCAACCTCATTGGCCAGTTTATTCGTATCGTGGAGCTTTCCCCGGGGCTGCCTCCGGAGATCGGCCAGATGGCCAAATCGATCCCTGAGCCCGGCACGCTGGCGGATATGGTCGCCTCAACCATTAATGCCACTCCACAGGAAAAGCAAAAAGTGCTTGAGACCCAAAATGTAAAAGAACGGCTCAAGGAAGTAACCCGGCTGGTGAACCATCAATTGAGCGTCCTTGAACTGGGCAATAAAATTCAGAGCCAGGTCAAGGGGGACATGGATAAGAGCCAGAAAGAATACTACCTGAGACAACAGCTCAAGGCCATAAAAGAAGAACTGGGCGAACAAGATGAAACCCAGGTCGAAATCGAAGAGTACCGGACTAAAATTGAAGAAAAAAATCTTCCGCCCGAAGCCCGCAAAGAAGCTGAGCGCGAACTGGACCGTCTGGCCAGGATGCACCCGTCTTCTGCCGAATACACGGTTGCGTCAACTTATCTGGACTGGATAACGGCTCTGCCATGGCACGACAGCACGCCGGATAACGTTGATATTAAAATGGCCCAAAAGATCCTGGACGAAGATCATTATGGGCTGGAAAAACCCAAAAAGCGCATTATTGAATATCTGGCCGTCCGTAAGCTAAAGCCCGAGTCAAAAGGGCCGATTTTATGCTTTGCGGGCCCGCCGGGCACCGGTAAAACCTCGCTGGGACAATCGATTGCACGGGCGCTGGGTCGCAAGTTCCATCGCATTTCTCTGGGCGGCGTCAGGGACGAAGCCGAAATTCGGGGACACCGGCGCACCTATGTCGGTGCGCTTCCGGGTAGAATTATACAGGGTTTGCGACGCGCCGAATCCAATAATCCAGTCTTTATGCTCGATGAAATCGATAAGGTCGGCAGTGATTTTCGCGGAGACCCGTCTTCAGCGCTTCTGGAAGTGCTCGACCCCGAACAAAACTTTTCTTTTTCCGATCATTATCTGGATGTCCCCTTCGATCTTTCCAAGGTGATGTTTATTACAACCGCCAATATTTTAGATACCATACCGCCGGCTTTGCGGGATCGTATGGAAGTGTTGATGCTGCATGGGTACACCCTGGATGAAAAGCTCAAAATTGCCAAACGTTACCTCATTCCGCGCCAGCGGGATGAACATGGCTTAAAAGCCAAGCAGATTAAATTCAGCCAGGGCGCGCTAAACAAGATTATTTCCGGTTACACCCGTGAAGCCGGACTTCGCAACCTGGAGCGGGAAATCGCTAATGTTTGCCGCGGCGTGGCCAGCAAGATTGCCACCGGCAAGGCCAAATCAGTAACCATTAACCTAGATGATATTCACGAATACCTGGGACCGATCCGGTTTACATCTGAAACCAAATCCAGGGTATCGACGCCGGGAGTGGCCACCGGTCTTGCCTGGACACCCACCGGCGGAGAGCTCCTTTTCATTGAAGCCACCGCCATGAAAGGCAAAAAAGGGTTAACGCTTACCGGACAGCTGGGCGATGTGATGAAAGAATCGGCAACAGCTGCTTTGAGTTTTATCCGGGCGAATGCCAAAAAATTAAATATCGAAGAAGATTTTTTTGATGTGCATGATTTGCACATTCATGTGCCGGCCGGCGCGATACCCAAAGACGGCCCCTCGGCCGGCGTCACGATGCTAACCGCCTTGACTTCGCTGCTTACCGGCAAGACGATCCACAAGGATTTGGCAATGACCGGTGAAATTACCCTCAGGGGCCAGGTGTTGCCGGTTGGCGGCATCAAAGAAAAAGTTCTGGCCGCTCACAGGGCCGGCATCAAGGAGATCATCCTGCCGGAGTGGAACAAAAAGGATCTCGAGGACGTGCCGGCAAAGGTCCAGAAAGAAATCCGCTTTCATTTTGTCGATAAAATGAGAGACGTCCTGGAGCTGGCACTGGATGGCCGAAAGCGGCCTGCCCGCAAAAGACAACCCCAAAAGCGTAAGCGTTAGCGCGCGACAGATAAAATCGGTAAGCGCTTCTTTATCTAAATGCGTCATGCTCGCGGTGGCTGCGGCTGTCTTTTAGCGCTGAAAGAATCGATGATTATGTGCGGAATTTTACGTGTAAGCAACCGCTTAAACAAAGTTTGCTTAATCCTGGTGTGCGCCTGCGTTGCTGTCTGGGGTTATGGTTGTGCGCGCAACATCCCATCATCATCTCAACCGCCGCCGCCCGGCGAACCCGGCCATCCGAAACCGTATAAAGTCCTCGGCAAATGGTATCAGCCATTGCCCCATTCCGATGGCTTTCGCCAACGCGGTCTGGCCTCCTGGTACGGACGCGATTTTCACGGCAAAAAAACCTCCAACGGTGAGATTTATAATATGTACGCAATGACCGCGGCGCATAAAACATTGCCGCTGGGCACTTACGTGCGCGTATATAATCTGGAAAATAAACGCGGCGCTGTGGTTCGAATCAATGATCGGGGCCCCTTTGTACGCGGCAGAATAATTGATTTGTCTTACTCGGCTGCCAGAGAAGTCGGAATTGTCGGACCGGGGACGGCCCTGGTTGAAGTGGTTGCGTTGGGTAATCGGACCCCATCTTCCGGTCATACGGCTTCGACATACACACAGGGTGATTATACCACCGGCAATTTTACCTTTCAGGTCGGTGCCTTTTTGAGTCGTGAAAATGCTGAAAAACAAAAGCGTCAGCTGGCACAACGCTATAAAAATGTGCATATCACGATTTATGATCGCGGCGATCAAATCTTTTATCGGGTCAGGGTCGGACGCTTTACAACCCTGGATGAGGCCGTAAAGCATGAACAAATTCTCATAGAGGATGGATTCACCGAGCCCATTCTGGTTGCCGAATAAGGGGGTCCCCTTAAAAAAATATCCATAATCATGGGAAATAGTAATTTTTGAAGACGAATGGGTTCTTTATATACTATTTCCGGGATACGACTCTGGCGAAGCGCCTCAGAGGAGCCCATTATTTTGCTGAAAAAAGTCGTTTTCCTCGATCGGGATGGAACGATCAATCAGGACTCTGCTGATTACATTAAAAATTGGTCGGAATTCATTTTTTTGACGCGCAGTATCGAAGCGATCCGGGAACTGACCGCTGCCGGTTTTACAATTATGGTCATCACGAACCAGTCGGCCATACCACGCAAGCTTATTTCTCCTGCGGAGCTTGAACATATTCACACGAAATTAAAAGCGGCTGTCAGATCCGCGGGGGGCAACATAAGCGATATTTTCTTTTGCCCGCATATGCCCGAGGACGGCTGCAATTGCCGTAAACCCCGGCCCGGCTTAATCCTCCAGGCTCAGAAAAAATATCAGATCGAGCTGGCAAGCAGCGTAATGGTCGGTGACAGCGCAAAGGACATCGAGTGCGCCCATAACGCGGGTTGCGGACATTCAATCCTGGTAAAGACCGGAAACTACCAAGAAGCAGCAGCACGTCTGGCGGCTGCAAATCTGTCTGCCGATTACCTGGCGGCAGATTTATATGCAGCCGCCGAGTGGATCATCGCTTTGTAGCCAAAAAGCGGTCCTATCGGCATGCCTAAAAAATCCCATGACCCAATCGAATCGAACGGTGATTTACCTTGCATTTTGGCGGGCACTCATTTATATAAAAAAATTCGTCAGTTGTTATCAGCGTATTCACCATAAATTTATAGCGATTGTCAAAAAAACGTTCCGTTGGCGGAATGTTTTTTTGCTACAACCGCTTATGACACCATCCTTTATTATTCGAAACGTCGTTATGACAAGCGGTATAAACTCATATTTTCAATACATTGCAGTTGCACCGGCAATAAGCATCCATTTTGGTGTGCATATTCTTTAATTCGTTTAACTCGTCTCTAAGCTACGGATTACAGCGACAGCGGTGAACCTATGGAATCGATAATGGCCTCCGGCGCGCTTTCACCCTGGGAACCCGGCGTTTTTAGCCTGACGATCTATGTGGTTTTGATCCTCATTTTCGTTGCATCCCAGCTGATCATTGCCGTCTGGCTCGGGGAAAAGAAAAAAACAGAAGAAAAATTGAGACCTTATGAAAGCGGTATCATCCCGACAGGAGACGCCCGCCTGCGCTATCCGGTCCCTTTTTATCTGGTCGCCATCTTTTTTTTGATATTTGACGTGGAAGGCGCTTTTATTTTTGCCTGGGCCATCGCGCATGGCAAACTCGGCTGGGCCGGCTGGCTGCAGATTTCATTTTTTATTGTCCTGTTGCTACTGGGCCTGTTTTACATATGGCGAAAGGGAGGACTCGATTGGGGTCCGCTAACCCAAAAAAGCTAAACGAACGCTTGCTGAGCGGAGCCGATGCCCTCATCAACTGGGCACGCAAGTACAGCCTGTGGCCGATGTTCTTCGGGCTCTCGTGTTGTTTTGTCGAAAAAGCCACCGCCTTAACGGCGCGTTACGACCTGGCCCGTTTTGGTGCTGAAGTCTTGCGTCCCTCTCCCCGACAGGCCGACCTGCTGGTCGTATCCGGCACGGTCTTTAAAAAAATTGCACCGGTTGTTCTGCGCCTTTACGAACAGATGGCCGAACCCAAATGGGTGATTTCCATGGGCTCCTGCGCCAATTGCGGCGGTATGTACGATGTTTACAGTGTCGTGCAGGGCATCGACCAGATCCTTCCGGTGGATCTTTACATACCCGGGTGCCCGCCGAGGCCGGAGGCCTTCCTGCAGGGCATTGTCGAGCTCCAGAAAAAAATTGAAACCGAAAGCCCCACCCGACCCATTTTTCATCTAAAAGGGGGGACCCAGGGAAGCGTCCAGCCGCTTCGCGTGGACGGCCAGACCAAAAGCCGTGATCCCCGGGGGCCCGGTATGCAGGGAACGGCCATCCGGGGCACCTCTGTTACTCCGCCTGATTTTTGGGGCAGCCGCTCAGATCTGATGTGGACGCCGCCGCCGCGGCAGATTGAGCTCATTCCATCCGATCGGGATCTATCCCGGGAATTGAGTGCCCGATTCGGCGATGCCGTCCAATCCCGGGATTTCACCTCAGACATGCTCACCCTGGAGGTTGCCGATAACCGGCTGACGGATGTGCTTCGTTATCTTAAACACGAGGCCACACCCAAATATCAGCGCCTGGACGATTTGACGGCCATCGATGAATCTGCCCGCCGGCATCCGGAAAACTATCCGGATTTTACCATGGTATATCACCTGCTGTCCTATGACGCCGCCAGCCGCATCCGGTTGACGGTGCCCTTAAATGGTAAATCCCCCGGCATTACCAGCATAACGGACATATGGCCATCGGCTAACTGGTATGAACGGGAAGTTTTTGATTTGATGGGTATTCAGTTCGACGGTCATCCAAACCTGCGCCGGATCATCATGCCACCGGACTGGGAAGGTCATCCTCTCAGAAAAAGTTTTCCGGGCAGAGCCACCGAAATGGCGCCCTATACCCGCAGGGATGCCCAAAAGCTGCAGCCATTAGACGGCGGCGTTTACGCCAAGTCCGATGACGGTGAGCATCCGCTGATTTTGAATATCGGTCCTCATCATGTCAGCACCCACGGGTTGTTGCGCTATATCGCCTCTTTGAAAGGTGAGGAGATTTTAGGTCTGGAATTGGAGATCGGCTATCACCACAGAGCCGTCGAAAAAATCGGTGAACGTCAAACCTGGCACCAATTTATTCCCTATCTGGCGCGGGTAGACTATTTGGCAGGTGCAGCCAATGATCTTCCTTATTTGCTGGCAGTTGAAACCCTGGCCGACATAAAGGTGCCGGAGCGGGCCCAGGTGATCCGGGTGATGCTCAGTGAGTTTTTTCGCCTGAGCAACCATCTGGTCTGGCTGGCCACTTACGCCCACGATGTTGGCGCCATGACGCCGAATTTTTACACCTTTCGCGAGCGGGAGATGATTCTCGACATTGTGGAGCTCATTACGGGAGGTCGCTTACACCCGTCCTGGTTCCGGATCGGTGGCGTGGCCGACGACCTGCCCGATGGCTGGAAGGCGGCGGTCGACCAGTTTGTCAAAATATTTCCCGAGCGCCTGCAGGAATATGAAAATCTGATCCGCAAAAATCCCATTTTCAAGGCGCGCACCCAGGGTGTTGGCCGAATTTCACTGCAAGATGCCATGGATTGGGGAGTGACCGGTCCCAATTTGCGGAGTTGCGGCCTGGATTGGGACCTTCGTAAAAAAATGCCCTATTCGGGCTACGAAAATTTTGAATTTGAGGTGCCGACGGCGACTGAGGGCGACTGTTATGCCCGCTATCTGGTGCGAATAGAAGAAATGCGACAGAGCATCGGCATCATTGAGCAGGCGGCCAACAACATGCCTTCCGGCCGGTACGTTACCGATGATTACCGCTACGTGATCCCCAGACGCGAGGATATGCTCAAAGATATCGAAAGCCTGATCCACCATTTCATCAATGTGACCCGGGGCCCCAAAATGCCCCGGGGTGAGGCCCATGCTGCCTGTGAAATTCCCAGAGGTGAGCAAGGGTACTATGTGGTCAGCGATGGCTTGGGGTATGCATATCGTGTGCGCATTCGCGGGCCCGGATTCGCCAATGTGCAGGTGATGCCGTTGCTGGCGGTCGGGGAGAGCATTGCCGATTTGATCGCCATCATCGGATCGGTGGATTATATTTTGCCGGATATTGATCGCTAAAATCGATTTTGGATTTTAGAATTTAGGTTTTGGATTATAGATTGCTGCAACAATTTAAATATTCATCTCGACGGATGATTAATCGGCAATCCAAATTCCAAAATCTAAAATTTAACAGGCAGTTGTAAGACGAATTAAGTCAATGTTACCCAAAGAACTTGAAAAGATGCTGAAGGGACAGATCGCCCATGCGGATCATCCGCGGGAGCTGGTGGTAGATGCGATGCTGGCCCTGCAGGACCACTACGGTTATTTAAGTGATGAAGCCGTAGAACAGGTGGCGGCATTGCTGGGCATGTCGGCCCTGGAAGTGGAAGAGCTGGCCACCTTTTATACGTTCATTTACCGCGAGCCGGTGGGCAAGTATGTGATTCATGTTTGCGACAGTCTGATTTGCTGGATGGACGGGTATGAATCCATACAGAATTATCTGTGTCAAAAGCTGGATATAGAACTGGGCGGCACCTCAGCCGACGGTTTGTTTACGGTCCTGCCGGTCTGCTGCATCGGGTATTGTGATAGAGCGCCGGCCATGCTGATTAACCGCAAGGTTTATGGCCCGCTTACGCCGGAAAAGATCGATCAGATATTGGGAAAACTGCGCTCCGAAGCCTGATGTGAATTGAGACTGTTGAGAAACATTTTCAAACCACAACGCCACAAAGAGCACAAAGAAAAGAAAGATAAAATAATTTAAAATTGCTTTCTAAACGGTTTGGCAAAGTTTTTATCTTTGTGCCCTTCGTGTCTTTGTGGTTAAAAAATCATAATAATCAAACCGAACACTTATGGGAAAATATCCGCAGATATTACTGGAAAACCGCCAACCGGACCGCATCAACACGCTGGAAGAATACGAACAAAACGGCGGGTACCAGGCGTTAAAAGCGGCGATTGCCGAGCATGGCGAAAAGGGCATCGTGCAGTTGATTGACGATGCCGGCCTGCTGGGGCGCGGCGGGGCAGCCTTTCCGACAGGTTTTAAGCTGAAGACGGTGGCCGAAGACGCACCGCTTCCACGATACATCGTCTGCAACGCCGATGAAATGGAGCCCGGCACGTTCAAAGATCGGGTATTGATCCACACCAATCCGCACATGATGATCGAAGGCATGATCATTGCCGGATACGCGATCAAAGCCGAAAAAGGCGTCATTTTTATTCGGCCGGAGTATGAAAGCGGTGCCAAAATTCTGGAGCGCGAACTAAAACGGGCTGAACAAGCGGGTTATTTAGGGAAAAACATTCTGGGCAGCGATTATGATCTGGAAATGGTGGTTCATCGCAGCGGCGGGCGCTATATCTGCGGTGAGGTAACCGCTCAGCTCAATGCCCTGATGGGCAAACGGCCCAATCCGATGCAACCGCCACCGTATCCGACCGAAAAGGGTCTCTGGGGGCTGCCCACCGTGTTGAGCAATGTCGAAACCTTTGCCTGCATGCCGCATATCGTTCGTCACGGCGCGGAGTGGTTTAAAGGCCTTGCCTGCACCGATACGGGTGCGGGAACCAAAATATTCTGTGTCAGCGGCAGGGTCAACCGGCCGGGTGCCTATGAGTTGCCCATGGGTATCCGCCTGAGTGAAATCATTGAAGAGGTTGCCGGGGGCATGCCTGAAGGGTCTGAATTCAAGGCCTGCCTGCCGGGCGGGGCCTCGACCGGGTTTTTGCCCAAAGCGCACTATGACATCGAGATGGATTTTGAATCTTTGAAGAAGGTCGGCAACCGCCTGGGTACCGGCGCCATCATGGTGTTCGATCAGCATACCTGCCTGGTCGCTGCCACGCTGAATCTAATTGAATTTTTCGCCCGGGAATCCTGTGGCTGGTGTACGCCCTGCCGGGAAGGATTGCCTTATATCCGCGAATTGCTGAATCGGTTGGAAAATGGCGATGGCGAGCAAGATTTCATCCCGACCCTGGATGACATGGGCAAGCAGCTGTGGAATGCATATTGTGCGTTCGCACCGGGAGCCGTGGCACCCCTGCAAAGCTTGCTGACGCTTTTCCGGGAAGAGGTGCAGGAACATATTCGGCAGAAGAAATGCCCGTTTGAACAATAAATTCGAATCATGAAATCCGAAATACGAAGCAAATTAGAAATCCTAAATTCAAATGTTCAAAACTTTTGAATTTGGATCATTTGATATTCGAAATTGTTTCGAGTTTCGAATTTCGAATTTTAATATCAAGAGCGATTGCTCAGTCACAAAGAGTTTAAATAATCTTCAGTTAACCAGTAAACTAAATAAGTTCTGAATTTATGCCAAAGATTATCATCGACGACCGCGAAATAGAAGTCGCACCGGGAACCAAGGTGATCGAAGCGGCGGAACGGCTGGGGATCATGATTCCGCGCTTTTGCTACCACCCGGCTCTGGGGTCTGTGGGCGCCTGCCGTGTCTGTGCCGTGAAATTTTTGCAGGGCCCGTTCAAGGGGGTCCAGATGAGCTGTATGGTCGATGCTCAGGACGACATGGTCGTATCGACAACCGATGAAGAAGCGGTGGCGTTTCGCAAATCTGTGATCGAGTGGCTCATGTTGCACCACCCGCATGATTGTCCGGTTTGCGATGAGGGCGGGCATTGTCTGCTGCAGGATATGACGGTATCCGGCGGCCACGGCATACGAAGATATCCGGGTAAGAAGCGTACCTATCCAGACCAGTATCTGGGGCCCCTGGTTCAGCATGAGATGAACCGCTGCATCCACTGTTACCGCTGTTCGCGATATTATCAGGAATTCAGCGGTTATCATGACCTGGGCGCGATGCAGTCCGCCAATCAGACCTATTTTGGCCGCTATGCGGAAGGAATCCTGGAAAGTCCATTTTCAGGAAACCTCGCTGATATCTGTCCGACCGGCGTTTATACCGATAAGCCCTCGCGTTATTTTGGCCGGCGCTGGGATTATGAGCGCAGTCCATCGCTGTGTATCAACTGCTCTTTAGGCTGTCACACGATTGCCAGCAGCCGGTACCGCAATGTCGTCAGACAGGAGGCCCGCCTGAGCGAAGCGGTCAACGGGCATTTTATCTGTGATCGAGGCCGTTATGGTTTTATGTACAACAGTTTGCCGCAACGACCCCGCAGCGCCTGTGTCGATGGTCAGACCGCATCCGTTGATGAAGCGCTGGCAGCATTGACAAAACGACTGCAGGCCATCGCAGGTAAAAATGGCAGCTCAGCGGTTGCCTGCGCCGGCTCGAGCCGCAGCAGCCTCGAAACGCTGGCCATGGTCAGACGCGTGAGCCTTGCGCAGAGCTGGCAGCCGCCGGCGTACTTTGTAAATGATGCCACCACCCGGAAGGTTAAGACGGCCATTTCCAGGCTTGAACCGGATCTGGCGGTCTCAATGCGTGAAATCGAATCAGCCGATTTCGTGGCCGTGTTGGCTGCCGATCCGCTTAACGAAGCGCCAATGCTGGCACTGGCCCTGCGACAGGCCCAGCGCAAGGGTGCGATGATTGCTGTTTTCGATCCGCGCCCCGTATGGTTGCCGTGTGAATTTATGCATCTGCCGGTCGATCTGGATGCGATTCATGCCGGCCTCAGCGCTGTGATCCGCGCAGCAATTGACGCTGCGGCGGTCGATCAATTGGACGGGCCTGCCCGTGAATTCTATTCATCGCTTGCAACCGGTGAGCAGATATCTGCCGCGCAACCGGCTGAAATAGACGCACTGGCCCAAAAACTAAAGACCAGCCAACGACCCGTTGTGGTATGCGGCACCGAAAGCGTGCGTCGCCGGACACCTGCGCTGGCGGCCGATTATGCCGCTCTGCTGCAGGCCACAGGCAAGGCGGCCGGATTGTTTTATCTAATGCCTGGAGCCAATGCTTTTGCGGCCGGGCTCCTGGCGGATGAAAACGTCTCGATTGAAACACTGATCACAGCCATTGAGCAGGGTTCGATCCAGGGACTGATTCTGGTGGAAAGCAATCCTCTGTGGCAATTCCCGGACCGGCAACGATTCGAACGGGCCCTGGAGAAGCTCGATTTGCTGGTCGTTATGGATTATGTCAATTCTGAGGTAGCTCAAAAGGCAAATATTTTCTTGCCGGCGGCAACTCTTTATGAAACCGGAGGCATTTACATCAGTCAGGAGGGCAGGGCGCAGGCGGTGGGACCTGCCTATCGGGGCGGTGTTCCCATCGTCCAGACAGGCGCCGGCGACCATCCTCCCCGAATTTACGACTCCCAAATCCCGGGAGGCGACGTCCGGGCCGCCTGGCAGATGCTGGCCCAATGGATAGACACCGGGCAGCCTTTAAATGCCAAAAATTTGCGAGATGACATACAACAATGGCTGGTCAATTACACATCCGAACTTGAGGCCCTGCCGGGCATTGCAGAAATCCCGGCCGAGGGTGCTCGAATCGTTCAGAGGTCACGGTCGGCAGAGCGCTTTGTATCGGCGCATCAGAGCGATCGTCCGATCGATGATGGCCGGCTGGAGGTGGTAACCGTAGAGCAGACATTTGGTACCGAAGAGCTTTGTGCTTATTCAGCCTGCTTGCAGAAACTGGTCAAGGCGCCGTGCATTTACATGCATTCAACTGACGCCCAGCAGTTAAACCTCAACGATGGGGACCCGGTGGCCGTCGAGCTGGATGGTGGGGCGATCGAAGCCCGGTTACAGGTGACCGAAAATATGGCAACCGGCATTCTGATCATTCCCCGGCACCCGGATCTGGAGTGGCAGAAGATGAACCCAGGCCAGACGTGGGTTCGTAAGGACCGGATACGCAAGATTGGATAGGCAATCAGTTTATTATGGAATAATGGAATACCGGAACAACGGAATATTGGGTAAAAAAGATTCGGTAAGTTGGACCCATCATTCCATTCCGGCCTTCGTAGCCGAAGCTACTTCGGCGGAGTAGGCCATTCCAAAGTTCCAGTATTCCAGCAGTGAGCTCAGTGAACGGATAGAATTATGCTAGACTGGACTGTTGGATTCATCATCCTGATCCTAAAATTGAGCATCGTGCTTCTGGCGCTGCTTTTGCTGGCCGCATATCTTGTGTGGGTGGAGCGCAAATTTCTGGCGCGATTGCAGATCCGCTATGGCCCGAACCGGGCCGGAAAGTACGGTCTGTTGCAGCCCATAGCCGATAGCATTAAGATGCTCATAAAGGAAGATATCGTGCCGGCGGCCGCTGACCGTTTCATTTTTCTGCTGGCCCCGGCTGTGGTTGCCACCACCGCTTTGATGATGTTTGCTGTTGTGCCATTCGGCAGTTACGTGACCCTCTGGGGCCGTCAAATCCCGCTGGTGATTACCGACCTCAATGTGGGGCTGCTGTATATTTTTGCGCTCGCATCCTTAGGGGTTTACGGCGTTGCCATGGGCGGCTGGGCTTCCAACTCGAAATACAGCCTGCTGGGTGGTATCCGTGGCGCGGCTCAAATGATCAGCTACGAGCTGGCCCTGGGTCTTTCCCTGGTGCCGATCATCATGCTGGCGGATTCTTTCAGCATTGTGGATATTGTCAATGCCCAGGCAAAGTACCCGTTTATTATCGTTCAGCCCTTTGCGTTTGTCATTTTTATGATCAGTGCCATGGCGGAAAGCAAACGGATTCCTTTTGATATGCCCGAAGCCGAAAATGAGTTGGGTGCCGGCTATCACACTGAGTATAGCGGTATCCGCTTCGGCCTGTTTTTTCTGGGCGAATATGTTCATTTGCAGGTACTGGGTGCCCTGGTGGCGGTTTTGTTTCTGGGGGGATGGCGGGGGCCGATATTGCCGCCGCCGGTATGGTTATTTGTCAAAATGATTCTGGTGGCGCTGATGATGATCTGGGTTCGCGGAACCCTGCCACGGCTGCGCTATGATCAACTCATGGCGCTGGGCTGGAAGGTGCTCATTCCCCTGGCGCTCATTAACATTATGGTAACGGGGGCAATACTCTTAATATAGGTTTGTCCGTTGTTAGTTGTCAGTTGTCAGTTGTCTGTTGCGACTGAGTTGTTGATTTAGTTAAAGAAAGAAAAAAAGCGTGCGATGCTCTCAACGGACAACGGACGACGAACAACCAACATCGCGTTTAGATACATACTGATAATAAAGAAGGATGCAATTTATCCATGAATGATGCCATAGAAGCCGTTAAGGCGCTTGCGATTGGTTTTGCCACAACCTTCAAGCATCTTTTGCGCAAGCCCATAACGGAAGAATACCCCGAATACAAACGCCCGCTGCCGGCGCGCAGCCGGGCCCGCATCATTTTGACCCGGGATCCAGACGGTGCCGAGCGTTGTGTCGCCTGTTATCTGTGTTCTGCGGTTTGTCCGGTCAGTTGCATATCCATGCAATCTGCCGAAAAAGAAGGCGGTCGGCGCTATGCGGAATGGTTTCGCATCAACTTTGCGCGCTGCATTTATTGCGGCCTGTGTGAAGAGGCCTGCCCGACTTCGGCCATTCAGCTGACCCCGCAATTTGAAAATTGCAAAAATGACATCCTGGCCTTCGTGTATGAGAAAGAAGATTTGCTGGTCGACCATTCGGGCAAAGATAAAGAATACAATTTTTACAAATATGCCGGTGTGGCGACCGACGTTGGCAAGAAAGGGGAACATGAAAAGGAGGAGGAGCCGGTCAATATTAAATCCAATCTTCCTTAAAAACTGTTTTAAAACATTCATCTTTTGATGGAAAAACTGGCATTATGACCATCTACGCTCTTATATTCTACATTTTAGCAGCCGTTATCGTTGTGACCACCGGTCTGGCGATTACCCGTCGCAACCTGGTTCATGCCGTGGTGTATCTGGTTTTTTCGTTTTTTGGCAGCGCCATGATGTTTTACCTTTTCGGCGCACCTCTTCTGGCAGTGCTGGAAGTGATCATCTATGCCGGTGCCATCATGATCTTATTTTTATTTATCATTATGATGGTCAAAGCGGTTTCGGACGAAGAAAAATTGTTTCCGATGCGACAATGGTTGCCCGTTGCGCTGACGGGGGTGCTCTATCTGGTTATCGGCGCGGTGATTATCTCTGATGCTCCCGGAAGCCAGGTTCCGTTAAAAATAGCGCTGGCCAGGCCTGAGGCCTTCGGTGAATATCTTTTTCAACGACATTGGCTGGCGATTGAGATGATCTCATTGCTGCTGCTGGTGGCCTTAATAGGTGCCCTTTATCTGGGGCGCAAGAAGCCAGAAGGAGATGTTTGAAAAGTGGCATATTTCGTCCAGCTTGAGACCAAATTAAACCATGAAGATCACGAAGAACTAAAAAGTTAAGGATATTTCATGATCGTTCCGTTTGGCCATGTACTCATTTTAGCCGGGATCCTTTTTTTGATGGGGATTTTTTGTGTCTTGGTACGGCGCAACCTGATCATGATGGTGCTGGGGGTCGAAATTATGTTAAATGGCGCCTCGATTGCATTTGTCGCCGCGGCACTGCGCTGGCAGCACCTGGAAGGCCAGGTGTTTGTGCTTTTCATTTTAGCGGTGGCTGCTGCCGAGGTATCCGTCGGAATGGCCCTGATTATATATGCCTACCGGCGGACCGGGTCCTTTGATCCGGCGCGATACAACCTGCTCAAATAGCGTCAAAAAATATTTCATGGAGTAGTGGAGTGATGGAGTTGTGGAGCAATGTAAAGAA
>Ga0209536_100002927_pt1 | contig 27667 bp, 28 predicted proteins | sample DeeMarSeWOR28_12_FD_187461 | JGI IMG/M metagenome (GOLD analysis project Ga0209536, IMG submission 187461) | Marine sediment microbial communities from White Oak River estuary, North Carolina - WOR-2-8_12 (SPAdes) (version 2) | ecosystem: Environmental > Aquatic > Marine > Intertidal zone >... | reverse complement strand
ATATTCTATCTGTAAAACAAACAACGCACCTTCACAGGTGCGTTGCAAATTTGTTGCGGTTGTTTTTATTCACCCAGGTAATCGCGTAGTTTTCGCCGGATGGTTGGGTGCCTTAGGCGGCTCAAGGCTTGTGCTTCAATTTGTCGTACACGTTCCCGGGTTACGCCCATCTTGCGGCCAACTTCTTCCAGCGTATACGCCTGTCCATCCAGAAGGCCATAGCGTAATTGCAAAATGCGGACTTCGCGCGGGGGCAGCCCATTCATCACTTCGCCCAGATGCTCACGCAGCAGATTATAGGTGGCAGTGTCGTCTGGCGGGGGAGCTTCGTCGTCTTCAATGAAATCACCCAGCACCGAATCTTCTTCATCGTCTGTTGGTGTTTCCAGCGAAAGCGGACGGCGTGCAACCTGGATCATGTTTTCCACCTTCTTCGGTGGCACTTCCAACGTGTTGGCTAATTCTTCAACAGAAGGCTCGCGCCCCAGGCGTTGAGTCAATTGATGTTGTACGCGTAGCAGCTTATTGATTTGGTCGCCCATGTGCACCGGCACGCGGATGGTACGTCCCTGGTCGGCGATTGCGCGCGTTACAGCCTGACGGATCCACCAGGTGGCGTACGTGCTGAACTTGTGTCCGCGCCGATAATCGAACTTCTTGGTTGCGCGGATTAAACCGATATTGCCTTCCTGGATCAGGTCAAGGAAAGGTACACCGCGCCCCATATATTTCTTGGCAACTGAAATGACCAGACGGGAGTTGGCTGTGATCAGGTGCTCGCGGGCAGCCCAGCCATCTTCGATCAGGCGGCGCAGTTCCGTACGACGGCGTATGCTGACCTTGCCCTTTGCAAGTTCTTCACGCGCCATACGTCCGCGCTCAATTCGTTGGGCAAGCTCTACTTCCTCTACAGCAGTGAGAAGGGGAACGCGACTGACCTCTTTGAGGTACAAGCCAATGGTATCGTCTGTATCAATATTGGCGAGGTAATCCTCAAGAGCAAGTTCTTCGTCTTCTTCCGTTTCAGTTTCAGCTTCTTCGGCTGCCAGTTCATCTTCGCTAGGCTCGCTTGTGGTAACGTCTTCCACAAAGGGGATGCCTGCACTTAACAGTGCCGAAAAAGCCTCCTCTAATTGTTGAACGTCTTGCTCAGCCTCGGGAAAGAAATGTAGAATATCATCCAGCGTAACATACGACTTCTGACGACCTAACTCGATCAGACGTGCAATTACGGGAAATTCATCATCTTCCACGATTAACAATTTATCCATATCCATCAAAAATTCAACCTGCCTTATTAAGTGTTGAGTCCAGAATACTCTTTTTTGCGTTCAATTTCAATACCCTATTACTAACTTGCAAGGTTTCCAAGTTAAAATCTGGTTTAGGGCACTGGTGTCGGTGTGCTCACATAGGGTGGCGATGATACCAGGGTGAGTAAAGAATCTAATCCGGTTTTACCGATAATTAGAACTTTGTTGCTTTCATTGACGTTAGTGTAATAACCACTTTCAGTCGGGGTGAGATCACCAATTCTTACGGTTTTCACCTCCCCGCTCGTTAATTCAACGGTCATGATGTAGGAGGGCTGGACCAGACCCGCATCAGCGGGAGCAACTTCGGGCCTGGACATGATGCGCAGGGTTGTTAGCTGTGAAGCCGCTGCTTCCGCGGACCCCTGGTTTGCCTCCGTCTCAATTGGCTGTTTCAACACCCATTCGCCTGCTTCGTTGCGGGCAAGGGTCACTTGTTCACCAGCCTCGCTTTTGATGTCAATGCTGGTGGGCATCCCATCAATTTCGGTAAACAGGTATTCGACCGGTGCAGCAGTGGGTATGACGTCAGCGCCTTCCTCTGATACAGGCTCTTTTTGGTTAAGGTATAGCAATAATCCTGCCAGTGCCAGAAAGATGACCAGCACGATCCATGTCGAGCGCTTCATCTGCTAGCCTCTTTTGCGACGCATTACCCAGGCGTAGACGCCTGCCACAATGATCGCCAACGGTATAACACAGACAGTGCTGACAATTGTCAAGATGAACTGCAATGAACCGGGCGGATTGAAGGTGCGTTCTTGTTGCGTGTTGCTGGTCAAGTTGATCAGGGATTCTTGTTCAGCGATCCAGTCTACAGCGTTGACGAACATATCACCATTGCCCGAGAAACCAAAGTTGTCGTCCTGTGCAAAGGTTGAACTGCCAAATACAACCACTCGACTTTCACTTGTTATATTTTCGGCGGCAGCGGCCAGTGTCATTGGGCCGGGTAGATCGACGCCTTCATCAAATGCTAAGGCCTGTTGTTCCATAGCGCTGAAATCTGTCTCGCCCCAGGATTGCGGAACTGTAAATACTAATCCTGTTGGGGAAACGCCCGTATTCTCAGTATCTATCGTGAGGCTGCGTGAGTAGGGGAAGATGGCTGCAACGCCCTGCATCTTGTCAGTAATGGGGTGGATTGCATACTCTGCACTGACTGCGAAGAATGGGGTGGAAGGGGAATTGGTGTCTACAACCATATCGTTGTTCAAGATGATGCCCCAATCTGAAGCCAGGTACTCAGCCAATAGATCCGGTTCTTCGCCAAATTCCGTCAATGGCAAAGGATTCGACAGAAGCATCAGGCTGCCACCCTGATCCAAAAAATCCTTAATAAGGGTTACACTATTCTCTGTAAGCGGGATAAGTGGTCCAGCCACGACAATTGCGCGCGCATCTTCGGGGATAGCGTTCTCTGCCTGCAAGTTTAGCGTGTTGACCACGTAGTTCTTGCTCTCAAGTACCTGCCGAACGCGTGTGTACGATCCCTCGCCCGGATTTTCTGTATCATGTTCACCCTCGCCTGCCAGGAAATAGAGCACTGGTTTGTCCGGGTTGAGCAAGCGGATTAGACCTCCAGTCAGTTCACTCTCGGAAGCGAATGTGACGATTTCCTGATTTTCGCCCATTTGCAGCAGGATTTTTCCATCGCCAGTGATGCCAAGTTGGTTGGCCAACACCGGGTTGGAATCTGGGTCCATGAATTGGTAATCAAAATTCCCATTGCTATTGGCTTTATAATCTTCCAGCAATTGCCCCGCATTTTCAGAGTTAAGGCGCACGCTGTAAAAAGCGGTTGCATAAACAGGTTCTGGCATGCTTTGGAGAGCCTGTATGGTCTCAGGGGCCAGGGTATGTTGTTTATCTTCGGTTACATCCCAGCGTAGAGGATATTGTTCCGATAATTGTAATGTCAGTAGGTTGATGGCTATCAAGATACCGGTAAAAGCAATGAATAGGATCATCGAGTTGCTGCCATAGCGAACCTGTCGGCCTGTCAGAATCTTACGGACGCGTTCGGGGTCAAGCAGGGCATACAAAGCAAAACCGATAATCAATATAGCAGTGCCAATGATGAAGATGCGATTGAGAAGTTCGGCATCTGGCGGTGTGTACAGGTCAACAGCTGCAAAAGCACGGACGACAAGCACTCCTATGATCGTCAGAAAACCAAAGCCAGACAGTATCAGGCCAAACGGTGCAAAGCGGCGCGGATCGTTTTTCATTATCGCCACCTCCGCGTTTCAATAGCAGCGCTACCGATGAACAACCCTAACGCAGTAATGCTCAGGAAATAAACGATATCTGACAGGTTTATGATCCCCTGGTTGAGAGAATTGTAGAAGCGGCTGTTCATGTTCAGGTAATCAAAAATTTCACCACCTGTGAAGAATATCTGTGCCGGGATGCCGATCAGGAACCACAGGATGACCAGCAATCCCATCGTTAGAAAGAAAGCCGAAAATTGATTGCTGAACATAGCTGAAATACTGACGCCAATAGCCAGGAAGGCAGCCGCTACCAGGATAATTCCCAGGTAGCTGGAGAGCATCAACTGCTGGTCGATGCCAGGGGTAACCATGCTATTTAGGGCAAATGGAAAGATCAAGGAAATCCCGATGGTGGTCAACACAAAAAGAAACGAGCCGAACCATTTTCCAACCACTAATTCCCAGTCACGGACGGGGGCAGTGAGCATCAACTCCAAGGTGCCCATACGCTGTTCGTCGGCTAGCAGGCGCATGGTCAGGGCGGGTGCGGAGAAGACTAGCATAAATGCCATCGGCCCGGTAACGATGGAGACGTCAGGGGCTTGTCCCATGCCAAAGGGGTTGCTGGTCAGGTTAATGATGTTGAGCGCAAAAATGGCACCGACCACACTCAAAATGATTAGCATGACAATATAGGCTAACGGACTGCTAAAATAGATTTTATATTCGCGTTTTGCGATAGTCCAGATATTTCGCATAATTACCTCACAACTCCATATCTGCGTTTTCTTCGCGGGTCAGTTGCAGGAAGATGTCTTCCAGGCTCATACCGATGGGGCGCATTTCCAGCAGATCGTATCCGGCCTGCATGGTTGTGCGCGCTACTTCAGCGCGGACATCCTGCCCGGGTGCAAACTGGAACTCCAGCACGCCTTCTTCTTTGGGCTGTACGTGAGTGATGCCCTTGACTTTATTGATTGCCTCGATCAAGTCATCAGCTTCGCCACGCACACGCAACATGCCGCGCTCAGAGCCGATCAGGCTGGCCTGTAGATTGGCCGGGGTGTCTTCAGCTACAATGTGCCCCTTATTTATGATGAGGACACGGTCGCAAATTTGCTGGGCTTCTGAAAGAATGTGTGTCGAAAGCAGGACGGTGCGCTCTTTGCCGATTTCGCGGATTATCTTTCGGACATCGACAACCTGACTCGGATCCAGGCCGATGGTCGGCTCGTCCAGGATCAGGACCTCGGGCCTGTGCAGCAGAGCCTGAGCTAATCCTACCCTTTGACGCATACCCTTCGATAGATTGCCGATATAGCCTTCCGCGCGATCTTCCATGCCGACCAATTCGAGTGTCTCATCGACGCGATCTTCCCCGTTGGGTAAATGCCGCAGATCAGCCATGAATTTGAGATAGTCAAAGACCGTCATGTCGGTATATAAAGGAACAGTTTCAGGCAGATAGCCAACGCGACGGCGCACTTCAATTGATTCGGTAACCACGTCATAACCAGCTACTGATGCTTCCCCTTCGGTTGGGGGCATGTACCCGGCCAGGATGCGCATTGTCGTGGTTTTTCCTGCGCCGTTGGGGCCTAAGAAGCCTAAAATTTCACCTTGCTCGGCTTCGAAGGTAATATCATTGACAGCACGGCGCGCGCCATAATCTTTGGTGAGTCCGCTTACTCGAATCATCAAGAACTCCTCATTTGATGAGTTGACGAAACAAAAGGCACAGCAGCCGGGTGGCGGCAGTGCCAGGAGTTTGTACCTTGAATACTATACAGTAATTCGATGGGCAAAGTCAAGCGGGTTTTAAATTTCTAATAAAACGCTAATATTTGTTGTGTTTCTCCCATTTTTATTGTACACTTTGACTTATCCAGGTAGTACGCAGCACGCGAAAAGATACCGAAAAATAGGGAGGGCGTGCGTAGCACGCCCTCCCTATTTTTCGGGTTTCCTTTAATCAACCGTGTACCTCCTGGAAAAGGAGAAATCATGACAGAACTACTCTATCAGACCGATAGTTACCTGAAGAAATTTGATGCTACCGTGACGGGGGTGGATGTTGTAGCTCGCACAGTTGTGCTCGACAGATCCGCATTTTATCCCGGCGGTGGGGGACAGCCCGGCGACACAGGACAACTCTCCATGGCAGGAGATGTGGTGTATCCAGTTACAAAAGTCAAAAAGCAGGGTGCAGATATATTGCACTTCCTGGGCGGAGATGCGTCCTTACCACAGGTTGGCGCACAGGTGCACGGCCAGATTGATTGGGAAAAGCGTTATCTGCTCATGCGCACTCATACTGCGTTGCATGTGTTATGTGGAACGGTCTTCCGCGATTATGGCGCCCTTGTCACAGGTGGAAATATGGAACCTGGTAAAGGACGTATGGATTTTGAGTTTGAGCGCTTGCAAGGAGAATTGGTAGGAGAGATCGAAGCGGCGGTCAATAAGGAAGCAGAAGCAGGTCGTGATGTACATGTGAAGATCCTGCCGCGTGAAGAAGCCTTCCAAATCCCGGACTTGATCCGTACGAAAATCAACCTGCTGCCGGAAGGCATCACGGAAGTCCGCACGGTGGAAATCGTGGGATTGGATCTACAGGCTGATGGAGGCACACATGTCAAAAATACATCGGAGGTAGGTAAGATCAAGGTAGTGGATTACAAAAGCAAAGGTGCGATCAATAAGCGTATTTATATTGAAGTCGTTTGATGCTGTAACAAATAGGAGAATCGAAATGAATAAAAAAGTATCTGTTTTATTGGCTTTGTTTGCGCTTTTTGTCGCATCCGTGGCCTGCAGTCTGGTTACAGGTGGTCCGGCTGAAATGAGCCTTGAAAATTTGCGTATGGCTTTTGACGAGGATGGGAACAGTCCGACCACAGAGTATTCTTCATCTGACATTTTTTATGTTGTGGGCGATTTACAAAACGCGCCTGCTGGAACGGTTGTTGAAGCTAGGTGGTTGGCCGTGCAGATCGAAGGCTATGATTCTGGCGAACTTATTTATGAGCAGTCCATCAACGATTTTACGGATGAAAGCTTCACCGGGACGATCTATTTCAAATTGTCTAATGATGCTGGCTGGCCGGTTGGTGAATACAAGGCAGAAATTTACATGGATGGTGCCCTCGCGCAGTCTGTTCCATTCAGTGTTCGTTGACCGCCATTTGCATAGTTATTTTTGCCACCGATATTGATGGTTTACTATTTCATTGGCATAAGACCTGGTAAGTATATATGAAACACCCTGGATTAAATTGTAGGTATAAAACCTGTCAGGCCTGAAAGGACGAGTAATGGAATATCGTAATCTTGGAAAAACCGGGCTCAAAGTTTCTGCATTGTGTATGGGCACTATGCAATTTGGCTGGTCAGTGAATGAGGCGGATACCCAGCGCATCCTTTCCCGGACCTATGAAGCTGGAATCAATTTCATCGACACGGCCGATGTCTACTCGAGATGGGTGGACGGCAATCCGGGTGGCGTTGCGGAGAAGTATCTTGGTCGGTGGTGGAAGCAGGCTAAAGTCCCGCGTGACCGCCTTGTGATTGCGACCAAGGTGCGCGGCAAAATGGGTGACGGGCCTAACGATGAAGGACTATCTCGGGTCCACATCATGCGGGCAGTAGAATCTTCGCTGCAACGTTTGGGTACGGATTTCATTGATCTGTACCAAACTCACTGGCCGGATAATGATGTGCCTATTGAAGAGACCTTACGGGCAATGGATGATCTGGTGAGCCAGGGAAAGGTGCGTTACATCGGCGCTTCGAATTACAAAGCCTGGGAGTTGATGCAAGCTTTATGGGCTTCAGATAAATTAAATCTGGCCCGTTTCGACTCACTGCAGCCGCATTACAACCTGATCAAACGTGAAGAGTTCGAACGAGAACTGCTTGCTGTGTGCGAGAATTACGATATTGGGGTGATCCCTTATAGTCCTCTGGAAGGAGGGTTCCTGACCGGTAAATATCGCCGTAACACATCCCTGCCGGAGAGCCTTCGCGCCGAGGGCCGACAAAAGTATATGACCGAGCACAACTTTGTTGTGCTCGACAAGTTGGATAAAATCGCCGCTGAGCATCAGGCAAGCGTGACACAAGTGTCATTGGCCTGGCTGTTGGCGGATCCGGTGATTACCAGCCCTATTATCGGTGCAACCTCGCTGGAGCAGTTGGATGAAAATCTGGGTGCGCTGGATGTGAAATTGACAGGGGAAGAAAAACAGACTTTAGATGAGTTGACCGCGTGGAAATAAGTGAAGTTAATTCTTGAAGATGAAGGCTACTTTATTTATTGTGCGGCAGATGATTGTTGGTATGCTATTGGAGCATGTCGCTAAAATCAATCGATATCAGTGCGGAGTAAACTTTTGATGGTTGAAAAAAGCGCCTCAGTTTCATAGGGTTTTATGATGTAGCTATCTGCACCAGCGCCATAAGCAACGATTTTGCTGTCCGTGTCGTCTAGGGCGGTAACAATGAGGATGGGTGTAAAAATAAAACGAGTTTCTTCACGTAGCATCCTGCATACTTTAAAGCCATCAGGTTCTGGCATCATAAGATCGAGAAGGATTAAGTCGGGCTTAGCTGAAAGTGCTTCTTCAATTGCTATTGAACTATCGTTTACTGAAACAGTCTCATAACCTCTTTCAGAGAGGATTATTTCTAATAAATTAGTAGCCTGAATATCATCATCTATGATCAAGATTTTTGTCATAACATTCTCTCTAAAGTAGCCGAAAAATCATCAAATCCCCACTATCAAGAAATCGTACCACCAGCGTTTCCCGTTGTATGGTTGTTATTCGTTATAATCTTGATCCTTCTTTTCGATCAGAGCCCGAATTCTTTGCATGAGATCTTCAACACGGAATGGCTTTGTGAGGAATTCGTCCGCCCCTGCCTCAAATGCAGCATCTTTACTCTCTTTATCCCCCATGGCTGTGAAAATAACAATTGGCATGTTAGATAAACGTTGATCCGCGCGCAGCATTCTACATACTTCAAACCCATTGGGTTCCGGCATCATTAGATCAAGTATAACCAAGTCGGGGTTTGTGGAATTCACTACCTGAACGGCTGTCGAACTGTCATTAACAATAATGGCTTCAAATCCTTTTGCGGAAAGGATTGTATCAAATAAAGTCGTCGCATGTATGTCATCGTCTACGACTAGGATCTTAAACATTGTTGTACTCTCAATCATTGAATATTCATCCCGAGATAAGCTAATAGCAAGCCCGAAAAATTATTACCATGATTATATTTGGAATTGCGAAATTTGTCATCAATACTTAAGAACCTTTTCTACTCCCTTGTTTGCTGGTCTGTCCGTTGCTTCAGCCAGGGTTTCACTTTTTACTGATATTATTTTGCATGTTTATAGGGATTAGTATACCCTTTCTGGTTGAAAGGGTGTTAATGTGGGGTGAGAATGTGAGAATCTATAGCGACCTCGATTTGATTTGCAATAGGCAAATGTACCTCAAGGCTGAACAGATAACCTTGTTCATAGTAAAATAATATTGGAGATTAACAATGGTAGCTAAGGTTATATTGAACCCATACTCAAATCGCTGGAAGTCACAAGAGCGTTGGACTCAAGCTGAAACTGCGCTCAAGGCTGCTGGCGTGGAATTTGAATTGGCGATCTCGCAACAAAAAGGCCAGGTCGTAGATTTGGCCGAAGAAGCTGCACGCGCTAACTTTTCACCTATCATCGCGGCTGGCGGTGACGGCACGATCAGCGAGACTGTCCATGGGTTGGTGCGTGCTGCAAAATTCGATAAGGATTTGATTGGCCCATTAGGAATCATGCCGTTGGGTACGGCAAATGACTTTGTGTTTAATGCGGAGTTATCTGCTGATTTACAGGCTGCTGCCCGGGTTATTGCAACTGGAAAAATTCGCTCAATTGATATCGGCAACCTGAACGGCAGACCCTTTATTAACAACTCCGCCGCAGGATTAGAACCATACGTCACAATCAAGCATGAGCGCATCCAATGGATCAAGGGTATGGCCCGTTATCTTGTGGCCGCCGTGTTAGCCATCATGGATAAGCCCGAATGGACCGGCGAAGTCAAGTGGGATGATGGTGAATACAGCGGCCCACTTACGTTGGTAACGATTGGCAACGGCAGGCGCACGGGTGGATTTTTCATGACCCCGCATGCCGACCTGACCGATGGAAAATTGACACTGGCGTTTGGTTATCGCGGTACGCGACTCGGCATGTTCCAGGCATTGCCACGTGCTTTGAAAGAAGATGAAGGCAGCTATATTGAGATAGAAGGTATGCGTGAGCTTGACTCTACCATGGTGAGCATTCATCTCGATCAACCTTCGCCTGCGCATACGGATGGTGAGTTATTCCCGGATTTTGTACAGAACTTTGAGTATTCGATTCAACCAGGACGTTTGCAACTACTTGTTCCCTAGATGTCACCCATCCTATCTTTTCGACCCCTAACCCCGAATCTGTGGACTGATTTTGAGCATCTTTTTAGCCCGCGTGGTGCTTGTGGTGGTTGCTGGTGTATGTTCTGGAAGTTGCGTGGTAAGGCTTTTGACGAAAATAGCGGCGAGCCCACGCGACAGATGCAGAAATCCTACGTGGAGTCGGGAGCTATTCCAGGGTTACTTGCTATTAACGGCGACGTGCCGATTGGCTGGATCGCTGTTGAGCCGCGCTCAGCTTATCCCAAACTGGCGCACTCGCGTATTCTCAAGCCAGTAGATGACCTTGACGTCTGGTCGGTAACATGTTTCTTTGTGGCCAAGCAGGTTCGACGTCAAGGTTTGACCGTTGAACTGCTTAAGGCAAGCGTGGATTATGTCCGCGAGCAAGGCGGTAAGATCGTGGAGGGGTATCCGGTCGATGCAAAAAAGGATATGCCTGCCCCATTTGTTTATACAGGCACAGCGGTTGCCTTCCAAAAAGCAGGATTCATCGAAGTTGCCAGGCGTTCCGAAACCCGTCCAATTATGCGTTATTCCATAAGGGATTGATGTCATTCCGGGAATTTCAAAAAGCTCCCAATAAACTGACCCCTCGAGATTTCGGTTTTTTGATACTTGTCGGGATAGTTGTCGTTCTGGTGCTTTATGGGCTGTCAGTGGCAAATTCTTATCTGGCAAATCTTTTACCGGATGGTGGGGAATTTTTTCTCCTGAGGACTGGTGGGCGTTCTTTCCTGTTTGATCAGGTTGAACCATATAGCGGTGCGGTCCCTGTGCGTGTACAGAATCTGGTTTATGGACGTTCAGCAGTTTTTGGGGAGGATTTGTATATTCTTGATATCCCTTTTCATTTGTTGATGCTCTTTTTTCCGCTGGCAATAATCCCCGATGCGTTGGTGGCGCGCACTTTTTGGATGACACTTTCTGAAATCGCCTTAGGTGGTTTCCTGTTCTATAGTTTTCGATTGCTAAACCGCCGAATTCCATTATTTTTTCTACTCTTTTTTATGCTTGCCGGCTTTGGCTCTTTCTATACCTACCGTTCATTCCTTGAAGGTTCCCCGATCTTCATCCTTGGGTTTATCTATGTTGGCATTCTGGTTTCATTACGTGCTGAACTGGATGAGTTGGCTGGCGCGTTGATTGTGCTTTCCTCTTTTCAATGGGAAATTAGTGGGTTGTTCTTGCTTTTTGTTGCCTTCTGGGTTTTCTGGGAAAAACGTTGGCGCGTGTTCAGTGGTGCTGGCATGTTGGCATTTGTCTTGTTGGTGGTCTCTTTTCTTTGGTATCCTGGCTGGGTGATGCCATTTCTGCAAGCTGCCTGGAATAGTGTCCAGGCAGGATTTGGATATTCTGTGCGTGATATCATCGGACAACTCTGGCCTCAGTATGTTAGTCTGCTTGGTGGGGTATTGACCGCGATATTGATTATCATACTTGGCTTCGAGTGGCTTGCGGCTCGCAGAGCTAACTTCAACCGCTTTATCTGGGCAGCTTGCTTTACGTTGGCGGTGGCACCGTTGCTGGGATATCGCATAGAAATGGATCAGCTTCTTCCGCTTATACTGCCGATCATGTTGGTGATTGTAATTTCACGCGAGCGCTGGCAGAAGCTTGGGAATGGGATTGCCTTACTTCTTACATTATTCTTTTTTGGTGTACCCTGGCTGGTTTATACTCGAGGAGTGCCACAGGGAATTGGTTTGCCGGTAGATGAAATCCTATTCCTTTTCTGGCCCCTATTCACTGTGATCGGTTTGTACTGGGTGCGCTGGTGGACGATCCGTCCGCCGCGTACCTGGGTGGATACCTTCCCCCGCAAGGATCATTCATGAGTTGGCGAATTTACACAATCCTTTTCCTTCTCGGCCTAGTAGTTACCTCAAGTATCGCTTCATTGCAGGATCTGCCTGGTTATCTCGATTCAGATTACTACTATGTGGGCGGCCTGCAGCTTGTGGAAGGGAAGGGCTTCACCGAACCGTTCCTTTGGAATTATCTGGATGATCCAGCCGGTCTGCCGCATCCCTCGCACACGTACTGGCTGCCGCTTTCTTCTATCTTGGCTGCGATCAGTATGTTTGTGACCGGTCAACATACCTACGCCGCTGCGCGATTGATTTTTATTTTGATCGCTGCAACCATTCCATTATTAACTGCCAAATTAGCCCTGGATATTACCGGACGCCGCGATCTTTCCCTGACATCGGGCCTGCTGGCCGTTTTCTCAATCTATTACATGCCCTTTATGCCGGTGACCGATAACTATGGCCCCTATATGTTGCTGGGTGGATTGATTTTCCTGTTAATCAAAAAAGAGCGTTGGTGGGCCTTCTTGCTTATGGGATTGCTGGCCGGTTTGATGAGCCTGGCGCGCAGCGATGGGTTGCTCTGGTTGGGTTTGCTGGGTTTGTCGTCGTTGTGGCGTGCAACCGAAACAGACCAACCCATAAAGAATAAAATTCAATCTTTTGTGTTTTCCGGGGCTCTACTGGTTGTCGGTTTTTTGGTGGTGATGGGGCCCTGGTATGCGCGTAATATAGCATTATTTGGTTCACCGATGGCTCCGGGCGGGAGTCACATCTTGTGGTTGACAAATTACAATGATACTTTTGCGTTTCCTGCTAATCAGGTCAATATAAGTTCATGGTTGGAGGCGGGTTGGGGAGAAGCACTCAAAGTCCGATGGTGGGCTCTGCGGATAAACCTGCTGAATGCTTTTGCTGCCCAGGGTGGTATCTTGCTTTTTCCCTTTATCTTAATCGGTTACTGGCAAGTTCGTCATGATATCCGTGCAAAATTGGCGGCTACAGGGTGGTTGATTTTGTTGAGTGTAATGACTCTTCTCTTCCCGCTTACCGGTGCACGAGGTGGCTTCTACCATGCGGGAGCAGCTTTTCAACCTTTCTGGTGGGCTCTTGCTCCGCTCGGTTTGTATCAAGCGGTAGAAGCCCTGAATCGCCGAAACTTATTTACTGCCGAGCACGCAGGTAAAGTGTTTCAGGGCATGTTGGTTTTGGTCTGTGTTTTACTTTCTGGAATGATCGTTCAGTTGCGTATCTTGCAGCCCGGTTGGCAGCCAGAGGAAGAACTATATGTCAAAGTGGAGCAATTCCTGGTGGACCATGGCGCGAGCCCAGAAGAGATTGCCATTGTGCGTAACCCAGCAGGCTATTACATTGTCAGTCGCCGTCCAACCATTGTCATGCCGCCGGGTGGACCCGAAACCATCCTGGTGTTGGCAGTACACTATGGCGCCTCGTATTTTGTCCTTGAACCGGGTGGGGTATTGGAGGAATATCAGGAGATTTACGAGAATATCAATATGAAACCAGGCTTGGAATATCTAGGGGAGGTCGATGATGCGCGAATTTATGCACTTCACCCTACCGACTAAAAGAACAATTTGGCTGCTGGCATTGGCTAGTGGCGTCAGCATGGCAGTGTACCTGGTCGCAAGTGCACTGTACTACCGTGTTGGTTTTCCTCTCGATGACTCCTGGATTCATTTAACATATGCCCGCAATCTGGCTCTGTTCGGCGAATGGGCCTTTCAACCCGGGAAACCTTCAGCAGGCTCAACAGCGCCCTTGTGGACAGCATTGCTGTCTATTGGCTTCTTTCTCAATCTCGCACCATATATCTGGACATATTTTCTTGGCGTACTTCTACTCTGGGGTCTGGGGGTCTCGGGTGAGATGGTTGTCAGGCGCATCAGCTCTTCATATCAGGGCCGCATTCCTTGGGTAGGACTATTCCTGATTTTGGAATGGCACATGGTCTGGTCGGCGGCTTCGGGGATGGAGACACTGCTGCACGCGCTACTCATCATGATGGTCTTAGGCATGCTGATGAGTGGTTCGCGTCGTTTCATGGCGTTTGGCCTGCTTGCAGGACTAAGTGTCTGGATACGGCCCGACGGAATCACGCTTCTCGGCCCGATCGCTGTCTACGCGATGGCAGGTACTGAGGGCTGGAAGAAGCGCTGGCGTGATCTAAGTCTGTTTGTAATTGGGTTTGCATCCCTGTTCTTCCCGTACTTGCTGTTCAACCTCGTCCTGGCTGGAACGCCGATGCCGAATACGTTCTATGCCAAGCAGGCGGAATATGTCGGGTGGCAAGCACTTCCATTTTTATCCCGGTTTGGACAGCTATCGTTGCAATTTTTGACGGGACCAAGTTTGGCGCTACTACCCGGAGCAATTGGCTGGTTTATCATTTCTCTGCGTAAACGTGACTGGGGCACATTGGCCGGGATGGTCTGGTTTGCCGGATACCTGTTTTTGTATGTTGAGCGCTTACCTGTGTACCAACATGGTCGCTATATTATGCCAGCCATGCCGATATTCTTTCTGTGGGGTATGGCAGCTATAATGAAATTTGCGAACTCAAAGAAGTTAGGACGTCATCACTGGGTATTTGTTGCGGGGTGGAATTTCTTGGTTGGAGTCTTATGCGTAGCTTTTTGGCTGACAGGAGCGAACGCCTATGCTAAAGATGTAGCCTTGATAGAGAGTGAGATGGTTGTGTCTGCGAAATGGGTAGCTAAAAATGTGCCTCAAAACGAAGTTGTCGCTGCGCATGATATTGGTGCATTAGGTTACTATGACAACCATGAATTGATCGATCTAGCTGGGTTGATATCGCCTGAGGTAATTCCATTCATACGGGACGAAGAGAAATTAGCTGCTTTTTTGGACGAAAAGGATGTAAAGTATTTAATTGCATTCCCCGAGTTTTATCCGCTTCTAAGCTCATGGGCGACACCGGCTTTCGTCACAGATGGCATAGGAGCTGATTTAGGTGGGGAAAACATGATTGTATTTCATTGGCGTTGAATTACAATCAATTCCCGTAACAAGACTCATGTGCTATACTTTTGACAGTCAAACCTAAATAGGGTCTGGGATAATGATGAAAGATATTACTTTACTTATTGTGGACGATCATCCACTGTTCCGGCAGGGTGTCGCAGATGCTCTTGCGTTGGAAGAGGGGTTTCGTGTGATTGGGCAGGCTGCCGATGGTAAGCACGCGCTCGAGTTGATCCGTGATTTAGATCCAGATATAGCTGTTTTGGATGTAAACTTACCGGAGATGAATGGTCAACAAATCACACATCAAGTAACCCAGGAAAAACTACGCACTCGTATTCTGCTATTAACAGGATACGATGATCTTGAGCAGGCTATCCATGCGGCCCATGCAGGAGCGGCTGCATATTGCGCTAAAGATATTCAGCCACAGGAACTGGTGAGCGTAATCCGCGAGGTTGCCAATGGTAAATTTGCGATTGCTGGCAACGTATTTAACCGTCGCGAATTGGATGATTGGCTGGAAAGCCAAATGGAAGGTGCGCGTCGCTCTTATAGCGAGCCCGGCAGTCCATTCCACCCGCTTTCAGATCGCGAAATGGAAGTGCTTTCTTGTGTAGTGCGCGGAATGAGTAATAAGGAAATCGCCAGATTGCTGGGAATTAGCCATCAGACGGTGAAAAACCACGTCACTTCCATTTTACGAAAATTTGGTGTTGAAGATCGGACGCAAGCTGTCGTCTATGCATTGAAGCGCGGCTGGGTAAAGTTACATGATACAGATTTAAACAAACCGCAGGAGTAATGCAGGTATGACATCAGAACTTGATGGTATGCAAGAAGAAGAGCAAGAAGCTGTATTTGATGCGAAAGCCGAGTTGCAAGAAACTCTACGCGCTTTGCGTGAAACCACGCTTATGATTGAACAGAGCCAGGGGGAGGTATCGAAGTTGTCACAGCGTAATACTGCGATTACTTCCCATTTGCAACAGGTTCAAAATCAAATTAGCGAAACATCTGTGGAAGAAATTCGAATGGCGTATGACTCGGCCTTAGATGCTCAACAACGTTTATTCGTAATGCGGGGCCAGTTGGAGAAATTACAAAGCGATAAAGCACATTATGAGCGTTATAAGCGGGCATTAGAAAATGTGGAGAATGGCGGGTCAGGAGGAGCTTCTACATCATCTCTAAAGTCTTCGGGTACCACTGGCAAGGGTTCCCTTGCCAGTGTTGAGATGTTGGTCAATGCTCAAGAAGCTGAGCGTCAACGACTTTCTCGCCAGATGCATGACGGGCCAGCGCAAGCACTTTCAAATTTTATTTTACAAACTGAAATTGCAATGCGCTTGTTGGATGTAGACCCAGCCCAGGCCAGGGACGAGTTAGGGAATCTCAAGGGATCGGCTATGGGAACGTTTCAAAAGGTTAGAAACTTTATTTTTGAGCTACGCCCAATGATGTTGGATGATCTTGGGTTAATTCCTACCATTCGACGTTATGCAGACACATTCAAAGAGCAAACCGCATTGGATGTTATTGTAACCATTAGTGGGAATGAGCGTCGCCTGGAGTCGTATCTTGAAGTAATGGTGTTTCGGGCGATTCAGGAGTTGCTTGGAAACGCAGCGCGTCATAGCCAAGCCACTCTTCTAAAAATTAACGTAGATTTAACGGATGACCTTATTCGTGTCAGTGTTGATGATAATGGCAAAGGTTTCGACATTGATTCTGTGCAGGAGCAAAATTTAGGTTTAAAGTTGATCCGTGAGCGTACTGAAATGCTAGGGGGAACTTTTGAAGTGGATAGCGCAACGGGCAAAGGTACACGCATTATGTTTTCGTTGCCAGCAAAAAAACAGTAGGAAATGCCTTCAAAAAATTGGATCCGTTGGGCTCTAAGTTAGATTGGAGCCCTACTTATATACTAATTATGATTTTGTCATTTTTCCTGTATAATCATTATGATAAAGTTGTTTCGATATCGCTTATTTAGAGAGGAGTCACCATGCGTCGTGGACGAATATTCATCTTTCTGGCTCTAATATTGATCATAGGTTTGGCTGTCGTTGCTTTTGTATTTCGACAAATCCTGCTTCCAAGTGCCCAGCCTGATACACCACAACAGGCTGCAACCGTAAAAATTTATATTGCGGGACAAAACATTCCTCAAGGGGAGCCCATCACTGATGATGTGCTTTCAACCATAGATATTCCCCAGGGAAGTGTAGTCTCAGTCATGTTTACGGTTGACCAAAGGGATGAATTGGTTAATAAAACAGCAAGATATCCCATTGATCAGGGTGTTGTTATAACCCGTTCGATGGTTTCGGATGGGAGTGTAGCTGCAGGCGGACCGGAATGGGCTTCAAAAATTCCTCAGGGTATGACGGCAATTTCCATTCCAACTTCTCGATTGGAGTCTGCCGCCTTCGGCGTACGAGATGGTGCGCATGTGGATGTTAGCGCGTGCTTTTTGTTTGTAGATATTGATCCATCATTTCAAACAGAATTACCGAATCGCGTTAGCGGGTTGATTGGCCCGGATGTTGCTGCTGAAGGTGAAGCTCCTGGTATTACTCTTAGCGTTACTGGAGATGGTGGCGTTCAAGGCCGAACAGAGGTGGAAACTGCTTTCCAACAGGGTATCTATGTTATACCTTCCGAAGGGCAACGTCCAAGGTTGGTCTGTCAGATGATATTACAAAATGTTGCTGTGTTGAAGTTGGGTAGTTTTGATTTGCCGCAAGCACAGCCAGTAGCAGAAACTGAGCAACAAAATCCAGAAGCACAAGCTCCGCCTCCAGTAGAGATACCCGATATCGCTACCTTAATTGTGACACCCCAAGATTCTGTAACCTTATCGTATCTGGTATATGGCGGTGCAAAGATAACCATGTCGCTAAGGAATGTGCTAGATGATTCTCGTGTGGCCACAGAAGCAGCAACTCTCCAGTTCCTTCTCAGTCAATATAATATCCCGGTTCCTGCGAAACTACCGTATGCAATGCAGCCTCGGGTTGATAATTTATCTTATCCGCCTCTTCAGAGTGAGACGGCGCCCACTACTTCTCCGACAGAATAAATAATGGTAGTTATTTGAGGTAATTCATAATGGCAGCCGGCCAAAAAGTTCGCGTTATCATAGTAGATGATATTGCTGAAACTCGCGAAAATGTTCGCAAGCTTCTTCAGTTTGAAGCAGATATTGAAGTTATTGGTGCAGCAAAATCAGGTAAAGAAGGGATTGAGTTTTCAAAGGAGCAAGACCCCGATGTTATCCTGATGGACATTAACATGCCTGATATGGATGGCATATCCGCAACTGAGGCAATCCTTCGCGATCAGCCGCATGTTCAAGTTATCATACTATCTGTTCAGGGTGACCAGAATTATATGCGGCGCGCAATGCTTGCAGGTGCGCGAGACTTTCTGACTAAGCCGCCCATGGCGGATGAATTGATATCTGCCATTCACCGCGCTGGCGAAATGGCTCAACACGAGCGAACAAAAAATGCACAAGTTCGTGCTGCACCATCTGTACCAGGGTCGCCTGTAGGTGCTGCATTCTCGTTGACTCAAGGAAAAGTTATTACCGTTTATAGCCCAAAAGGGGGAACGGGGTGCACAACGATTGCGGTCAACCTTGCCTTAGCCTTGCACAATGAAGACACTCGTACCACACTTGTTGACGGAAATTTTCAGTTTGGTGATGTAGCTGTGTTTATTAACGAACAAGGCAAAAACACTATTATAGATCTTGCATCTCGGGTAAATGAATTGGATCCGGAGATTGTAGAAGGGGTGATGATTAAACATACTGCGTCCGGTGTTCATGTTTTAGCTGCCCCATCGCGTCCAGAGTATGCCGAAAAGGTCAGCGGTGATCAGTTCTCACAATTGATTGATTATTTACGACAAATGTATGCTTATGTGGTAATTGATACAACTCCATCATTAAGTGATATAACTCTTGCGGCGATAGACAAGAGCGACGTGGTTGTTTTAATTACAACACAGGATATTCCATCAATAAAAAATGCGCGTTTATTCTTAGATTTGCTTCAGACGATAGGGATCGATCGCGAGAGAATTGTGTTTTCGATGAATCGATATGATAAGCGCATTGGGATTACTCCTGAAAGAGTGGGAGATAACTTGAAGCAATCTGTAGCAGCTGTTATTCCTCTTGATGAAAGAGTTGTTGTACCTGCTGTAAATCGTGGCGTACCATTTATTCTTGATAACAAGACACAGCCATCAGCGCGTGGTATATTGTCTTTAGCAGAGAGCGTTCGAGAGGCTCTAGCAATTGCTGAATTAAATGAATCCGAAATGACGAAGTGATGCAGTTTAATAGTGCAGGAGTACAGTCATGTCATTACTAAAACGAATAGAGCAGGGAAAGGATTCTGAATCACAGGGCTCAGGGCAATCTGGCAGCAATTCAGAAAATTCACGCTTGTCATCTTTGCAGACTAGACGAACAAATGCTCCAGTTACCTCTCCTCAGGCAGGTTCTTATTTTGATCTAAAGACCCGAGTTCAGAATAAGTTGTTAGCAGAACTTGATCCTTCGATGGACATCACTAGGACGGAGGAAGTCAAGAGAACAATTCAAGAACTTTTCGAACAGATTCTATCTGAAGAAAATATTGTTCTTTCTCGTCCGGAACGGGCGCGTCTTTTTGAACAGATTGCAGCCGAGATTTTAGGTTTAGGTCCTCTGCAACCATTGCTGGAGGATGATACCATTACTGAAATTATGGTAAATGGAGCAAAGAATATTTATATTGAGCGTAAGGGTAAGCTTCATCGTGTTCCAGTTACATTTGAGAACAACGACCATGTTTTGCGCATTATTGATCGTATTGTCGCACCACTGGGTCGGCGCATTGATGAATCCAGCCCTTATGTGGATGCCCGTTTGCAAGACGGTTCTCGTGTAAATGCTGTCATCCCACCAATTTCTTTGGTCGGGCCAGTTTTGACTATTCGTAAATTCTCAAAGAACCCGATCACAGTTGAGCAGTTGGTCCAATTCGGCTCGATTTCAATGGAAGCTCTTCAGTTTCTAAAAGCGTGTGTGGAAGCCCGCTTGAACATAGTTATTTCGGGTGGTACTGGTTCCGGTAAAACTACACTTCTAAATGTTATGTCCGGTTTTATACCAGATGATGAACGTATCCTTACAATTGAAAACGCAGCAGAATTGCAGTTGCGCCAGGAGCATGTTGTGACTCTAGAATCTCGCCCCCCTAACATTGAAGGGCGCGGTGAAATAACAATTCGCGACTTGGTTATCAACTCGCTTCGAATGCGTCCCGAGCGAATTATTGTAGGGGAGTGCCGTGGTGGTGAAACACTGGACATGCTACAAGCAATGAACACTGGGCACGACGGATCTATGACAACTGCACATGCAAACACTCCTCGAGATGCGTTGTCGCGTATTGAGACGATGTGTCTTATGGCAGGAATGGATTTGCCTGTACGGGCTATTCGCGAACAGGTAGCAAGCGCTATTGACGTTATTTGCCAACAAGAACGTATGCGTGACGGCACCAGAAAAGTAACTACCATCGCTGAAGTAAGCGGTATGGAAGGTGACGTTATTACCATGACCGATATTTTTTCTTTTGAGCAGGCTGGCGTTGAAGCCGGAAAGATTGTTGGACGTATTCGCCCAACTGGCTTACGTCCAAAATTTATGGATCAAATTGAAGCTGCTGGTATAAATCTTCCGCCCTCAATATTTGGCGTTGGTGAGCGTCGTCGCTATTAAAATACGATAAGTAAACAAGGAATGCTATGACCTGGATTTTATGGATCGGAGGAGGACTAGCAGTAATCTTATTGATCGTAGGTGTAATTGAATCTACGAACAGTGAACGCGCGTTAGTTGAACAACGTCTTGGTCGGTATTTAGATGAAGAAGACAAAACCGATGCTGACAAAGATGCTGATCGCTCTATTGTTACAAATTGGGTCAATAAGAGGGTGGAAAAATCTTCATATGGAGATCGGGTAGCGCGAGAACTTGCCCGTGCTGATTTAAAATTAAAAGTTGCTGAATATTTTGCTCTATATATTATCGCTATATTTCTTGGGGCGCTTATATTCGGATTTCTCGGAAGCTGGCATCCGGTTTCGTTTTTGATCGGTGCTGTCATAGGTGCATTTGCTCCCCGTTTTTATGTGAAGCGCCAACAACGCCAACGCCTTACTCGTTTCAATGATCAGCTTGGTGATATGCTAAATCTAATGGTCAACGGTTTGCGGGCCGGTTATTCAACTATGCAAGCCATGGAAGCAATCAGCAAGGAATTGCCAACACCGATTAGTGACGAATTTCGGCGCGTTGTGCAAGAGATGCAATTGGGCGTTCCTATGGAAACGGCGTTAGACAATTTGCTGCGGCGTATCCCCAGTGATGATCTGGATTTTGTAGTCACCGCGATTAATGTGCAACGTGAGGTGGGTGGCAACCTTTCTGAAATATTGGATTCAATTTCCTTTACAATTCGTGAACGAGTTCGTATTAAAGGTGAGATCCGAGTTATGACCTCACAAGTCCGAGCATCGGGAACCCTTTTATCGATTATACCGGGTGCGTTAGCGCTTATTCTCTGGTTTATGAATCCAGATTATTTAATGTCCTTTTTTGATGGACCATCACCTTTGTGTGGTTGGGCAGCCATTGGCCTGATAGTGATTATGATTGCCACGGGCTATTTCATTATGATGAAAATAGCAGATATTGAGGTTTAGGTTATGAGTCCTCTTTTGTGGGTTATTGTAGGGGTTGTACTCGTTGTAGGAGCAATTGTTCTTGTTATTGTTGGCAGACGCACTGCAACCGATTCGCAAAGCGACGAAGATCCTTTAGCGGCCCGCCTGGCAGAATTCACAGAGCGTGGGGATGTGGTATCCCTTGAAGATTTAGAATTATCCCAGCCCTTTAGCGAACGTATAATAGTACCGATATTGCGTGCCATTGGGGATTTCTCAACACGGTTTACACCTCAAAAAGTATTGGAACAAACAGATCTGAAGATGGAATTGGCTGGCAATCCGGTTCGAATGGATGCTGGCACGTTTTTAGCTTCTCGTTTTGTTGTTGCCGCTTTGTTTGGTGGTTTTTTAACACTGATTTTTTCCATATCCCCTCCCACTTGGAGTCTTGGAACGAGAATTCTGGTTGTCTTACTTTTCATTGTTCTGGGTTTTGCGTTTCCCCAACTTTGGTTACAAAGCAAAATTAATAGTCGCCAGACAGAAATCCGCAAAGCGATGCCAGATGCACTTGACCTTTTGACGATCTGCGTTGAGGCAGGATTGGGCTTTGATGCAGCTATGGCAAAGGTGAGCGAGAAGTGGGAAAATCACCTATCTGTTGGATTTGCACGTGCCATTCGTGAAGTGCAGCTTGGCAAGACAAGGCGCGACGCCTTACGCGTTATGGCTGAACGTATGGGTATTCCAGAGATGACAAGTTTTGTAGCAGCCGTTATCCAGAGTGAAATACTTGGTGTCAGCATGGCAAAAGTCTTGCGCATTCAGTCTGACCAGATGCGGATGAAACGTCGACAACGTGCAGAAGAAGCTGCCCATCAGGCGCCTATTAAGATGTTGGTTCCAATGGCTCTTTTGATTTTCCCGTCAATTATGATTATTCTCATGGTACCGGCTGTGTTCCAAATAATGGGTGTGTTTGGCGGTGGCACAATTGGAGGGTAAAGGATAATAAGGCTTGTTGCTTGTGCATGCTAGCTAATTGAAGAAGCTTTTGGAAAATTATTGAACGCAAATTGGGTATACTATCTTAATAAAGGCTTTTGGGTTGGGCTTGATTGGCTGTTCCCACCGGTTTGTGGGGGATGTGGAAATCCGGGCACGCGCTGGTGTGTAGAGTGTCAGAAAAAGGTTCAGGTGATTGTCGCCCCTGTATGCGATGCTTGTGGGCTACCGCAGGCTTATTTTGGATTATGTAAGCGGTGCCAACAAAAACGTCCATCATTCAAGTATCTTCGTTCCTGGGCTGTTTTTGAAAGCTCTGTACAGATGGCGTTACATCGGTTGAAATATCGCCGTGATATTGGCCTTGGGGAAGCGTTATCGAATCAATTGGCGGGATTCGTTGACCGATTGGAGTGGCCGATTGATATGTTGACGCCGATTCCTTTGGGAAAAAAGCGTCTTAGAGAACGAGGGTATAATCAAGTTGCGATGATTGCTAAGCCACTTTCCCTTCAATTGGGATTGGATTATTATCCCAAAGCATTGATTCGTGCGCGCGAGACGAGATCACAAGTGGGCTTGTCGGCTAAAGAGCGACAAGAAAATGTCCAGAATGCATTTCTTGCAGATGGAAAGATGGTGAAAGGAAGATCCATTTTATTGATGGATGATGTTTCTACAACGGGAGCAACTTTATCGTCTGCGGCTGAAGCGCTGTATTTGTCCGGTGCTCGTGCAGTATATGCTACTACGGTTGCCCGTGCCTTGCCCCATCACAACCTTAGAATCGTGTAGTGTTTATCGCCCGTTTTTGGGCGTTTATCAAATTACTCTGAGGAGGTTTTATGTCACCTGAATTGGATATTCAAGCTCGCAATATGGAAGTGACCGACCGAATCAATGACTATATTGAGAAGAAAGCCAGTAAGCTTGACCGGTTTCTCCCGGCAATTGAAGAAACACGGGTTGAACTTTCATTTGAAAAGTCAGCTCGCAGTGCGGCAGACCGACATGTTGCACAAATTACTGTACGAGGCAAGAATCTGTTGCTTCGTTCTGAAGAGCGCGCTGATGATATATTTGCTGCATTTGATACAGCCTTAGATAAGATTCAACGCCAGATCGACCGTTATAAAGGTAAGCGCTATCGTGGCCGCGGTGATGGGCGCTCGGCTGCAGATGTTGTACCTATGCCCGAAATGGAAATAGAAGCTGACGAAGAAGATGTGATCGTTCGTCGCAAAAAATTCGCGCTTGTTCCAATGAATGAGGCTGAGGCCATTGAACAGATGAAGTTATTAGGCCACAATAATTTCTTTATCTTTTTTGACGCTGATGCCAATCGAGTAAAAGTATTGTACCGTCGTCGGAATGGAACCTATGGCTTGATTGAGCCAGAAGTAGTTTAAGAGTAAGGCCTTAGTATATCCAACTGGCCTGGCAAAAGTGCTGGGCCAGTTTTATTGGAGCGTAATGATGAAAGAGATGATTGATTTTGATGACGAATTGAGTGAAAAACAGCTTGAACAAAATGGGATCGAAAACGATATGGTTGAAGATTCAATATTGCAACTCCTCAAGGCGGTAGGGGAAGATCCCACACGCGAAGGGTTGAAGTTCACTCCCAAACGTGTCGCCCGTATGTATTCAGAATTGCTAAGCGGATATCATGTTGACCCTGAGGTTATGATCAATGGCGCACTATTCAATATCACATATGATGAAATGGTGTTGGTGCGCGATATAGAATTTTATAGTTTGTGCGAACATCACATCTTGCCTTTTATGGGACGCGTCCACGTGGCATATATTCCCGATGGCAAGGTGATTGGTCTCTCCAAAATTCCCCGCATTGTAGATATGTATGCCCGCCGCTTACAGGTGCAGGAGCGTATGACCCGTCAGATAGCGGACTTTTTGCGAGACTTGCTGAAGCCGCAGGGTGTGGCCGTGGTGGTTGAAGCTGTTCATCTGTGCTCGATGATGCGTGGGGTTAGAAAGCATGATGCCCGTATGACAACTTCTGCCATGCACGGCGCCTTTCGCGCGAACCTGGCAACGCGCCAGGAATTTCTGGACAATATCAGCAGAGGAGCGACACCACTACAGATCTAACCGCATCTTTACGACACTTTTGCCTGCTTCCATTTTCAGGGCAGATCCTACTTCCGGGCGCATTTCCCTTCCATCCCCACTGACTGGGATGAGGGTGCTGCGTCCGTTTTTTACTCAAATTTCTTTTCAGTAGGAAAACGTGATGAAATTTACCCATCACTGCGCGTAGTCACACTCGGAAAGTATCTTTGTTTGCCCGATCTAAAAAATAAAGGGAAAATACCAGCACGGTCCATGCGCCAACCTGCGCTAATCTTAAGCCGCCAAATATGAGTGTGCTATCACCGCGGAAAGCTTCGAGAAAGAGTCGCGAGCCGCTCGTCAGTATTGTAAAGGTTAGGAAGTAAACGCCTGGGCGAGTGTCCGCTTTTTGAAACCAGAGCAGGCCAAGGATCAGGAATGAGACGAGAATCTCATAAACTTGACTGGGATGGCGCAACGTGCCCCAAAGTTGCATTCCCCAGGGTAGGGCAGTCTCTTTCCCAAAAGCACTTCCGGAAGCCAAGTGCGCCAGCCCTAACCCGAGGGTGAAAACTGCAAACAGGGGCGTGAGCGCGTCCAATGTTGACCACAGTGACAACTTCCGCCGTTGTCCATAAACCAGCGCAACAATAGCCGCAACAACCAATCCACCGACAGGATCGAATAAATCCACATTGAGCGAGATCAAGCTTTGCGGATTCTGCGTAAATGCAGATAGATTCTCGAGTGCAAACAAAATGCGCCCGCCCAGCAAGTAGCCGATCAAAGGAATAAAAACGATATTATTCAAATCATCATTGCTAATGCCGTGCTTCGCGCTGCGTTTTTCAGCCAGGAACAGCCCGAACCAGATAGCAGCCACAATCAGGATCAGGTCACGAGGAGGGGAGAACAAATTGCGAAATTGAGTAAGCATGTTATTGCAGGATGGATTCGATTCGAGTACGCAAGAGTGCCTCTGACATAGGACCGCCAATTACTACTTCCTGGATAATGCCATTACGGTCAATGAAGAAGCTGGAAGGCAGCGAGCGTAATTCATATGTTTCTCCTACTTCGCCAGTTCCTTCTAACAGAATCGGGAAGGTGAGTCCATTTTCTTGAACAAATGGAACAACAGCAGCAGGGTTATCTTGATAGGTCATGTTGATGGCCAGCACCACAAAACCCTGGTCTTTGTATTCGTCATATAGCTTTTGCATGGCAGGCATTTCTGCGCGGCAAGGAGGACACCAGGTTGCCCATAGATTGACAAGCACGGCTTTCCCGCGCAACTCTGAAAGTGTGAAGGTTTCACCTTCTGGTGTGCCGAGCGAAAAATCGGGTGCCAAGAATCCTTCGCGGGGCGCTGAAATTTCACCCGCAGTGGATGTGCCTGCCCGGTCGGCGCTGACGAATATCCAAACAAGCCCCGCTATGAGAATGAAAGTATAGAGCAAGCGACGTTGAATTGGTTGCATTAGTTCCTTTTTTAGGCTACACTTTTATAAATAAAGTCTCTTATATATTGTTCGCTCAACAGGGCCATATCTTACTATGATTTTGACTGACACACTATACATTGGAATTGACCCCACATCTGGCAAGAAGGAATTCGGATATGCCGCACTGGACGGTAATTTGAATTTGATAAAGCTGGCAGATGCGAATATGGAAGAACTGGTCGAATTCCTTGAGAACCAGGATTCTGCATTTGTGGCAGTCAATTCTCCTGGTCAGGTTAATCGTGGATTGGTTAAGAATAAGCTAGACGAGAAGAGTACTTCTGCAAGACGTACTTTCCGGGGCGTGGACGTCCGCCTTGCCGAACACAAATTGCGTGCACGGGGAATTCATATTGCTGGAACACCTTCACGCGAAGAATCTTGTCCTGCCTGGATGCAGGTTGGGTTTGCCTTGTACCGGAAGCTATCTGATCTTGGATTTAAATCTCTGGACGTAGAGGGTACAGACCGCCAGGTATTCGAAACACATCCTTATGCCTGTTTTTGCGTGTTAGCGGGAAGCGTCCCGTTTCCCAAACCGACTTTGGAAGGTAGATTGCAGCGCCAGTCGATTTTATTTGATAAAGGCTTGCGGATCAACGATGCGATGGAATTCTTCGAAGAGATCACCCGCTTCAAATTGATGCAAGGCATTCTACCTGACGATAAACTCTATTCTCCAGAGCAATTGGACGTGCTGGTTGCAGCATACATGGCCTGGGTAGTAGCCAACCGCCCTGGCGAAGTCGCTAACATCGGCGACAAAAGCGAAGGACAGATACTTTTGCCCGTCAGGGAATTACAGGATAAATATTGAAAAAGCCGCATATTTGAACTGACCCCCTAAAACAAGACGCGAAATAAAAAGAGACCTCCTGTGAGAAAATGAAAAACAGGAGGTTTTTTGTTATGACAAGAATATCTCCGTATGTTAAATTGTGATTTATCTGCCTTCTATGAAGTCGATTTTGTCAAGCTTCCAGAGAAGGTGCGTGTTGAACAGACCGACTTGGTGGTCGGGTGCAGCAAACGAAGATTAGAAAATTGACGCGGCATCCCACTTCCTTTTTTTCAAAGGATTATGCCCTGATCATGCTGGCAGCTTCTTGAACCGTTGGGCAACTTGTACCCCGTATTGATGGGGTAATTGTACCCTGAACAGCCTTCTATCCGTGCTGGCACTTGTTCAAGGGGTGTGATCAAAAGTTGAAGATTTACGCTGCCAGGGGGAGTTCAAAAAGTGGACGCCAATGCTGAGTGCCTGAGAGGTACGCAGCTCTGGCTTTGGCAATCAAGGTTGCATTCACTGGCAGCCAGCATGCTCCTGATTTTTTCAATCGGGCGGTGACGATTTGCTTGCAAGCGCTCTCCACTGTACCGCTGCCGCAAAAATAGTTCTTCTCTCGGTACGTGGGATAGTCCAAGCGCTCTCGGTTGTTCATATAATAGGTGATAGCTTTGGTCGCAAACTCGTGGGCTTGTGGATGCTCTTGATGTTGCTGACAAGCCACTAGCACAGC
>Ga0209536_100002926_pt1 | contig 27667 bp, 15 predicted proteins | sample DeeMarSeWOR28_12_FD_187461 | JGI IMG/M metagenome (GOLD analysis project Ga0209536, IMG submission 187461) | Marine sediment microbial communities from White Oak River estuary, North Carolina - WOR-2-8_12 (SPAdes) (version 2) | ecosystem: Environmental > Aquatic > Marine > Intertidal zone >... | reverse complement strand
GTCGCCCATACGAAACGATGCCTTGAAGCGCCATTCGCCGTCGCGGTCGGGCGTGAAGTTGACGCGCCATTTGTTACCGGCCCTGGCCGAGGTTTCGCCGGCATCTCCGTCGGCAGCGTAGAAGCCGGGGACCACATAGTTCTTGTCAGCGTTGGTGAACGTGACGTCGAGCCGGTAACGCAGAAACGGGTTGACCTCGGCCGTTTCGCTTGTCGACGGTCCGTCGAAGGTAATCTGAACTCGGTGCCATTGCATGAGATCGCCTTCCACCACACCGGTACCCCCGATGGGTGCGGCAATGGTGCCTAGGGATGCCGTCAACACGATAACCACAGCAAGGAATACAAAGTCTCGTTGATACATGGTTCTAGTCTCCTCTTAGCAAGGGTCTCCAGATCAGCGTCTACGTTGCGGTGAGCCTATCATCTTCTACCGTTGCGTCAAGAAGAATTACAGTTCGAAGGACATCTCCGCAAATCCATGGACTGACGTATATGACAGGCCGTCACTTGCCAACGCAGTAGAGGTTTTTGCGCCCCCGAAGAAAGATCTTGCCTCCGGATACGGCCGGTGAGGCGCAGAAGATCTCGTCGAGCTTGTTGACGGCGAGTATCTCGAACGCCGGACCCTCTTTGACGACGTAGCACTCGCCGTCTTCGGTCTGGATGTAGATTCTGCCGTCACCGGCTATCGGTGAGGCCGTGATTGTGTTGCGCTCGCCGAGATTCTGCCTCTCGTACACGACTTCGCCCGTGCGGGCCTCGTAGCAGCTCAGGAATCCCTTATCGCCCGGCACGTAGAGGTAGTCTCCGACAGCGATCGGAGAGGGCACATAGGGACCGCCCTTCGTGCGTGACCAGGCAACAGTGACATCACCTGAGGCTTCCGGGCGGACGGCGATGATCGGCTGGCGCAGCAGCGAGAAGCTGTGTCCGGACGACAGAAATACCAGGTCTGAAGTGGTAACGGGAGAGGGAACTGAAACTCTCGATCCGCCGGCGCACTGCCACAGGAGCTTGCCCGTGTTGGCGTCGTATCCCCTAAGATGTTTCGTGGCATTGGTGACAACGGTCATGCGCCCCGCGACCTCGAATAGAAAGGGTGTCCCCCACGATGCGCCCTCGTCCCGCTCAGTGCGCCAGACGGGATCACCGCTGGTCTTATCGAATGCGGCGATGTATGAGTCATCATCGCTGTCGCAATTTGCAATGACCATGTTCTGGAACAGGATAGGCGAGGAGCCCGTTCCCCAACCGGCTCGCACACGCATCAGTCCCAGGTCTCGCTGCCAGATCAAGTTGCCCTCAAGATCGACGGCATAAAGACCCGCCGATCCGAACGAGGCGAAGACATACTTGCCGTCGGTCACGGGCGTTTCAGAGGCGTAGGTGTTCTTCGTGTGGCGGCGCGTTCTTGGACTCTGCGTCGCGACGGCCTTCGACCACAGGACATTTCCGTGATCGGCATCGAGGCAGATCACGTGATAGGCGTATTGCGACTCATCGGGTTTCTTGCGGTCGCCTCCCATATACACTCCGCCTCGAAACGATTCGACATTAGGATCTTCGGCGACGGCGGTTGTTACAAAGACGCGGTTGCCCCAGACTATGGCCGAAGAATGACCCGTGCCCGGGATAGGCGTCTTCCATTTGACCTTGTCTTGTTCACTCCATTTCAGTGGCAGTTTATTCTCAGAAGAGATGCCCTGTCCGTCACCTCGCCAGCCGGGCCAGTTCCCTGCGAATGTGTGGCCTGTGGTCATCAGAAGAATACAGCCTGCAATGAAGGCCTTCGATAGATCTGTTTTCTTCATAGTATCCTCCCAAGAAGCGATCCCACATATTCTGCTGTTGGCTACGATTCAACGGCGCACTACCCATGTGCCCGCCAACCGGTCGTGCAATCCGCCGTTTGGGGCAATAACAGCATGCACCGCCGCGCTGATCCACAGGCCGAGCCACACAAAGGCACAGGCGACAGCAGCGGTACCTCCGGCCCTCTCAGCCAGCCGAGCCAAGAGCAACATTGGAACAAAAAGTGGAAACCAAACGATCGCCCAGCGCCGCAGCAGTGTCACTCTGTTGGCAGGCCCTCCTTTGGCGTCGACCACCGCCAATCTGAAAATGGCGTGACCAGCGGTGCTGTGGAAGGCCAGTCCCACCAACTGCATCAGGGCTATTGCACCTAATACCAACATAATAGAAACCATAATGAGTCCTCCCAAAGAGTCTTTCCACCGTTGTAACAGTTCGCCTTGAAAGAATCCGACAAAGGACACAATCCAAAGATAGAGAGGCATCATGAAGATCGACCCGGCTCGAATCCCCTTGCTGATCTCAGCCGGTTTGTCCAGAAGTCCGCGCAGGATGCCGGTGAGGAAGCTGAGTTTTTCGAACTTCCCGTCGGCAAGATTCTGCAGAACTCCCCTGGCATGAAGGGGCAGGCTGGTTGATTCGGCGCAGGCGGCGATGGCGCCCAGTAAGCGCTGTTGGCCGCCGACGTCTCCGACTTCAATGCGTTCGGCGCCGGCATGTACACCGGGCCAGGGTTCGTCGAGCAGGACGGCGCGGCCTTGTGTGGTGACCCAGACATGATCGAGGCTCAGTTCGGCAGGCATGGTCTGATCCCCCGTCGCGTCCCACAGTTCCGACGCTATGTCGCCGAGCCAATGGCGCAAGGTTGACCAGGGCACACGTTTGCCGCCTTCGACTAGACTGCGAAAAGGCACGCCTTCAGTCGCCTCAAAGGCATCCCAGGTGGCTTCGCCCGACTCGATCTTTTGCAGCCAGCGCAAGCGGCCTGACCGGGCGACATTTCGTCGAGCGAGGGAAAGCTCCGGTGAATTTCGCCGCAACAGCCAGACCTGGCGGCGCAGCACGGGATCAGTGGCCGCGATCCATTCTCCCGGTACGATATCTTCGATGATCCGATAAGGCCCAAGGGATTCTGTTCCCTTGGCGACAATCTCCGGCTTAACTCCGGGCTCGATGGACGGCCGGATGGTGCCCTTTGGTTTGATCACCACTCTAGTGCCGGTGATAAGATCCCAAGGCGTGGCAAAGCCGTTCTCCCGTCGAGCTCTCAAAGTAAACAAAACCGGAATCCAGGCGCAGATGTTGGCGGTGACCACGTATATTACGTTCTGAACCCAGGTCCAGTCTGAACCTGAAATCAATATTATGTTGAGTAAATTTCGGATGACTTCGATAATGCCAATGGGAATGAGGATTCGGATCAGTGCCCGCACGATGCCGGGCGGTCGGGCGTTTGTGCGGACGACGCGCAACCCCTTGAGGTACTTACCCAGGCCGCAGCCCAGGAGACCCTCGAAGATGCTGAAGTAAAGAAAACCGAAGCTCCAAAGAGCAATGTAGTATCTGGCTGAATACAGCGTGCGTTCATAGATCGGCCAGGCGATCAACTTCTCCCCACCGACCGAGAGCATGAGTGCCGCATAGGGAGTCAAAAAAGCGATCAGGAAGTCGATCCAGCCGGCTGATGCGCGGACATTAATCGACGCGGGCTCCGGTACTCGGGAACTGAAGGGTAACAGCGCATTGCGCAGCGCCGCGTAGCCGGCGTAGCGCCCGCCCGGTTCTTTGGCGAGGCAGCGGGCCACTACCCGATCGAGGCCGGGCGGCACGTCTTGGCGCAATTCGGTCAGCGGTTTCGGTTTCTGGTTTACGGCATTGGCCACAACCTGCACGGCGTTATCTCCCTCGAACGGCGCCCGGTCGGTAAGAAGGGTAAAAAGTGTTGCCCCGACCGAGTAGATGTCGGCCCGCACATCCAGTGCGTCACCGCGCAACTGTTCGGGCGACGAGTAGGCCGGCGTTCCCATGATCTTACCGTGGGCCGTGACGAAGGTATCGGTCCTGGCCAGGGTGGATACCGAAAGGCCGAAATCGCCCACCTTCACCGAACCGTCGGGGCTTACGAAGCAGTTGGAGGGCTTGATGTCACGGTGCAGCACGCCGCCGGCAAAGGCCGATTCGAGGCCGGAAATGACGTCGAGGATTGCGTCAACCGCTTCGGCTACCGGCAGCGGCCCTCGTTCTTTAAGTCGGTCCTTGAGGGTGCCCGCCCCGGCGATCTCCATCGTGATCACAGGTAACCCATCGATTTCCTCGCTGCCGAAGACGTAAAGACTGTTCGGATGGTTGACGCCGGCGGCGAGGCGGCCTTCGCGGAGGAAGCGCTTCCGCATGTCGGGCGAATCGAGTTGATGGGCGAGCATCTTCAGAGCGACGCGACGTCCAGTGGCGAGTTGTTCGGCCTCGTAGACCGTGCCCATGCCGCCGCGGCCGAGCAAGCCCAGCAGCCGGTAGCCACCAAATTCGCAGGGGAATTCCGAGGGTCCGCGCAGCAACATTGACTCGCTTGACACCATCGAAATGGTCCTGTCATCGTCCCTACGGGACTCCAGGGCGCCCGACATCAGGCAGGCGGGGCAGAGCTTCTCGGTTGATTCGCTCCGAATCGCCGCTCCACAACGCTGGCATTTATCCTTTTCAGAAATGCTCATGACTCAATCTCCAAATCGGCCATTGCTTCGTTCACTTCTTCCTGAAAGAAAAATGCCCGCAGGTTACAATAATATTTTACTGTTTCCGTAAAACGGCGATCAGGTAGCGCATCTCATCCTCGAGGTCCGCTTCATTGCTGACCGTCTCGGCGATTGCAGCCCGCAGCAGCTTACGGTAACGCTCTCGCAGCCGGTGTACGGCAACCTTGACGGCGCCTTCGCTGGTTCCCAGTCGTGCCGCGATTTGCTCTCGGGGCAACTCGCCTTCGCCCGTGAGGCTGCCCTTTAGCGCGTCAAATTGATCGCTCTTGCCGGCCTCGACCATTTCTTCGCGAAGCTTCTGCAGGGCCCCGGCGACCGTCTCGAGCGCCCATTCGCGATCGAAAAGGAGCTGCGGATCATCCGATTGGCCTGATGCTCCTGCGTACCGGGCCTCTGGATCGAGCGCATCGAATTCGATGAATTGCACCTTGCCGCCGCGTTTTTGCGTTTGGGCCCGATGCCACTCATTAGCTAGAAAGTGCTTCATCGCGCCCAGCAGGTAGGAGCGAAACCGGCCCCGCTTGCGATCGGCCGAGGCAAATCCGCCCGTTTCGATGATTCGTGCAAAGAAAGCCTGCGTGAGATCCTGGGCGTCGGAAGCCGAATAGCCGCCGCTTCGCACAAAGGCGTAGAGCGGATACCAATAGGCGCGGCAGAGTTCCTCCATCGCCTCTCGTGCACGGCTCTGACTGGCCTCGTCGGGCTTGGCCGCACCCACCAGAGACCAGTGCGTGGTGACAAATTGTCGCGGACCGCCCGGGTCATTCATAGGTCCATCGTAACGCGGCGTCACTGAATCTCAAGCGGAAAAAGCTCGATGGCCGGATCGGGCGGGTCCCTTTGTATGGCAGCACGAGCAAGCAGAACGTGCCGAATATTATTGAAATCACTTTGAAATTACGGTATGATGGCCTTGAAGGATTCATGCGGCGAAGTGTGTGTCGGCAATGCGAGCCAATTAGGGAAGGTGATGACGCCAAGTCGAAGAAAGATATCGTTCGGTCAAATTGTGCCCAGTTGTGCTGAGCGCAAGAGCCTTTTTCCGCAACCAATGACAGGAGGAGTATCATGTACAGAAGACTGATTTGCCCGGTTTCTCTGGTCTTCATAGCGGGTTTGATTGTCGCGAATCCAGCCCAAGCTGAGCTTGTAGGCTGGTGGAAGCTGGATGAGACTTCTGGCACGATCGCCAGTGACTCAAGCGGCAACGGGCACGACGGCACTCTCGTGGGGGACCCCCAGTGGGTCGCCGGGTACTTTGGCGGGGCCTTGGAGTTCGCCGGTGATCCCGATATGGTAGCTGTGCCCTATAGTGCCCAGCTGAATCCAGAGAGCCAGTTCACTGTGATGCTTTGGGCCAATGTGGCGCCGGGCGGAACAGGGTGGAGGGCGCCGTTTAGCTCTCGCGTGCCGGGCTACAATCTCTACGCTCCGGCAGCCGGCACCGGCAGCGGCACCTGGGAGTTCTGGGTAGGCCTCAGTCCCGGTTGGGCCGTCGTACGTCCCGGCCCTGCCATCCAGGAGGGTGAATGGATTCACGTGGCAGGTGTTTACGATAATGGAGACATGAAGCTTTACGGCGACGGCCAACTCGGTGGTGAAATGACCGGCGCAATGGTCCCGAACAGAGAGGGTGAACTGCGAATCGGTGCCGGCGGCCCCGCCACCGGCCCCTTGCACCACTTCATGGGTAAGATTGATGATGTGCGTGTTTATGACGAGGCCCTGAGCGCCGAAGACATTCTTCTGGCCATGGAAGGAAGCGGAGAGAAATACCCTTATGCCCTGAATCCAAGCCCGGCCGATGGTGCTCTGCTTGAGGCGACGTGGGTCAACCTGACCTGGCGAGCGGGAGATTCGGCGGTCTCCCATGACGTGTACCTCGGCGATAGTTTTGACGACGTCAACGACGGTGTCGCCGATTCCTTCCAGGGCAACCAGGCCGGCACCAATCTCGTGGTCGGCTTTCCCGGATTCCCCGTTCCCGCAGGGCTTGTTCCCGGGACGACGTACTATTGGCGAATCGATGAGGTCAACGATGCCGATCCTAACAGCCCGTGGACAGGGGGCGTGTGGAGCTTCACTGTTCCGCCGAAACAAGCGTACGATCCCAGCCTTGCTGACGGCGCAGTAAACGTGTCTCCGAACGTAACGCTGAGCTGGAAGGCCGGTTACGGCGCCAAGCTCCACAGCGTGTATTTCGGTGATGATCTCGATGAGGTGAGCAACGCCGAGGGGGGGGCATCGCAGGCCCAGACAACGTATACGCCGGACCCGCTCACATTGGAAACAACATACTACTGGCGCGTCGACGAGTTTGACGGCGCCGTTACGTACAAGGGGAACGTCTGGAGTTTCACGACCGTACCCGATGTCGCGGTCACGGACCCGAATCTCACTTTGTGGTGGACCCTTGACGAAGGCAAGGGCGTAACCGCCGTTGACCTGTCCGGCCACGGACATCACGGCACGATCGTAGGTAACGCCCAGTGGACAGACGGCTATCAAGGCACGGCCCTGAAACTCGGTGGCGACATTTATGTGGAAACAAACTCATATCAGGGCGTGACCGGTGCGGCGTCTCGAACCTGTTGCGCGTGGATCAAGACTACAACGGCGGGTACCCGCGACATTATGTCGTGGGGTCAGAATGCCGCCGGTCGCAAGTGGAGAATGTACCTCCCGGGATCGGGCGCTGTGCGCATAGAGGTAAATGGCGGCCACCATTTAGGCGTGACGAACCTTCGCGACGGACAGTGGCATCACGTTGCAGTGACGTTTGAAGACGACGGTTTGCCGGATGTGGCGGATACACTTCTTTATGTGGACGGTCGACTGGACGCCACATCCTCTTCGGCGGATGCGCCGATCGATACGGCGCCGGGTCCGGTTCGAATCGGTGAATCTCCCTGGCACAATGCGCCCTACATGGACCAGATCGACGATGCGCGCATCTATGACAAGGCGCTGACAGCCGAAGAGATACAGCAATTAATGCTGGGCAACACCAAGCTGGCCGGCAGCCCCGAGCCGGCCCGCAATGCGACGGTGGACTTTCGCAGGACCACATCTTTGAACTGGTCGGCGGGAGATACGGCCGCCTCGCATGACGTCTACTTCGGCACAGACCGTGACGCAGTTGCCAACGCAACGGTGGACTCGCCCGAGTTCCAGGCCAGTCAGACCGGGACGAGCTTGTCTCTGGCCGGCCTTATCGAGTTCGACGGCGGCGACTACTACTGGCGTGTCGACGAAACCGAGGCCGACGGAACCCTGCATGCCGGAACAATCTGGACGTTTACTGTGGCGGACTACCTGATCGTGGATCAGTTCGAGACCTACGATGTCGGCAACAATGAGATATGGTGGTCGTGGAAGGATGGGCTTGGCTATCCCGCTCGCGACGACATACCGGCATATCCCGGCAACGGTACCGGCTCTTCTGTGGGCGATGAGACCAGCCCCACTTATATGGAAATGGAATTCATCCATGGCGGCGCTCAATCGATGCCCGTTTGGTATAACAACAGCGGTCCGGGGTCGGCAAAATACTCTGAGGTGGAGTTGACGCTGCCCTCTGGAGAACGTGACTGGACTGCTCAAGGCGTCAGTGAGTTGTCGTTGTGGTTCAGGGGTGAATTTGCCAACGCCCCTGAGCGGTTGTATGTCGTCATAGCGGACACTGCGGTTGTGTACAATGACGATCTCAATGCATCGCAGGCGGCCTCCTGGACCGAGTGGGTAATCCCGTTACAGGTCTTTGCCGATCAGGGAGTGAACCTCACCAATGTGGACAGGATTGCTATCGGTCTGGGTACTCGGGGCAATACGACGATTGCCGGCACCGCGGGCAAGATGTACTTCGACGACATTCTTCTGATTCGATAGCGCTGCGGAAGTAGCCGGGATCGGGCAGATAGAACTGGTAAAAGTAGGGACAAACAAGGGGTGGGAAGAATCAGGAACAGTCGCCTATCAGTGGCTGAGAAAATGCGGCTGTCCCCGGTAAGTTGTCCGGGTAAATAGAGGGCATCTCCTGCGCTCAGCTGTTGCTGTCTTCTTCTGTAAAATGGCTGATCAGGGCCCTATACAGACTGCCCTGAAAAGCATTCTCAATTTCTTCCACGCTTTTGAGTCCGAAGATACGCGCAATGGCAATGGGATCGGCCCGATAGTCCGTATGACCTTCATAGAAACCGTAGCGCATAATGTAGTAGGGTACCATCTCACTGAAATGGAAGCTGGTGAGCTTCTCTTGAAGCTCTGCCATCTGTGCGGTGGACAGATGAGCGTACTTCTCCTGCAGGAATACTCGTTCGGCAGGTGTGAGCATCCGTTGGACGTCGATATCAAATCTGCCCTGGATCTCATCATGAAATATGGATGTTTGCCAGCCCTTCATGCTTTCTGCCCGAAGCATGATCTTATTGCCGTTGTAGAAAAAACACTGGATGCCGGAGAACCTTTTCAGCTTTCCGCATTCAATCTCCTGAAGGATCATGTTCCAGACTTGATAGAGACATCTAGCTAACTGTGGATGCGTCAGTCCCAGTTTTCTGACCAGGTTGTTGTCTCCCTTCAGGACGGAGATGATATCCTCATCTTCAGCCATAAACCCAGCCCCCGAGAATCTCCAGGGCCGACCAATGTAAGTGATAACATCAACGGGCATACCTGTTATCATATCTTTGGCATCCAATTCGGCTTCTGCGTGGAGTCCGGTTTCGGCCAGAGCCGGGAAGTCACCACGATCCACTTGAAGCTGTTGATCTTTGCCATATACAGTTGATACTCTGGAGCTATAGTGCAAAGGCTTTCCATTTTCGACGGTGACGGGTATTAACACGTATTTGCCGTTCTTCAGAATGGCCGTCAGAATCTCCGCGCCTTCTTCCGTCAAGTGTGGAGAAGGGATAGTGGGTCGCTTATCAACTACGTTTGGATATAGAGGATGTGGTGTCTGCTGACAGGAAGCGCAAGAGGAGACGGCTTCCAATAGAGTCGCTGATTTTGCGTGGCCGCCCCGACCTGAAGATGTCGGCTGCGACCGAGACGATTCTGCTAAGCAGCAGGCAACAACAATCATAGCAATAAGCAAACATACGACATTCCAACGCCACATTTCATATCTCCTTACATAGTCGACCACTGTTCGTGAGCACTGCAGGCTCACCTTGTCGATCGGGCCCGCCCGAACTTAGCCAGCGGGCCCTTCTAACGTCTCTTCTTCGAGTATATCCTATGACGACCGGCCAGGCTAACCGGTTGACATAGAATCAAGGGGTACATTTTTTTTGCCTGCCATATGCGGCAGAAACTCCTGCTAAGCATCTGTGGAGGCGCGCACCTCACGGGACTGACTAGGCTCGAAAGACTGTATCTCGGCAAGACGCATGTCAGCGATGAGTGACTCGCGCATCTCAAAGGGTTGACCAATCTCAAGGAACTGTACCTCTTCAAAACGCAGATAAGTGACGGTGGATTGGAGCGCCTCAAAGGGCCGAGAAGCCTTCAAACGTTGCGGTTCTCACTTGTCGGCTTACTGACACGCCACTAGGGGACCCGTCAGGGCTGGTCGGCCTGCGCAGACTTGACCTCAGGTTCACCCGGGTCATCGACATAGGAGACAACGTGCTAAGAAGTGCGTTGCCGAAATGCAGGATTTATCCTTGAACTTTCTGATGCAGGCCATTGCGACCACAGCTCTCCGTCGTCAAGGGGCGGCGCTTTGTCAAGTTTTGCCGTTATGTTCCAAAGTGATGACTACCTTTCCTCGGGAGTGCCCTTCTCCATAGTACCGAAGCGCTTCAGCGATCTCACTCAACGTGTAACGTCTATCGATAACAGGTTTTACTTTGCCGGCTTCTACAAGCTCTTTCATAAGAACCAGGTCTTTCTGGCTTGTTTTGTGAGATAGAGCAACCAGCTTCTTGCCTCCGGCCTTTGAAATGGCCGGACCCAGGAGATTAGCTTGCATAATCTGCTTCATGGAACCTCCGGTCATGACATAAATTCCCGTGGGATTCAAAGCATGCTTATAATCGAAAATGGAACGGTATCCGGCAGCAGCAAGAATCAGGTCATAACGCTGTCCAGTTTTAGCGAAATCTTCTTGCGTGTAGTCAATTGTCTTGTCTGCCCCAATCGAGCGCACCATGTCCACATTCGGCGTGCTGCACACTCCAGTGACTTGGGCCCCGAACGATTTGGCAATCTGCACTGCAAACGTACCGATACCACCAGACGCACCATTGATCAGAACCTTTTGCCCCGACTGAATCTGCCCTTTGTTGCGAAGACCCTGGAGGGCGACGACTGCTGCTTGAGGTACGGCCGCTGCTTCCTCGAATGTCAAATTGGCCGGTTTCAGGGCTAACGCATTTTCAGTAACAGATACATACTCGACAAAACCGCCCCAACCGCACCCGGATATGTCTCCGAATACATCATCACCCGGCTTAAACTGCTTGACGTTTCTGCCAACCGCTTCGACCCGCCCCGCGATGTCAGCTCCGAGTATGTTTTTTGGCTTGAGCAGCCCGGAAATGAGTCGGACCAGGAACGGCTTACCTCTCACGAAAGCCCAGTCAGAATAATTTACAGACGCCGCATTGACTTCCACCAGGACTTCGTCATCGCTTGGGGTTGGCCTTGGGATCTCTTCAAGTTTAAGAACATCGGGGGGGCCGTATTTTTGATAAACGATGGCTTTCATGTACTTACTCTAAACTGACATTCCCCTGTGAGTCAATTGTCTGTTCATGTTGGTACAAATCTCTTTCGTGCGGCTCGGTAATTTCAAGAATACCCTGTGCATCGGTAATTTAGTCGGCCTGAACAAACCCAGATTTGTCTTGCCATGTCCAAGGAGTGATGATTGTCTTTGCCATATTTTCTACCGCAGCATCTCTGCAATCCCGGGGCGGCTCTCTTTGATCTGCTCGTAGTCCAGTTTCAATCCCAGCGGTTCAAGGGCGGCTCTGAGGCCATCGTAGATGGCTTTGACATCATCGAAAGGACGTGAAACGGATTCCAACGCAGTATGTCCGGCCTTGTTCGGCAAAGTCCTGTCAGCACCACTGTCCAGCATTGCTTTGACGATCTCCGTGCGGCACAGAAAGGCGGCGATGTGAAGCGGCGTTGATCCTTCGTTGTTTGTGATCTTCATGTCGGCCCCGGCATCGATCAACACTGTGGCCACTTCGGTTTTGCCGAATGTCGCCGCAACAATCAGGGCAGTAGAGCCATACGCATCCTTCTCATTGAGGTCGGAACCCGCATTTATGTGTCGGCGAATTGCATCGAGATTGCCCTGAAGGGCTGCCACGTGGAGACTTACACCCGGAGGCATTTCCTCTCTGTCTGAGCTCTCCTGCTTTCGGCAGCCAGCGACAGTGAGAAGTGTGACGATCAGCGTCGCCGCTGTTATCGTTTTCGTTTTCGATTCGGCCATTCTGACATTCATTATTCTGCAATTGATGCACTTTCTGCATGAAGAGATGATCAAGTTGCTCACACCAAAAGTCAATACCGTCAGAGACAGATGCTTCATGAGCGACGGCATGCTTGAGTTGAGCAACAGTAGTGCTAAGCCGCCCATAACGACTACGTGAACGATGTAAACATAATAAGAATTGCTGTTCAACTCATCTGTGAGGCTGCCTCGTCTGTCCAGATAACGTCGGAAGGTTTCAATCATCCCGTACAAGAGACAGAACAATGAAAGATGGAAGCTGAACCAGAGGGTCAATTTGTGGATGAACTCCGAGACAATGAAGTTGCCCGGCTTGAACCAAGGATAGAGCAGAAAGAAGATGTAGACAGTGACCGGAATCCAGGCGACCGAGTTCACGACATGGTAGAGCATCTTGCCTTCAGGCTTCGTCTCAAATACTCTGCGGCGAAAGCACAGAGCCCCAAGCAGGAAGGCCGTGAAATAAATCAACAGTCTTTCATTTTGAAAGTCGAGCAATACGATCTTTGTCCAGCCGCGAAGACCGAGAATATCCATGCCGGCGCTATAAACAAATCCAATTAAGAAGGTGGCGAAGATAGCGCCCTTTAGTGAGATGTTCGGGATCCCGATCCTTGATTTTAAGACAATCAGATAGAGGACGTTGAACAAGAACAGCACAGGTAGAAACCATAGCCAGTTCTGACTCCAAATCCCATTGCTCCAGTGAAAGTAGGTCGTCCAGTTTTCTTGAGGCAGATTTCGAGAGTGCAGGAATATGACTTTGTAAAGTGGAATTAATGTCAATGCGGCGACAGTCCAGGGAATCATCAGTCTCTTAAACTTGGATCCCAGGAACGCCCACCCGTTCTTGTTATCCAGAGATAATGGGGCAAAAAACCCTGAGATGAAGAATAGGGTCGGCATCGTGAAAATGTCTAAAATCAGGAACAGAAGGCCGGACAGATTGTTGGTGGAAGGGTCGTCAACAATCCAGAAAGAAGCCCATGTGCCGCTGCTTTCATAAACGCCGCCGGCATGAATCACAACCACTAAGAAGATCACAAAAGTCCTTAAGTTATCCAAAAAGTGAATCCTCTTTCCTTCGAGAACGTCTTGTCCAGTTTTGCAGGTGTTCATGACTCAATCTCCAAATTAGGTATCACTCACCTGTTCCTGAAGGAAACGCACTGGGAGGTTACAATGAATCCATCCAGAAACCTCTTTCTACTGCGATTTGTCACAAAAACCTGCGGAATGCTGCAATTTGGGAGAAGTCAGGTTTTCGTGATCAGCACATGCTATCGCAGCGAGAAAGAAACCCAATCAATGCACCCCGCGTTCAGCGGAAAATGTTTGACAATTGTTGAGAAGGACGTTACATCCTGTATGAGTGATGGCACTTGTTCGTGATTGATGTGGCAAAATCTTAAGGAGACGTGGTGAGAAGGCTTCCTTTCTCTCTGGTATGGGGATTCCTTCCACTTTGAACGGTGCTGGCTCACAAGTGCAAAGGCAGCAAGGGTTTAAGGGTGAAAAGTCCCGGGTTGGAGGCCGAATTGTGCAGCGAGGGAACGCCAAATGAGAAAGACAATTCTCCTGTCACTTCTTATCTTCAACCGCAGCGCCGTCCGATTGCCAAGTGCATTAACCTCGCATGAGGTCTTACGGAGGCAGCCGCAGGCAAATGGGCTGGAAGTTTAGCTTCAGATTTGGAGGTGAAAAGAGATGAGCATACTGGGCATCACACGCAGATTCGCGGAGTGCTTGTTGGGTTGGCATCATGAGCGGTGGGGGCAGTGCGCTCTGTTGGGGTTAGCCATTTTGTCGCTGGCTCTGCTAATCGCGGCGGCAAGAGCACAGGCAAGAAGTCGAGATTGACGCAAGACCGGCACAGGGCACACGATGACCATGAAAGATGTGCAGGCCTTCAGGAAGGAATTGCTGGAACTGGACGTTGAGTTGAAGAGATTCAAGCGTGAGATTCTGGCTGGGAGAATAGAGCAACTCGAGCGGGCGATCCACAGGCCCACACCCAGGTCACATGCGAGCACGCACGCGCTGCTGGCTCAGTCTTGTTGTCAACCCAGAGCAAAAGCTTAGCGAAGTCGACGTTGGGCAACGGCCGGCTCTGGTTCATAGTGCATATAAAGCCTTGTTTGGGCTTGACTTGTGTCCCTTCACTCCTGACTTCTACCTTGTCTTGTTCTTGTCGGTCGCGATATTTCTCTTGACGGCCGGGCCGCTGATATGATACAAATGTAGACAGTGATTTCTGTGGGTGAGAAGTCTTCCCACGACTTAAGGAACTGTGGCTTGTTTTGTGTTTCTCCGCCGGCGGGCATGTGCTTGATGTTGCACACGAGAAGGAAGGAGGTCGCGCCAAATCGAAGAGCATTGTTTTGGGCGAAACAGAGGCCCAAAGTACGTTTAGCGAAACAGCTATCGTCAACTGTATTATTTGAAGGAGGACTATTATGTCCAGGAAACTGACTTATTCGTTTTCTTTTGTTTTGATGCTCAGCTTGGTTCTGACGAGTGCGGCCGATGCAGAACTCGTCGGATGGTGGAAGTTGGATGACGGCTCCGGCACGGTTGCCGTCGACTCGTCTGGTTACGGCCGGGACGGGACCATAATCAATGCGACCTGGGAAGCCGGAAAATTTGGAGCGGCCCTGGCTTTCGACGGCACGGCCTATGTGGATCTTCCGGCTGACGCATGGTCGAGCATCGAGATGCAGGCAACCTTCGCGTTCTGGGCCTATGGCGACCCGGCCTTCCAGCCACAGGCCAATTTCATCTTCGGAGCATTTCAAGACCCTCCCAATAACGAATCGAGAGTAATGAGCGCGCACGTGCCGTGGAGCAACAGCAACGTCTACTTCGATACGGGTGGCACGACGGCCGGCGGGTACGACCGCATCAACAAGGTGGCCACGCCCGAGGAGTTCGAAGGTTCCTGGCAACATTGGGCGTTTGTCAAGAACGGCGACACCGGCGACCAGATGATATATCTAAATGGGGAACTCTGGCATAGCGGCACCGGCATGACCAGGCCCATGACCGGAGTGACGAAATTCACGATCGGCACCAAACCCAGTCTTGCCGAGGGTTGGTACAACGGCATGATGGACGACGTTCGCCTCTACGACCACGCACTGACGGAAGACGAACTCTTGGCTGTCTTCGAAGGTGCCGGCGCGGGATTTCCCAACGCGCTTGGCCCTAATCCGGCCAATGGTACTATGCACGAGGCAACTTGGGTCAATCTCGCCTGGCGGCCCGGAGATTCTGCGGTTTCGCACGATGTGTACTTAGGCAACAATTTCGACGACGTGAAAGCCGGAACCGCCGACACCTTCAGGGGCAACCAGGCTGCGACAACGCTTATCGCCGGATTCGCCGGATTTGCTTATCCGGACGGGCTTGTTCCGGGGACGACCTACTACTGGCGAATCGATGAGGTCAATGATGCCGATCCCAACAGTCCGTGGATAGGGGACATCTGGAGCTTCTCGATTCCGCCCAAGACGGCTTACAATCCCGACCCGGCCGACGGCGCTGAGTTTGTAGATCCGGACGCGGTCTTCACATGGACGCCTGGTTTCGGCGGCAAGTTGCATACCGTCTATATAGGCACCAGTTTCGACGACGTAAACAATGCCGCAGGTGGCGTTCCTTTGGGAAGCGCCAGCTACGATCCCGGCACGCTGGAATCAGAGAAGGTGTATTACTGGCGCGTCGACGAATTCGATCCCCCCTTCACACACAAAGGCGACGTCTGGAGCTTTACGACGCCGGGCGCCGTGGGCAATCCACAGCCGGCTAACGGCGCTGCGGATGTGCAAATGATCGCAACGCTGAGTTGGACGCCGGCGGACAATGCTGCTTCGCACGAGTTATACTTCGGCACCGATGCGGATGCCGTCAAGAATGCCACCACGGCCTCACCCGAGTACGCAGGCGCCAAGGCGCTTGGCGCCGAGAGCTATGATCCCGGAAGGCTTGCCTGGGATAGCAGTTACGCCTGGCGTGTGGATGAGGTCTATCCGACTGAAACGATCAAGGGTCTCGTCTGGAGCTTTGCGACAGCCGATTTCATTCTCGTGGACGACTTCGAGTCTTACAATAACATCGATCCCCCCGACCCTAACAGCAACAGGATATTCGACAAATGGATTGACGGCTTCGGAACCACCACAAACGGCGCCCTGGTTGGCAATGACCTTCCGCCTTACGCCGAGCAGACCGTGGTTCATGGCGGCGCCCAGTCGATGCCGTATTTCTACGACAACAACCTCAAGACGTCCGAGGCTACCCTGACGCTGGTTTACCCGAAAGACTGGACAGCGGAAGGTGTCACCAAACTGTCACTGTGGTTCCGTGGCGCTTCTGGTAATGCAGCCGACCGGATGTTTGTCGCTCTCGGCGATGCGGTCGTCTATCACGACGACGCGAGCGCAACGCAGATAACCGGTTGGAACGAATGGGTGATCGACCTGACGGCGTTTGCGGGCGTTGACCTGACCAATGTCAGTACCATCACCATTGGCATTGGAACAAGGAACAGCCCGGCTGCCGGCGGCGCCGGTACGATGTACTTCGACGACATTCGGCTCGTTCGGTAGGCTCCTTGGAGGCCAGTTGAAGCAGCAAGTAACGGTGATACGGCTTGTTTATGAATTGGGGCCTGTGCTGAGTTGCTCGGCACAGGCCCCAAATGTTTTGAGATGCCGCGCATATGGTGTCCGACTGGATTTTTCTTGACGGTTGGGCTGCTGATGTGGTACAAGCGTGCTGAGGTTAAGTCCGAGCATTTGAGGTCATCTGGGCAAGTTCTGCTTGTCTGTTTGGACTGCCAAAGGAAGGGGACGGCGCCAACTCATGGAAGATTAGCCTAAGCAAACAAGGCGAAGACACATTGTAGAGTAAAGACTTTTGTCGGTCATTCTATGCTAAACCTTTTTGAAGGAGGATCATTATGTGCGGGAAAGTGATTTGTCTTGTTTCTTCTGTTCTGGCCCTGATTATGGCAGGTAATGCCTCAGCCGATCTCGTCGCTCACTGGGGATTCGATGAGACTTCCGGCAGCGTAGTGCATGACATATCCGGCAATGGCCACGATGGAACCATCAACGGTACGGCAGATTGGGTGCCAGGACAGGTGAGCGGTGCGTTGCACTTTGATGGCTCAACCTACGTTGATGTTCCCGATGAGATTGGCACATTTCCAACCTTCTCTGTAGCCCTGTGGTTCAAGTATGACTCGTTCATAGCGAATTGGAACTCCATCTGGCACAACGACGCCTGGCAGGCAGGCTGGCTACATCACATGGTCACCAATTATGCAGGGCAGGACATCCGCGTCCAGTTCGCCATAAACGGAGCCGGAGACCAGTTCGGAGTGACCCCCATAGAGACGGGCCTCTGGTATCACTCCACGGTAACGTATGACAGTACGACAGGGCAGATGAATTTCTACCTCACCACCGATGCGGAAAAAAAGGTCAATCTGGATGTCGCCTTGACGGTCAGTGGTCCTGCCACGATTATTACGGCCGGCCAGATCGGCGGCTGGGAGGGTAACAGACTTTCGAGCGCTACCTTTGACGATATCCGCATGTACGACCATATTCTGTCAGAGGCCGAAATCCTCAGCGCCATACAAGGCAAGGCTTGGCCGTTTGCCTTTGGTCCGAATCCCGAGGACGGTGCCATGGTCGAGGCTACCTGGGTGAGCATGTCCTGGCAGCCGGGACAACTTGCGGTTTCACACGATGTGTATATGAGTGACAATTTCGACGACGTGAACGACGGCGCCGTCAGTGCGTTCCAAGGCAATCAAGGCTCAACGATGTTTATCGCCGGATTCGCCGGATTTGCTTTTCCAGACGGTCTTGTGCCCGGCACAACTTACTACTGGCGCGTCGACGAGGTCAATGACGCCGATCCCAACAGCCCGTGGAAGGGCGATGTTTGGAGTCTCTGGATTCCTCCCAAGAAGGCGTACGAAGCTGTCCCAGCCGATGAGGCGCGGTTCATACCGGCGGACGTGACTCTGGAGTGGACAGCCGGCTTCAACGCCAAATTGCACACGGTGTACTTCGGCGACAATTACGACGAAGTAGAGAGCGCCTCCGGCGGAGCAGCCCAGGCGGCCACAACCTTTACACCCGGCACGCTCGAATTGGACAAGACTTACTACTGGCGCGTCGACGAGTTCGATCCACCCGCCACACACAAGGGTGATGTCTGGAGCTTTACGACCTTGCCCGACGTGCCGATTGCCGATCCGGATCTCATGGGCTGGTGGACACTTGAAGAAGGTGCAGGCGGCACAGCGGTCGATTGGTCCGGCCAGGGTCGTCACGGCACTCTCGTAGGCGATGCCCAATGGGTGCCCGGCTTTGACGGCGGTGCTCTGGAATTCGACGGCGCCAGCTATGTGGACACCGGTTACACTGAGAATCTAGCCGAATGGACGATAGCCTGCTGGGTAAAGAGCCCTGCGGCGCCCTCGGGCGCATCGCCGAGCGGCCCGCTTCATCGCGAGCAGAATTACCAGTTTAACTGGAACCACGGCAACGAGGTCTTCCGGGGAGCGGCGGCGATGAACGTCGGCGGAACGTGGCACGCGGCCAAGTACACGCCGTTGCAGGCCAATAGGTGGTATCACCTCGCTGCGACCTACGATGGGAGTGTATTCAACGCATACAGAGACGGTGTCCTGATTACCAGCAATTCGGCTCCGTCGGGAGCGGCAAACTCCGAGAGCAACAGCCTCAAGCTCGGAAGGCACGCGGCTGCGTCTCAGTTCTTCACAGGTACGGTCGATGAGGCCCGCGTCTATAACAGGGCACTGACAGCAGAGGAGATAGTGGAGGTGATGAAAGGCGACACTTCCATCGCATGGTCTCCGAATCCGGGTAATGGCACGATGGTGGAGATCGGCGATGCGCTGCCTCTTAGCTGGTCGGCTGGAGACAATGCCTCGCAGCACGACGTCTATTTCGGCACCGACAAGGATGCTGTCGCCAATGACGATGCCTCCGATGCTGCCGGAATCTATCGAGGCCGCCAGAGCACCACACGCTACAATCCGCCCGAGGGTGTTGAATGGGGCGGCGGGCCCTACTACTGGCGCATCGACGAGTCCAATACCGACGGCACGATCGGCAAGGGCAAGCTGTGGACCTTTACAGTTACCGATTATCTCCTGGTGGACGATTTCGAGGACTACAACAACTATCCGCCCGACGAGATATGGAATACCTGGATAGACGGTTTCGGTGATCCCACCAACGGCGCTCTGGTAGGTTACGGCGATGATGTAGTCCAGGCTGGAGGCGATTACACCGAGACCACGATTGTTAACAGCGGGGCCCAATCGATGCCGCTGTTCTTCGACAACAATCTGGTCACCTCCGAGGCAACGAGGACTTTGACTCCGGCAGACAACTGGACCAGAGAAGGTGTAGCGGAATTGTCGTTGTGGATCCGTGGCGAGTCGGCCAATTCCGCCGAGCCAGTGTACGTTGCTCTCAACGGTGTTGCCATCTTGCACGATGATCCGGCAATAGCGCAGGCGACCAGTTGGACCGAGTGGCGAATCCCGTTGTCGGCGTTTGCAGACGGCGGTGTCAACCTTACAGCCATCAACACGGTTTCTGTCGGCTTAGGTGATAAGAACAACATCACAGCCGGCGGTTCAGGTGTACTCTATGTTGACGACATTCGGCTCGTTCGGTAGGTTCTTTGGAGGCCAATTGAAGCGGCAAGTAACTGCGCTGCTGATACCGCTTGTTTATGAATTGGGGCCTACGCTGATTCACTCGGCATAGGCCTCGTTTCTTTTGAGAAGGGCCTTGCGATGCGGATATTCCTTGACGGTGGGGTGGTTGATTTGGTACAAACAAGATTGTTGCAGGGTACTTCTATTGAGGTCTTTCCATGTGAAGGAGGTTTGCGATGTGCAGAAGATCGGTTTGTTTGATTTCCTTGGCTTTGGTATTGGGGCTTCCTGCGGGCGCTACCTTGGCGGATATCGAAACAGGACTCGTAGGGTATTGGCCCCTCAATGAAGGCACAGGCGATACCACTGCCGACGCCTCCGGCAATGGCCACGATGGTACGCTGTACAATGGTGCGACCTGGATTCTGCCGGGCTATTTGGGCAATTCCGCAATGAACTTTGACGGCAATCCCGGCAGCAGGGTTTCGGTCGGAACCTGGGACCCCGGAGAGCGGCTCACTATTGCTGTCTGGGCTCGGTGGACGGGCGAGCAGAACAAGGCGCCGAGAACGGGCATAATCGGAAAGAGGGATGACTGGAGCCTCGAGGGCATAAGGTGGTTCTCCGAGGTCATGACGACCGGCCAGGTCAGAATGAGAACCTTCGAGCAGACCATAGGCAGTCCGGCCGGAACGTTGACCGCGTTCATAGACGAATGGGCGCACATAGCGATCACGTTTGACGGAAGCACGTGCAGAATCTATCTCAATGCCGAAGAGGTTGCTTCCGGTTCGTTCTCTCTGGGCCCCGGCCTGACAACCGCGATGGGATTGGGATGTAAAGCTGGCGCCGCCAACAGCAGTACAGAAATCTTCTCGGGCGATTTAGACGACGCCCGCGTCTACGACCGGGCACTTAGCGTTGGCGATGTAAAGGAACTGTTTGGATGGACTGGGATGGCAGCAAAGGCCTATGGTCCGGAGCCTTCTGACGGTCAGACAGGTGTGCCTCGAGACGTTGTGCTCAAATGGACGGCGGGAGAGTTTGCCTCGCCGCTCAACGGGCACAGGGTCTACTTCAGTGAGAACTTCGACGAGGTCAACGACGGCATTGGTGGAATCACCCAAAGTCACAGCAGCTATGCTCCGCCCCAACACCTTGATTTTGAAAAGACCTACTACTGGCGTGTCGATGAGGTCAACGCGCCGCCGGACTCCACCGTCTTCGAGGGCGGCATCTGGAGCTTTACGGTCGAGCCGTTTGCCTCTGCCGTCGAAGATGTCCTTGCCTTGGCTTCGAGCAGCACGGCGGGCAAAGGACCAGAAAACACGGTGAATGGCTCAGGGCTCGATGCAGACGAGTTACTCCATGGCAGGGATAGTGAGGCGATGTGGCTCAGCGATATTGCCGGACCACAGCCGAGCTGGATCGAATTTGAGTTCGACCAGGTCCAGAAGCTCCACGAGATGTGGGTGTGGAACTCCAATGACGGTCTGGAGCCGGTGATAGGTTTCGGGTTCCGGGATGTCACTATTGAGTATTCGACGGACGGTATCGACTATGTGGCATTGGGGACGACGCACGAGTTTACCCAGGCGCCCGGCGCGGATAATTATGCTCACAATACGACAGTTGATTTCGGCGGCGCGGCCGCAAAGCACGTCAGACTGATCGCCAACAGTAACTGGGGAGGCATCCTGCCCCAGTTCGGCCTCAGCGAGGTCCGCTTCCTGTCGGTCCCGGTGCAGGCGAGAGGGCCCGAGCCGGCTTCCGGGGCGGCAGGGGTCGCTCTGGATCTGGAACTCGACTGGGTAGCTGGAAGAGAGGCGGCTTCGCACGATTTGTACTTTGGCGATGACTTGCAGGCTGTGGCCGACGGCACGGCCCCTGTCACCACGGTGTCGCAGAGCAGTCACGGTCCACTGTCACTTGATCTGGGTAAGACCTATTTCTGGCGGGTGGACGAGGTCAATGATCTCGGGAGCCCTGCAAGATGGCAGGGCGACGTCTGGGAATTTACGACGATTGAGTCTCTTGTCGTGGATGATTTTGAGTCGTACAATGACATCGATCCGCCTGACCCTGATAGCAACAGGATATTCGAGTCATGGATAGACGGTTTTGGAGTCCCGACTAACGGGGCGCTCGTCGGTAACGACCTTCCTCCTTATACCGAGCGGACTATTGTTCAGGGCGGCACACAGTCGATGCCGTTTTTCTACGACAACAGTGTCGGCAACTCTGAGGCGACCTTGACACTGAGTTCTCAGCGTGACTGGACTGCAAGAGGTGCTGGCGAATTGTCGATCTGGTTCAGGGGCTATCCGGCGTCGGTGGGCAGCTTCACCGAAGGGCCGGCCGGCACCTACACGATAGCGGCACTGAGCACAGATATCTGGAACCAGTCCGATCAGTTCCATTATGCCTACAAACAGCTCTCCGGCGTTGGCTCGATTATCGCAAGGGTCGAGAGTGTCGAACAAACGGCCGACTGGGCCAAGGCCGGGGTGATGATTCGTGAGACGCTGGATGCAGGCTCGAAATTCGCTGCGGTCTATATCATGCCGACCAACGCCGACGGTACGCCTACGAACGGTTGCAGGTTTCAGGGCAGAACGGACACGAACGGCAGCGCAACGAGTGACACGTCGGTGGCGACCACTGAGCAGCGAGCGATCACAGCGCCCTACTGGGTGAAAGTAGAGCGTGACGTCACGGGCAACTTCCGAGGCTCCTACTCCGCCAACGGCACGGCCTGGACGCCGATGGTATGGCGGCCGGCCATCTCGATGGATTCGAGTGTCTACATAGGTTTGGCGCTGACATCCAACAACACTTCGCAGACGTGCCACGCGGTGTTCTCAGGCGTCCAGACCACTGGTGCCGTCACGGGACAATGGCAATCGCAGGATATCGGCATTCTGAGCAACAGTGCCGAGCCGATGTATGTGGCCATAGCTAACGGCAACGGTACGTCCGCCGTGGTGTACCATGATGATCCGGCCGCAACGCAAACAGACACCTGGACGCAGTTGCGTATCGACCTGTCCGCCACTGGCGGATTCGCCGACCAGGGCGTTGACCTGACCGACGTCGACAGTATCACGATCGGCGTAGGTGACAGGGACAACCCCCAGCCCGGCGGTTCAGGCATGATATACATCGACGACATAGAGCTGTATCGCTAAAGATCTCGGCCTGCAGCAAAACAGGCAAACAGCATCTTCGAGCCCAAAGGCACCGATCTACTTGGATCGACCAGGCGGCTCTACAATGTCGGGCTATGCTTGCATTCGTCGGCCGGCTCGGATATCCTGATCGCAAAATCTCTGCATTGCAGAGGAATTTAAGAAGGAGACTCGAATGGCCAGGCCAAAGAGAACAACAAAACTGCCGCGGGTGCGCGTTGGCGTGATATGCCTGATGATGGTGACACTGGCTGCGGCCGAGCCGCCGTCAATCCTGTCGGTTCGGCCGAACGCAAGGCAAATCGGCTTGTATGAGAAGCTCGAGCTGCGGATCGATCTTGATGCCACCTACACCAATCCGTTTGATCCGGAGCAGATTGATGTCACGGTCGAGTTTACGGCGCCTTCGGGCAAGAAATGGAACATCTGGGGATTCTACAATCCATCGGCCTGGACGTCGTTGTGGATGGCGCGTTTTTCACCCGTCGAGAAGGGCACCTGGCGGTACGTGGTTACCGTGAAAGATTCGCAAGGTACGGCGAGCAGCCGAGGAAGTGAATTCACCGCCGTGGATTCGCCGCACCATGGATTCATCAGGATCGCGCCGAATCGGCGGTATCTCAGGCATGACGACGGGGTGTCGTTTTACGGTGTCGGGCTCTGGTACAACGACAGTTACGAGTTGTTCAATGCCGGCAGAATCACAGAAGATGGGCTCGACAATCTCAAAAAGCGCGGGGCGAATTTCATCAGCTTTTTCCCGACGCCGTTAGAGACGATGGGCTCCGGTCTGGGGCGATACGATCAGAACCGCTGCGGCCGGATGGACCAGCTCTTCGAGTGGTGTGAGCAGCGGGACATCTACATCAGCTGGAATATCTGGTTTCATTCGTACATTTCCATGGCCGTCTGGGGCGGTGGAAACGCCCGGTACAGAAACAATCCATACAACCTCGTCAGCAGCGCCGCAGACTTCTTTGGGAGCGAAGAGGCATGGAAATATCAGGAGAAGCTTTACCGATACATTATCGCCCGCTGGGGATACAGCCGGGCGCTGTTCCTCTGGTTCACAGTGGACGAAATCAACGGCTGCGAGGGCTGGACGAAGGGCGGCCAGGCCGTGGCCGAGCAGTGGTCCGCCAAGATGGACAGATACTTCAACGAACACGACCCGTATGGCCGGCCGACCACGGGCACCCAGAGCGGCGGCATCGGTCAGTGGTGGCCCGAGGGGTATAAGATATTTGACATTGCGGCGAGGGAGATCTACGAGGCCCAGGGTCATCCGATGCCGAAAAGCGGCAAGCTCGGCCCGAACGACGAGAGCCCGATTCAGTCGAGCTATAACAACTACGCGACCCAAATACAGAACCTCTGGAATGGATTCGACAAGCCTGCGATCATCGGGGAGTGTGGCTGGGACCACACCTATTACGAGCCGGGCATGCCGGGCTACCTCGCGATGTACCACAATGTCCTCTGGGTCAGCTTGACCAATGGTGCCTGCGCGACACCGTTCTGGTGGTCGTATTCCGACTGGATTAACGACAGCGTCGTCACCAGTCAGATGCTCTATTTCTCGCAATTCGTCGAGAATATCGACTTTGCGAATCAGGATTTCGAGCCGGCGGATATCAGTGCGCCAAGCTGCGATGCCTGGGCCATGCGGGCCGACAGGTTTGTCTTCGGCTGGGTCGTCAATCCCCGCACCAGTGTCGCGAATGAATCATTTACCGTTTCGGGGCTGCCTGATGGTGACTATGAGCTTCGCCTCTACCGGACCTGGCGAGGCAGATACATGGACCCCCGGGCCGTCGAATGTAGGGGTGGCAAGCTCACCTATACCATACCGGAGTTGAAGACCACTGGGGGCCACGCCCTGCATATCGGAAACGACGTCGCCTTCAAGATCGCGCCGAGGTAAGACTGCAATTGACTCGGCGCCGACGCCGGACGAGATCCCGGCTGGTGCTTTGAGAGGACAATGAGAGTTCAAAGAAAGGTGTCGATGACAAAACAACGGAGTGCAGAAGAGATTCTAAAGATTGCGTGGTCGTTCCAGCAGGCCAGCGTGCTGACCGCAGCGGCGGATCTAAACGTTTTTACTGCCCTACATGAAAGACCGATGACCGCCGATGCCCTGGCCGGCGAGCTTGGAACAGACCTGCGGGCCACGACCATTTTGCTCGATGCGCTGGCGGCGTTGGAGTTCTTGATCAAGAAGGGTGATGACTACAGCGTCCCGACCGCTCTGGCTGAATTGTTGAGTGAGAAATCAGCTCAGAATGTTCTGCCTGTGGTTCGACACTTGGCCAATTGTCTTGGCCGCTGGGCCCAGTTGGCCCGGGTGACGCAAAGCGGAAGACCCGCCGAGCGGGTTGCCAGTATTCGCGGCGAGGCAGCCGACCAGGCAGCATTCATAGGCGCGATGCACAACATCTCGGCCCCGGTAGCGGCTGAGGTAGTGGGCAGGCTGATGCCATTTAAATTCAGCCACCTTCTCGATATCGGGGGCGCCTCAGGCACGTGGACCATGGCGTTTCTCGACGCGGTCCCCGAGGCCACAGCGACCCTGTTCGATCTGCCTGATGTCATTGAAATGGCTCAGAAGCGATTGAGCGATGCATCCCTGAGCGAGAAAGTGACACTAGTTGCCGGTGATTTCTACACCGATGAACTTCCCGCAGGTGCCGACCTCGCCTGGCTCGGCGCCATCTGCCACCAGAACTCCAGGCAGCAGAACCGCGAGCTCTTTGCAAGGATTCACAAGGCCATGACCGACGATGGCGTTGTGGTCATACGCGATGTCGTCATGGATCCGTCACACACCAGCCCCGAAGGCGGTGCACTGTTCGCCGTCAATATGCTGGTCGCCACCGAAGGAGGAGGCACTTACACCTTGGACGAGTATAGCGAGGATCTCTCGGAGGCGGGTTTTGACGACGTGACGCTGGTGCACCGCGATGAGTTTATGAGTTCACTAATCCGAGCCAGGAAGGCCTGAGAATGGCTGTTCAGTCAATCGTCTTGCTGCACGCCGACTAGAAACAAATCCCAATTTCCATTCTTCTCCGAGCAGAAGAGAACCGACGAGCCGTCAGGAGAAAAGGATGGATGTGGATGCACGCTCGCTCCGCCGGGTCTGTGCCCTTGTGTCAGCAGTGTGGCGTGACCGGTATCGCCGCTCACTAAATAGATCTTGCCTTCAAAAGTGTCGCCGACTGCCCATTTGCCGTCTGCACTTGCGCCCACGTGCCAGTACTTCTTCTGATCCAGAATCTTGAGCGTTCTGTCCTGAAGGCCGATACATGCGATACCGTGCGGCTTTTTCAGCATCTCCTCGTTCTTTGGCCAGATCGTGAAGAGAGCCTTTTGCCGCCCCCACCACACTTCATGCGTGACCCATTCATCATACGTCTCCTTGTAGAACGGCTCATTTACCCGTCCGTCTGCAGTGGCAATCCACATTCGCTGCTGCGAGTCACCGCCGGTTTCCCAGCAATACATCATCAGTCCGCTTCTCGACGGATGCGCCTGGCAATGACCCACGCGAAAATCGCTGTCGACTATCTTTCGGAACTGCCCCGTGTGAGCATCGAGAGCCAACAGCCCCCACGAGTCCTCGTCGTATTGCACGCCCATGTATATGTCTTTTCCATTGCTGTCCACGGAGGTGGTTCCACTGGGCGTCACGCCGTCCGGCAGATCCGCCACCTTGCGACGAAATGTGTTTGGGTCTTCTAGCCCCTCGCAGCGCAGAATCGAATCTATATCGGCGTCCCAGATTGTGCGCCCGGAGACGTAGTACATCCGATTGCTCGTTCGGCTCAGGAAGGCATTGTTGGGCTGGTTGTCATTGGTGAGTTGGAAGATTATTCCTGTCTCTGTTGAAACCGCAAAATACTGATTCGTGCCGCTCCGGTCGGACATGAAAACGACATAGCGACCGTCCGCCGTCCAGTTGGGGTGTGTTTGATAGATCTTGTTGTCTTTTGCCGCCGACGTTGTCAGCATAGTGATTTCCGCGCCGGTGACAGAATCGCGGTATCTTGCCTTCTCAGATGGCAGCTTTTTCCCGAAGTTATAGGAGCCGCGCTGCGACTGAGAACCGTCGGCCCCGACATTGATCGTAAGTGTCAGAAGAGTCAGGACTGTCAGGAATTCTTCTCTCATATATTGCACCGTGTGCATTATACCAGTGCGCATCAGCGGGCGACATCAAAAACTGGGCTGTCGGCGATGAGTGGCTTACCGGATCGGAATAACCCTGTACTGCGGTGTCAAACTTGATTATAATCCAGATCGAATAAGCCGACGGTAGTTCGGGTCGAGTTTGGAGTGACACATATGTTCCATATCCTTATTAGGGAGGCATCCAATGAAGGGGCAAATTGAAGTTGTAGATGACAGGCAGATACAGGCGTGCTTTCGCGTTTTCATTTCTTTGATGGTATTGCTGGCTGTGTGCAGCGTTGGCGCAGCCGCAGATTGGCCGACCTATCGATCTGATGCGGCCCGCAGCGGAGTCACTTCCGACACCGTCGGGCCGGGGCTCTCCTTGCGGTGGAAATATGTTCCCACCCACCGGCCTAAACCCGCCTGGCCCATGCCCTCCGAGGAGTTGCCGAGAATGCACATAGACAATGCGTATCCCGTGGTCATGGCGGGCGGCAACGCCTATTTCGGTTCTTGTGTGACTAACAAGGTCACGGCAGTAGGTGTCAGTG
>Ga0209536_100002925_pt1 | contig 27671 bp, 28 predicted proteins | sample DeeMarSeWOR28_12_FD_187461 | JGI IMG/M metagenome (GOLD analysis project Ga0209536, IMG submission 187461) | Marine sediment microbial communities from White Oak River estuary, North Carolina - WOR-2-8_12 (SPAdes) (version 2) | ecosystem: Environmental > Aquatic > Marine > Intertidal zone >... | reverse complement strand
AATGGTGAGATCGTTGCTTATATGGCTTTAAAAAGGGTTGGTTTTTGGGGATATGGAATTGGTGATAAGCTATTATGATAATAATCTGTAATGAAGCTGCAAATCACTTATTTTGATTGGCGAGGGCTTTTTGGGTTTCTTCTGGGGCTTTCTCCTTGGCGACCATTGCGGATTCGGTTTTTATGATCCCCCTTGACGTAACATCATAAATCCAGGCTAGAGATATGGCTATTACGAATCCGACAACAAGCAATACCAGAATTAACTTTATGGTCCACTCTGGTAAACCCAAAGGCTCAATAACAATTGATGCAAGTTCCAGAAGTACATAAGCTGAGGCCAGATAACCAATGATTGCACGAATCACACGTCGTCGTTTCAATTCCTGCCAAAAGTTCGTTGGGTTGTCAGCCATCAGGATCAGGTGGGTTGTTTTAATTATTTAAATATACATGAAATGGTTAGCAAAATCAAGCCGGTCTTAGCAAGTCGGATTTTGGAAACACCATCCCCAAACTACCAAATTGGGGATTTGTGATTCACATATTCAAAAACTTTTTTGTTGAAATTACCTGATGTCCTCAGGAGTAATGACCAGGTTCTTAAAATCCCGGTGGTTCTATTAATCTGCAACAGGCTGGATGAGTTTGTATTTTGGATTCTGATATCCATCAAGTTCACCTGTAATGGATCCAATTCTAAGATTTAACATAATCTTTACAGGGATGGCATTATGTTGTTTTGTAAACCATACAGTCATATCATTATCATTATGAAAGTATCGTCCAACAACAGTAACTGGATTAAACTTATCGCATAATAATTCACCATAATTTGTTTTAACACGTTCCTGTCCAGAATACCGAATCCGTAAGTCCCATAACTCATCCGTAAAATAAGTCTTGATCACGACATCCTCCGATCTGGTTGTACTGTCATACAGAAAGTTCTTTCTGAAATGAAAGAAACCGGTCAGGATATCATAAATGTTTTTTGGTACGACATGTTTCCCTGATAACTGACTTACAACAATCGTCGAATCACTGTTCGATATGCGATCAAAAATGAGTTCATTATATACTTCATATTTTCCATCTTTCAGACTTCTGATGGCGGCCTTCGGAAGTCCCGTAGAATCATTCATGCAAGATTCAAATCGATAGTTCAAATCCCGAAAGAGTTTCACCCAGCCAGTTGTTTTCGCCACAGCCTTAATGCGGATGGAACAATCCATAGAGTCTGATAAACATGAGATGGAAGCTTTCCCAATAGTGAATACGCCATATTTTAACTTGTATAGCATTATCTCGCCCAAATAATCCGGAACTTCAAATGCTTTGTTTTGTGAAGAACCTCCAGTAATACAAAAAAGAACAAATATTAAATAGTATCTGCATTTACTCATGTGAATTCTATTTGTGCGGTGGATTTCATGATTCAACTGAAAGGATTGATGAAATACATCTTCTGATCGACAATCATCGATTTTTTTTAACTTATATATTTGATTGTATCCAGTGTAAATTACGGATCTCCTTGAATATAGATGTCATTTACGAGTGAATTTTATATCCCTTCGGTGCATTTGCACTATTCTCCCTAAAGTTCTTCAAGAACAATGCGGATGATTTCCTCAGATGCAGACTTCCTTCTGGCTTTTCTTTTGATTGCCCGAGCAACATGCCCTGGAGATCGGGTTTTTTTTCAGTCATTTTGAAATCAAATTAGAATAAAGTTACTCATAAATGTGTCTCTTGATTTTTGTTCAATCAAACTCCAAAATGTTTGAAGCCGTACAGTTTATATAAAAATATACTTAGAAGTGACTCACATTCACCACCTGAATCTGGGATGGGTACTATTTGGGGATTTGTATGACCCAATATTTCCAGGCATAAAAGGCCATATCCTTCCTCACCTTCCTTCATAAGCACTCAAAACATTGTTTAAATGATTTTCAAAAGGAACCGAACGTCCATCTTCAGGACCGCAGCGAATAAATAATTGGCATATGAGGTTGCACTTCGGCCAGCAGGTGTAATTCTATTAAGGGTCTGTAATCATATCAATTACAGACCCTTGCCCATAAATGGCCCAAAGTATTTCGAGGATTTTTTTATACCTACCTATTAAAAATCTGATCGATATTGTACGCGAATGAGAATTGCAGTACCCGATTCTTAATTCTTGTATCAAAATCAGTATATGATGAGATGTTGACCAGGCCTAACTCATAATAAATTCCAAACTGGCAGGCATTTCGTTCAACCCCGGCACCAAATTTTATGCCCATATCCAGTCTTTTAAAATCATCATCACTTGAATTACCCCAAGAGATCTTTTCAGTTTCCTTTTCCTTCGAACCCTGGTATTCATAAACACTTTTCACCTTACCACATATACCAAAAGCAAAGTACGGACCAGCCATTCCGAAAACGTTCATACCGTTACCTAATTCATGCGTTGCTTTTGCCAATACCGGGATATCAATATAGTTGAGGTTGATACTTGCTTTATAGCTTTCTCCGCCACTTTCTTCTTTGATCTTAAATCCCCTGGTGCTGAACAACAGGCCACCCTCCAGTGAAAAGAGATCGGTCAGGTCTTTTTCAATGATTCCGCCAATGTGGAATCCGGGCTTCATTTTCCAGTCTTCACTGAACTTTCCATCCTCATCTTTACCCATCATATTCGACAAATTAAAGCCACCTTTAATTCTAATATTTTGGGCCAGGGTGGGAATGCTGGAGAGACAAATCAGAGTAATTAGCATAAATTTTACATAGTTTTTCATAATGAGCGGTTTTAAGGAATAAAAGACTGAATTGATTATTTTTAAATCTATAAATAATTTCATTATTACCAATACTTTCCTGGCTAAAGTTCAATGATTAAATGACTGAATATTGAACGAAATAAAACCTCTCGGTTACACCGGTGGTTAATGCGAGCAGTCAAAAGTACAGAGAATAATAATAGACTGAGAAAACGATGGCGTTCTATGGATGGGGGTTTGTAATCGAAATTTCATTTCGATTACATGATACAATATGTCGATTAGCGATGTACCCCTCCGATATGAGGTCGCCCGTGTTGAAAGATTTTATATCAGGGTGTGCATAAGCATCCATTGATTCAAGAAGTACATGTGAATAATGATTTAAGTGATAAACGTTATATGGGGGAAAAAAAATGAATGGGGGGTGATGATTTATTAAGGGTGGTTATGGATCATCTGCAGTGTTGATACAATGATTGAACATAATGCATTCAAAAAACAATCTCCTGCTGCTGGTTTCATTTCTGGCGGTCATTCACAAACACAGGGAGTGATTGTATCGAGAGACCATCGAATGACCATTGAATTTTTATAGAACCATCACTGAATTACCAATGTACGGTGCATAGGTGAGACGGAACACAGTGAATAAAAAATGTCCCGTTCGGATCTGGCGGACAGGTATGATCTCAACGAGTCAAGTAAATAATGATAGAATGGGTTGATATTTCAATCGTCGCACTCAAATGAGAAATACCGTCTGACCAGGTTGAATGGCCTGACGGGTGTGATCTTACGCAAGTATGAAACCGTCTATACGGGTTATTTTTTATGGATTTTGGAGCCACCTGACAGGTTGGCGTTGATCCGGGGATCTCCGCTGACATAAATCTGGCCTCCACCCGAAGCTTCCACATTTAGTTGGCCGGTTACATAAACCCGGGCATCGGAACCCCCGGTCAGTCGTAACATGACCTCCTCCGTCTTGAATTCGGAAGCATAAAGATCACCGCCACTCTTTATTTCAGCAGATAGTGCAACCGATGATCCGACCAGTGTGGCATCACCACCACTCCCTACAGTGAGGTACAAATTTTTGGCTTCAAGAGCCAGCTCAAGATCACCGCCACCCGTTATAGACACTTTGGCTTCATCGACCTCTGGTCCGGCTTTAACCTTTGCATCGCCACCGCCCGAAATACCAATTTTCAATTTGGCACATTCCAGAACCATATCCAGGTCCCCGCCTCCTGAAATAAGGATATTCGCATCAGATACCTTCGTGCCTCCATCGATATGGGCATCCCCTCCACCGGAAATTGAAACGCCCAGCAATCCGACTTCTGCATTTAGTTCAAGGTCGCCACCGCCGGACAATTCCAGTTCAAAATCCTGTATATCCCCCTTCAAGTCGATATCACCACCACCAGACATATCGGAACGGACTTTTCCGGCATTCAGTTCCATTTTCAGGTCGCCCCCACCACTGATAGAAATTCCGAGATTTTCGGTTTGAATGGCTGACAACCCTTCCACATCGCCACCACCTGAAATGCTCATCGATTCCAGGTCGGTCACGGTAATATAAGCGTCCATGGCTTTGCTATGCCATATCCGGGCATCCTTTTCAACATAGATATACAGGATATCATCTTTCACTTCAGTAATGATATGTTCCTGGAGGTTTTCATCGGCTTTGATTTCCAGGCTTATACTGCTGCCTTGCTGGATAAACAGATCAATGCCGCTTCTAATAGAAATGCCTGAAAATGACGAGATATCCCTGGTCATTTGAACCACATTTCCGTTGCCCCTGATCTGGGCAAGAGCAGTTGAGGATACCAGTATCAAACAGAGTATCCCAATGGATGATTTCAGGTTCGATTTTAAAGTCATGATAATGTGTATTGATTTTGATGCGTTTTATTAAAAAAGACGGGAAACAGCATGTAATAGCTGCACAAAATATCATTTAATCCAGATGCACTATTTAGTCCATGTATGGCCGGTCAAATCGAATGTCGTATGCATGATGTTCTTTAAGCTTCATATTCCAGTAGTAATTGGTTAAACCGATGAGGGCCATAAACCTGAAAGATAAACGCCGGGGTGCAGACAGCATATAGGGTTTACGAAGCCTGGCTACAATATCAGGATGAAACGATCCGGAATCGGCAAAACCTTTACCCAGCTCATAAAATGCTCTGAAAAGCTTCCTGGTCCATGAACGGGGCTGGATCTGGATACCTTCCACTCCACCTCTGATTACGGTCCCCAAATAGGTGCTTTGAATACGCCTGGTCCATTTTTCCAGGTATCTTTCCAGGTATGTGGAGTGGTGAGCTTCAGGGAAACCAGACTGCACTATGAAGCCAATGTTTTTTGTATTAAACGGTTTCAGTTCAGATATTTTTTCGATGAAAAATTTCACCACACCGGGCATGCTATCCGTGTAGAGCGGGAAAATAAAAAGCACTGTTTGGGCGTGTTGAAACGCATCAACATATTCGTTCATCCGTTTCATGGAAGCCAGGTAGTATAACGGAACATCATCCTTTTGAATTTCATTGTAGCCTTTCAGGAATTGTTCCATCAGGATCTTTGAATTGCTCTTCTTTCGGCGTGGTGACCCATTGAATACAACCAGTTTCATATGGAAATGGCATTTTGGATTGATACGGTCTTTTCGATAAGCTGATCAACGGCTGTGTCTTCAATAAAATCCATGAATAAAATTCTGGAATGAAAATTAATGGCAAAGCGATCGTAGATATCCCTCGTAATAAGGAGATCTTCTTTGTCAGTGTCGGGTTCCTTTTTCAATAACAATCCTATTTTCGGATACGTGTCATACCGCTTCCAGTGATGACATTCTTTCTTAATAAAGGTGATATAAGGATGTAGCAGTACAATGAGCCGATCACATATTCGTTTCAGTGAACTGGAAGTAAAACCGGCCATCATCGGTGAGGCCAGGATTAACAGATCGGCATGGATAACAGATTTGAATATGTCGGGGCCGTCGTCCTTATGCACACACCGGCCAGGTGTTTCCCACCAGCAGGTCCAGCATCCAATACAATAGTGGATGTCCATTTTTTCAATATCCCAGATGTCGAGTGTATGGCTGTCAGAAACAGCACTTCTCAATCCATCCAGGTAGTTTAAAAATGCCTGGTCATCCGGGTTGGGATTTCCATATAGCAACGAAATATGCATATTTTAATACGATGCCAGTAAATTATTGGATAAGTTACAAAAAACATCACGATTTTTAAAAGGGTTTGATCCGATACGCTCATACCAGTTTTAAAACATGGATTTTCAGAATGCAATATTTATATTTAGTCTTTCAATACCAAAAAACATATGCAATGAAAAAACTCATTTTTCCCTTTTTATTGATTTCTCTCTCATTTGCATTGCAGGCCCAGGATGATCCCGACCAGAAACTCCTGGATGCCATGCATTTTATATCCAGTCATACCCTGATGGATTACATGGTTGAGATTTGTGATGATAAATATGCCGGCCGGCTGACTGGCACGGAAGAATACAAAGCTTGTGCTCATTGGCTGGCAGAGTTTTTTGATGAAATTGGACTGAAGCCTGCCGGTGATGATGGAACCTGGTTTCAGTGGTTTGATATCCCCTATACACTGGTTCATCCCGGTTGCGGAGTGAGTTTGCATATCCCGGTAGAAGGGGGTGGCATGGTTCTTAAACATTATGATTACATGACTGAATTTATGCCGGGATCGACCTCTGCCAATGGGGAGGTGACTGCTGAGGTTGTATATGCAGGTTATGGTATCAGCGCTCCCGAACTGGGATATGACGATTATGAGGATATCGATGTACAAGGTAAAATCATTTTGATAGAGCGTGAAGCTCCCGTTTCACCCAATTCAGGACCTGAAAAATTCAATCCCTGGTTTGAGTATTCCTTCCATCAATATAAGTTGAAGAATGCCGTCCGGCATGGTGCGGCTGGAATGATCTATAACTACGGGCCTATTGCCAATCCAAATAATGCGTATGATAAGGATTTTGTTTATGTTCATGTCGGGGATTCTGTGGTTGGTGATGTATTCCTTGGTACAGGAAAAGATCACCGCGAAGTGGTTAGAAGTATTCAGGAAGGTTTAAAGCCAAGGTCGTTCCACACCGGGAAAGTAGTTACGGTTAAAATGTCGACCACCCATGTTCCCGATGGCCGGGGTATGAATATTATGGGGTTGATCCCTGGCAATGATCCGGAACTAAGTAAGGAAGTCATCATCATTGGAGCACACCTTGATCATATGGGACGGTGTTACGAAATCATTCCGGGGGCCAATGATAATGCTTCTGCAGTATCGGTGATGATGGCTGTGGCGAAAGCTCTAAGAGAACACAATATACAACTGAAGCGGTCGGTACTTTTTTTATCCTTCGGTGCAGAGGAGCAAGGTATTATGGGTGCAAAAGCATATTTGGATGATCCCCTGTTTCCAGTTGATAAGACGGTTCTGCTGAATATGGATGGTGTGGGCGTCGGGGATAAAATCGGTGTGACTTCCGGTAACGATTATCCAATTCTGTATGGGGCATTTGATGAAACCAATCGGAAATATATACACCGGGTAATGCGTCCCAATAATTTCCCAAACCTGGGGCGGCCCAGACTGGATGCAGCCCGGTTTTTAACGGCCGGTATACCCAGTCTCAGCTTCTATACATTCGGATCGACCAGTTATTATCACATTCCATTGGATAACATGGATATCATCAAGCCTGAGATCATGGAAGACCTGGCCCAAATGATGCTGATGGCTGTGATCCAGCTCGGCAACATGGAGGGACCGATCAGATAGGTAGAAATAATGATTCCATGCTACCATGAGAGAATGATTGAATTTAGTGAGCTTTACGAACGATCTCATAAGCGCAGCGAATAATGTTGAATGGATATGCCCCCTGACTTCGCCGGAAGCGACAGTGCATGGACGCGGCCAATGGGGGCCATGACTATCAAATTTCTGAAGCAGCGGGCCACTTACCATTTAGCCGAATGAAGCGATTTTTCGCCTCCATGCCAAGCTCTGACTTACGGGTACGACCAAAGAAGAAGGTCATGGTGATAGAATTTCTATCGAATCCCCATTGAATTACTATTGAACAACATCTACTTAAACAAAAAAAGCACCCCATTCGGGATGCTTTGATGTGTATTGCAATGAAAAAATTATCTCAGTCCTTCTGTTTTTATCGAAGAGTAATTGATTTTCAGGGCACTGGCCCGACGCAAGGCTTGTTTGGTATCTGTAACGATTTTCATCTTGGTATCCTCATGCACCTTTAGTGAAACCAACATTTTTGCCTGGTCTGCTTCATTCATGGCATCGCGTTGCTGCGCAATAAAATCTGCAATATCGTCAACGGATTTAAACTGGTCATTGAGCTGGATCCGGGGTTCGGTACCATACAATTTTTGAAAGGGGGCAGAAGGTTTACCTATATAGATAAAGGAAACCAAATCTTTCTTTTCCAGTTTGGTGGCTTCAGTGGCTTCCGGCAGCCGGATATCCACTTTGAGGTCGACCTCTTTCATGACCGTGGTGGTCATGAAAAAGAACAGGAGCATAAATACAATATCTGGTAGAGAAGCTGTATTGATGGCTCCTACTGATTTTTTGCCTTTTCTAACAAATTTTGCCATGGTTATTTACTCCCTCCAACTTTTTTCGGTTCGGCTTCAGAAAGAACAGACGCATAATAATCCTGGACAGCTTCCTGCTGCTCACTATCTAATTCTTCATATTTCTTGCCAAATCGTTGCAACGACACCTCATCTCTTAGTTCATTCTTTGCAGCAAGCAATTCATTTTGCACCTGGATATATGTTCCATAGGAAGTTCCCCAGTCATTCCTTAACGAAATGATCGGGTTTTTGGGAACATAAACCCGCCCAAAATAGGGTAGTTCTTTCCATTCTTTTTCCGGAAGATCTTCACGGTCTTCCGGATTTGCTATAAACTCTTTGGCTTTATCGCGGAGTTCATGAATATCCATGAATTCATTTTCGACAAGCAACTCATTGTTCTTGTTTATGAGCACCGTGAAAATATTCCGTTCCTTGATCTGGTCATCATCCTCTGGTTGTTCTTCATCCGGAATGGGCGGTAAACCCCTCATTAATCCGGTATCCACATCCATTGTAGTGGTTACGAGGAAGAAGATAAGCAGAAGGAACGCAATATCTGCCATCGATCCGGCATTGATTGGTTGTAATTCCCTCTTCGCCATGGGTTAATAATTTTTTATAAGTTGAATTCAGGATCCCCGTAATCCGGGGACCTGAAATGATTTATTTGAAAAACTTCGCAATCTCAGCATACAGGATAGAAAGTACAGCCAATCCAGCGAGGATATAGGTCAGATAGAGAAATGTTCCAGCAAATTTCAGGGTGCTGGGTTCATTTCCGGTCCCGTCATACCCCGGCATATATAGGATCTCATCTGACGACAAGAAATAGGAAACCAGCAGTAAGGCTCCCAATCCCACAATACCTATAATGGCTTGTTTCAGTCCTTTTGGATGTAAAATCAGGTTGATAGCAGAGAATACAATGGTTGCGGCGAAAGCGCCAACCACCATCACATAAGCCCATTTAAGAAAGGTTTCTGTGATCACGGGTTCTTCCATGTTGGTGCCTTCGGTTCCTGGAACGATCCTCCCCAGGTAAAATAAAAGCGCCAGGACAAAGGAAACACCCATAAGAGTCCAAAGAACTATGTTAATGATTTTAGATAATCTAGTCGACATGGTCAGTGGTATTTATTTCTTAATACTGAATTTGACGAGGAGATCCACCAATGAAATGGATGCATCTTCCATTGAATTTACAAGCCCATCAATTTTTGAGAGAATATAATTATAGAAAACCTGTAAAATAACGGCAACAATCAGACCAGAAACGGTGGTGATCAAAGCAATTTGAATACCACCAGCAACCAACTGAGCGGATACCGTCCCGGCAATACGGATCTTGTCAAATGCATCGATCATACCAATTACGGTCCCCATAAATCCCAACATGGGTGCAATGGCAATGAATAATGCGATCCAGGACAGGTTTTTTTCGAGCAATCCCATCTGAACACTTCCATAGGCGATAATGGATTTTTCAGCGGCTTCAACACCCTGGTCGTACCGGTCGAGTCCCTGATAGAATATACTGGCGACGGGTCCCCTGGTGTTCCGGCATACGTCTTTGGCTGCTTCAATACCTCCACTTTCAAGGGCTTCTTCAACATTCTTTAAAAGTTTGTCTGTGTTGGATGTGGCCAGGTTCAGGTAGATGATCCTTTCAATGGCCAGTGCCAGACCGAAAATCAGGGTCAATAAAACAGCACCCATGAACTGAGCACCACCCTCAATGAATTTAGCCTTGATTTTTTTATGAAGTTCAGCGCCCTCAGGTGCAGCTTCATCCGGCATTTCTGCAGATGTTTCCTCAACTGCTGGTGGGGGTGTTACTTCTTCAACAGCTGTTGTATCTGTTGGCTCTTCCTGAGCGAAAACATTTTGAAATGTTCCCAGGCCAAGCAATCCAAAAATCGCTACAAAAGCAAGTAATTTTTTCATGATGTCTGATCTGTTTAGTTATTAACGAAGTTTAAAATTCAAAAATTAAAATTAAATATAGTTATGAATACTTAATAAATATCTTCAATATGCTTTCAATGGCTTCAGTCTCCAACTTAATGTGGAGTCCTGTCTGCTGGCAGAGGGATTATTCGTTCCCGCGTACCACGATTTCAGTCCATTCATGTTCCCTTTTCATATTATCAAGGAACCATCTTACGTGATCTTTTCACTCTTCTCTCCAGCTTATTTGCGGAGAGAGAGGGATTCGAACCCTCGGTACTGTTTCACACAGCACACACGCTTTCCAGGCGTGCACCTTCGGCCACTCGGTCACCTCTCCAGATTCTTGTCTTCAGGTCAAAGAATTCAGTGGCGCAAAATACGAAAAAAAAATATATATGCTAATTAAATTCTCCACTAATTGATGTATTCAAAAAGAATATGAGCCGTTCATGGTCATAATCCTGACCCAACAAATGCATCATTTTTGTTATGGCTGCTTCTGTAGTGATATCGGCGCCGCCAATGACACCTGCCTCCTTTAAACTCAGGCTGGTTTCGTACCTTCCCTGGTCGACCATTCCCGCCAGGCACTGGGTGACGTTCAGTATCACACCACCCTTTTGGACAAAGGAACTGATATTTTCCAGGAACCATGCCTGCATTGGGGCATTGCCTGATCCGTAGGTTTCCATTACGATCCCTTTTAACCCGGAACCCTGGAATAGAGATGAAACCTGCGATTCAGGAATGCCAGGGAAGAGCTTCAATAGGCCAACATTTCCCCCCAATCGATCGTACATTTTCAATTCAGTATTCGCAGGTGGCCTGTTGATTGCTTTTTTATGAAACTTCAGGTGAACACCTGATTCAGCCAGTACCGGATAATTGGGCGAAATGAATGCATTGAAATCTTCCGCGCTGTATTTGGTGGTACGATTCGCCTGGAACAATTGATTCTCAAAATAAATACTGACTCCCGGGACCATCGGTTTCCACCCATCCCGAGCTCCGGCCATTTCTATGGCAGAGATCAGGTTCTCCCGCCCGTCGGTGCGAATCAAACCAATCGGAAGCTGGGATCCTGTAAAAATAATGGGTTTTTGTAATCCCTGCAGCATGAAGCTCATGGCTGAAGCAGAATAAGCCAATGTATCCGTTCCATGGAGAATGACAAAAGCATCAAAATCGGAATAATGGTCAAATATGGTTCGCGCTATTTGAACCCAATTGTCAGGTTGGATATTGGATGAGTCTAAAATGGGATCCAGGCTTTTCCAGACCAGATGGTAGTCAAACTTCTTCAATTCCGGTATTTCCTTATGAATATGATCAAAATCCAGGGGTTTGAGTGCATCTGATTCCGGGTCTTTCATCATACCGATGGTGCCTCCGGTATAGAACATGAGTATGGAGTGTGTCGTTCGCATCAGCGGATATGATTCAATTTGAAGAGATCCATAGCATTTTGAGTGGTTTGCCGAATGGCCTGATCCTGGGAGGACCTGGTTAATTCGGCAATTTTATGTGCAATATGAACCAGATAACTGCTTTCATTTCTTTTCCCGCGGTGCGGAGCGGGTGTCAAATAGGGGGCGTCGGTTTCCAGCAGAACATGATCCAGTCCGATATGGCCCACCAGTTCTGCCAGTCCGGAATTCTTAAATGTAATAATACCATTAATTCCAATATAGAAACCAATTTCGAGAACTTTTTTTGCCTGGTCCAGGTTACCAGTAAAACTGTGAAAAACCCCTTTCAGCGATGCGCCTTTAAATTCCTGAAGGACACAGTATATTTGATCAAATGAGTCTCTGGAATGGATCACAAGAGGCAGGTCCATGTCGAGCGACCATTGTACCTGGGTACGAAATACATCGGTCTGCTCCTTTATATACGTTTGATCCCAGTACAGGTCAATACCCACCTCACCCACCGCAATAAATGGTGTCATCGTGGTGTTAAAGGTCGTTTTGATTTTCTCCAATTCATTTTGGTGGGATGGGGATACAGATCCTGGATGCAAGCCCATCATGGGAAAACAATATTCAGGATACCGATCACACATATCCATCATGGGGCTTATGGTGGATACATCAATATTTGGCAGTAAAATTTTTGAGATGCCATTGTCTATGGCACGTTCCATTACGGCATCACGATCCGTATCAAATTCGGGCAGGTAGAGGTGTGTATGGGTGTCAATCAGGAACATGATGCTGGAAATGGGTACCTAAAAATAAAAAAAAAGGGGCTATATGAGCCCCTTCTACTTCTTTGACCATTATAAAATTAAACGATTCCCTGTGCGAGCATGGCATCGGCCACTTTCACAAATCCACCAATATTGGCACCTTTTGGATAATTAATGAACCCATCCGATTCTGTACCATATTTGATACAGGTTTGGTGGATATCTTTCATGATCTGGTGCAACCTCTGATCTACTTCTTCGCGGGTCCAGCTGAAGCGCAGTGAATTCTGACTCATTTCAAGGCCAGAAACGGCCACTCCGCCGGCATTGGCCGCTTTACCAAGTCCATATAGAATTTTATGTTGCATGTATATCTCAATGGCTTCCGGTGTTGAAGGCATATTGGCTCCTTCTGCTACCACAAAACAACCATTTTCCATCAGGGTTTTAGCGTCGTCCCCATTGACTTCATTCTCAGTTGCACATGGCAAGGCCACATCGCATTTGACTTCCCATGGCCGTTTTCCTTCAAAATACTTCACTCCATAGGTTTCTGCATATTCCTTGATCCGGCCACGTTTAACATTCTTCAAATCCATAACATACGCCAGCTTTTCGGTATTGATACCGTCCGGATCATGAATGTACCCGGCAGAGTCGGAGAGTGTGACCACTTTTGCTCCCAATTCGGTGGCTTTTTCACAGGCAAATTGTGCCACATTGCCTGATCCTGAAATGGTGACCACTTTACCTTTCATACTATCCTTCCGTGTTTTCAGCATCTCCTCAGCAAAATATACGGTTCCATAACCGGTGGCTTCCGGGCGGATCAAGCTACCGCCCCATTCTATACCTTTTCCGGTCAATACGCCGGTAAATTCATTCCGAATGCGCTTATACTGACCATACAGGAAGCCGATTTCACGACCACCAACACCAATATCTCCGGCTGGCACATCTGTATTCGGCCCAATATGCTTACATAGTTCTGTCATAAAACTCTGGCAGAAACGCATCACTTCATTATCGGATTTGCCCTTGGGATCAAAATTGGATCCTCCTTTTCCGCCGCCCATTGGAAGTGTGGTCAGGCTATTCTTGTAAACCTGTTCGAACGCCAGGAACTTGAGAATACCCAGGTTAACGGTAGGGTGAAAACGCAAACCGCCTTTATACGGTCCGATGGCACTGCTCATCTCGATCCTGTAGCCTTTATTAATCTGAACATCTCCTTTGTCGTCCAGCCAGGGTACTCTGAATAGAATGACTCGTTCAGGCTCCGTCATTCGTTCAAGAATTTTGGCCTGCTTGTACTTGGGATTTTCCTCAATAAATGGGATCAACGACTCGGCCACTTCCATTACTGCCTGGTGGAATTCAGGTTCATTGGGATTTTTGGCTTTTACATGAGCCATAAATTGTTCTACTCTTGGATCCATATGAAAATAGTTTTGATGTTAGTAATTGTCAATCAAACAAGGCTAGCAAACATAATTTATTTTTTGAATTATCCAAATGATAAAAGTCGTATTTAAAACGCATTACAAATCTATTAATAATATGTAAGTCAGTGTTTTGTGATGAAAGAAATGTTGAAAATGGTGTTATGAAACAGACCTGTTTCACAACATATTACAAAGACGCAACAGTATTCATGAAAGATATCGGTATACTTTTCCAGGCATGCTCTTAACCACCCCTTTAAATTCCAGGTTGAGTAACATCGCAGAAACCTGGCTAACCGGCCGGCCTGATTTTACAGAAAGTTGATCGATGGTCAGTTCCCCTTCATTTTTTAGCATACCAACCATATCTTGTTCATCGGGATTGAGCGATTGAAATAACTCCTGCTGAATGGCTCCCGTGGTTTTTTTATCGCTTTCCCAGCCCATGATATATTCAAGATCCTGGATATTTTCTATCAGGGCTGCTTTGTTGGATGCGATTAAGCGGTTGCATCCCTTCGACCAGGTATCACCCGGTCTTCCCGGAAATGCAAACACATCACGATTATAGGAATTTGCCAGATCCGCAGTGATCAGGGCACCTCCTTTAATACCCGATTCCACAACAATGGTGGCATCAGCCAGGCCTGCAATGATCCTATTTCGTTGAACAAAATGTCCTTTTTCAGGCTTTTCATCATGAAGGAATTCTGTCAGGAGGGCACCAGTTTGAATGATCTCCTTAGCGATATTTCGATGGATCGCGGGATAAATGGTATTGAAACCATGACCCAGGACAGCTACCGTTGGCAGGTTATGTGCCAGTGCCGATTTATGTGAGGCCACATCGATACCATGTGCCAGGCCACTGACGATAATGGTGCCTGGATGATGGGAACTCAGATCCCCGATTAGTTGTTCACAGGCATCCCGGCCCCGTTGTGTGGCCCGGCGGGTGCCTACAATACTGATGATCCTGGATCCATCCAGGTCGCAGGTGCCCTTCTGAAATAGCATGACAGGCGCATCTTCACAATGTTTGAGCCGTTGAGGATAGTCGTCATCAAGGTAGAAATACGTTCGGATTTGATATTTCCGGGTAAACTCGATTTCCTGTTCTGCCCTTTTCAGCAGGCCGTCCTGGTGGATCAGTTCATGCAGGTTTCTCTGAACCTGAGGAATGCCAAGGAGATTTTTTTTTGAGGCCTTGAACACACCCTCGGGGCTTCCAAAATAGTCTACCAGTTTCCTGGCATTCACCGGACCGATCCCAGGAATCAGGTTTAATCCGATTTTAAAAACTAGGGCATTCTGGCTCAAGGAGCAAGGACTTTAAAGATGGAAAACATGTCCCACCAAATTTAGTATATTGAAAATAAAAAGGAAGCCTCCTGGAGACTTCCTTTATCGGGCTCTTTTTTTCTAGATGACGCCCTGATCCAGCATGGCATTGGCCACTTTGAGGAAGCCGGCCACATTGGCCCCTTTTACATAATCCACAAAACCATCTTTTTGTTTGCCGTGGATCAGGCACGACTGGTGGATGTCCTGCATGATCTGTTTCAGTCGGTCATCCACTTCCTGGCGTGTCCAGTTGAGCTTTAATGAATTCTGCGACATTTCCAAACCGGAGGTAGCGACTCCTCCTGCATTGGCTGCTTTGCCGGGTCCAAATAGTATCTTATGTTTCAAGAAAATCTCGATGGCTTCAGGTGTTGAGGGCATGTTGGCTCCTTCACTCACACACATGCATCCCTGGTCCACCAAAGTTTGTGCATCCTGACCATCCAATTCATTTTGAGTAGCACATGGCAAAGCGATATCGACTTTCACCTCCCAGGGTCTTTTACCCGGGTAGAATACGGCTTCGGGGAAGCGCGATGCATATGGGGCCACCACATCATCATTGGTCGCCCGAAGCTCTAACATATAATCCACTTTTTCACCCGTAACACCGTTGGGATCATATACGTATCCATCCGGACCAGACAGGGTTACCACGGTTCCCCCCAATTCATTTACTTTTTGGACGGCACCCCAGGCCACATTCCCAAAACCGGATACGGATACGATTTTTCCTTTAATTTTTTCTTTTTTGGTAGCCAACATTTCACTCGCAAAGTATACATTCCCATAACCGGTTGCTTCCGGGCGGATTAAGCTGCCACCCCAGTCGCGGCCTTTCCCCGTCAATACACCTGAATGTTCTCTGGCCAGTTTCTTATACATTCCGAACAGGTATCCGATCTCACGACCACCCACTCCAATATCGCCGGCTGGCACATCCGTTTCCGGGCCAATTAGTTTCCAGAGCTCAAGCATGAACGACTGGCAGAATCTCATGATCTCTGAATTGGATTTCCCTTTAGGATCAAAATCACTTCCGCCTTTTCCACCACCCATAGGCAAGGTGGTTAGACTGTTTTTGAAGATCTGTTCGAAGCCAAGAAATTTTAATATGCTGAGTGTTACGCTGGGGTGGAATCGAAGACCCCCTTTATATGGACCAATGGCATTATTAAACTGGACACGATATCCAAGGTTTACATGGGTATTTCCTTCATCGTCGAGCCAGGGGATCTTAAACGTCATGATCCGGTCCGGTTCAACGAGTCGCTCCAGGATACCAGCCGATTCAAATTGGGGATTTTCATTGTAAACATCTTCGATCGACTCCAATACTTCCCTGATGGCCTGGAGGTATTCCACCTCACCGGGATGTTTTTTTTCCAGGGTGGAAATGAAACTGTCAACATTCATGATCATTCAAAATTTTAAGTATTGTGGATTACAGATTATTATTTGTTTAGAACAACATTTGCAAAATTAGGCAATGAAAGGGGACTGAATTCATGATTTTGCTCATATCGTCGTAAAAGATATGACATCATATGGCTCCTTTATTTTGAGATCTGTTCTCAGGATCGAGCCAGTTTGTCCAAGAATGACAGGATTTGTTTTTGCTGGGATTCATTAAACGCCGAAATTGAAAGGGCAGGATATTTGGCAATACCTTTCTTTACTTTCCGATAGATGGTAATGCTTTTCCGAAGCTTAAAAAAAGACGTGTCAACATCATATTTTTGGAATTCTTGCAATGGAAATTCAAAAGATTTACGTCTGCCGGGAAGGAATCCCATATTAAAATACTTCACATGAAATACCCGATCTTCATCAGAAAGATATACAAACTGATATCCCAGTACAATCGGTAACAATACCAGGTATAAGTAGATGATGGCCAGCACAATGGTGACCTCAAACTGGCCAATGCCCAGGATCGGATTTTCAAAAATACGGAGCATGTACAAAATGATCAGCAATGTTACCAGTGCGATGGTACTGATGAGGTTTCTGATCCAAATGCGCATCGCTTTTTTTGTATTTTCTATGACCATGGTGATAGGTTAATTATAGATTGTAATGAATATGAATGTGCGAAAATAGTCCGGGACTGAACCAAATCTAATAAAAAGCCCACATGTTTCAAAGAATGCATCTCAGGGTTGGCGTTTGTCTCGAAAATAATCGGACAGTATCTGGCTGCTTTCTTTTTCAAGGACTCCACCACGCACAATGGTCTTCGGGTGGAAAGGCGATACTCCATAGCTGGAAAATCCATTCTTTGGATCTTTTGCCCCAAATACCAGACTTCCCAGCTGGCTCCAGAACATACCCCCGGCACACATCAGGCAGGGTTCCAGAGTAACATATAGTGTACATTCATTTAAGTATTTGCTGCCCAGGTAATTTTCGGCAGATGTAATGGCCATTAATTCTGCATGGGCAGTACTATCATGGAGCAACTCACTCATATTGTGTGCACGCGCGATAATCTGGTTTGATATGACCACAATGGCACCCACAGGTACTTCATCTTTATCAAAAGCGATACGGGCTTCCTTCAGGGCTTCCTTCATAAAATTCACATCCGTTTTTAGAATGGCACCGGGTGTATTATCAACTGAACTCAATAACAAGATCTTTAGGATTAGGCATTCTTAAAGGTAAATCAATTTCCCCAGTCCGTTCTCAACTTCCCTGATTTTTTATGTATTTTTGCCCTTTAAATTCACCACCATCATGTATCGAACACATACTTGCGGAGCCTTGAATCTTCAACATGTAAACAACAAAGTGACGCTTTGTGGCTGGGTCCAGAAGTCCCGCGACCTGGGCGGCATGACATTTATCGACCTGAGAGACCGTTATGGCATGACCCAGCTGGTTTTTAACATGGATGTCAACCCGGATCTTTGCAAAGATGCGCGAGATCTCGGACGTGAGTATGTTATTCGCATTGAAGGATGGGTCACAGAACGCAGTAATAAAAATCCAAAAATACCAACGGGTGATATAGAGATCGTGGTTGATAACCTGGAGATATTAAATGCCTCTGAGGTACCCCCATTCACCATTGAAAAAGAGACGGATGGTGGTGATGAATTGCGCATGAAATATCGTTATCTGGATTTGAGGAGGGAACCGGTCAAAAAGAATCTGGTGTTGCGTCACCGGATGGCGCAGGAGGTCAGAAAATATCTCGATTCGCAACAATTCCTTGAAGTGGAAACCCCGTGTTTAATTAAATCCACACCCGAAGGTGCCCGTGATTTTGTTGTTCCTTCCAGGATGAATCCGGGCCAATTTTATGCATTGCCACAATCCCCGCAAACCTTCAAGCAATTATTGATGGTATCGGGATTTGACCGGTATTTTCAAATTGTCAGGTGTTTCCGGGATGAAGACCTGAGGGCCGACCGACAGCCAGAATTTACTCAAATCGATTGCGAGATGTCATTTGTTGACCAGGATGCTGTCCTGACCACTTTTGAGGGCCTGGTCAAACATTTGTTAAATGAAATTAAAGGTATTCATCTTACGGACTCCTTCCCGAAGATAAGCTATGATCAGGCCATGAGAGACTATGGAACGGATAAGCCTGACCTTCGGTTTGAGATGAAACTGTTTGAATTGACCCACATCGTAAAAGGGACTGGTTTCAATGTGTTTGATCAGGCTGAATATATCGGAGGGATTGTCATTCCCGGTTGTGCAGGGTATTCACGTAAGCAGTTGGATGAGTTAACCCAGTTTGTTACAAAACAGCAGATCGGGGCCAAGGGACTGATCTATATCAAAACCAACGAAGACGGATCATTAAAATCCTCTGTCGATAAATTTTTCAGCTCCGATGACCTGGCCCGTTGGAAGCAGGAGATGCAGGCTGAGGAAGATGACCTGGTGCTGATCCTGGCCGGTCCTCTTGAAAATACGCTATTTGCACTTTCTGAACTGCGGCTTGAGATGGCCCAAAGATTAAAGCTGAGAAACCCCAATACATACTTCCCACTATGGGTAGTGGATTTCCCGTTGCTTGAATGGGATCCTGAAGAAAACAGGTATTTTGCCATGCACCATCCATTTACAGCACCTAAGCCAGAAGATATTGATATGCTCCTCGATGATCCTGCGAAGGTCCGTGCTAATGCTTATGATCTGGTAATCAATGGGGTGGAGGTGGGTGGTGGCTCCATCCGGATCCACAATGAAGGCCTTCAGCAGAAAATGTTTAAGCAACTTGGCTTCACTCAGGAAGAAGCCAGTAAACAATTTGGATTCCTGTTGAACGCTTTTAAATATGGAGCACCACCACATGGGGGCATTGCATTCGGTTTTGACCGTTTGGTGGCTCTATTCGGAGGTTCCGAATCGATCCGGGATTATATCGCATTTCCTAAAAATACATCTGGTCGGGATGTCATGATCGACAGTCCATCCACCATTTCTGAAAAGCAGCTTAACGAATTGAATCTAAAGATCCGGAAGGTTTAGATTACACAATTCAAAGTCTTAAAGTAATGCATGGCTCCCTTTTCCTTGCCGTCTTATTACTTACCCATTCTCAAATGCACATTTCCAGGGAACATGTTCTAAAAGCAAGCCACTCAAAATTTTTGCGGTTGAATCAGAATGCCGATCCTTCAAGCCTTTCATATATTTATTTTGACTTCGTTAAATGATTCATTACACCATCATTAAAATGCCATGTTCGTGTTATGAAGCCATGAATAATTTCGTTACATTTACACTCAAATGGAATGATTGTTGATTGATTTTTCCCTGATTCCTAACTTATTTCCCCAATGGCCGTATAAGTTTAAAAACTTGACCAGAGCCCATACATATTTTAACTAAACCAAACTATTATGAAAAAAGTTATTTTTTTATTCATCGGCATCATATTCCTGGGGATGAATTTAGAGGCCCAAAAAAAGAATGTCATAAAAACCAATTTATTCAGTCCGATTATCCGGACCGGTCATTTGCTCTATGAACGTGCTCTGAATGATAACATGAGCCTCCAGCTGGGTTTCTTTTATTCGGGATTCAATGATCGAGATTCAGAAGCCAAACTGAACGGCTGGGGTGTCACACCGGAGTTCAGGTTTTACCTCTCAGAAACCAAAACAGCTCCTTCCGGGATCTACCTGGCACCAACGATCCGGTATATGGATCTTAAAATTGAAGATGAATCCATTGACGCAAAAGGTGAATTAACTTCCTTTGGCTTTTCCATTAATTTTGGAACCCAGATGATCCTGAAAGACATTATCGCTATCGATGCATTTATTGGTCCATCTTATAATTTCAGAAATTACGAAGAAACACAAGGCGACCTTGAAACATCCATCCCGGACGTTAACGGATTCGGGATTCGTTTTGGACTGTGTCTTGGTCTGGCATTTTAAACTCATCAAAAAAAAAAGCCACGTGTCAGCGTGGCTTTTTTTTATCTAATTTCTCCCTGCATGGGATTCGGGGGTGATCGGCGGTTGAATTTATAGAGCTGGAACCGGGTTTTTTCGATTTTTGGAGGCCAGTGGTTATTCGACCGGTCCACATCGGCCAGCTCCAGGTGGGGATCGAGGGTGATGGCCGTCACATATCTATCAAACATGAATACCTTTGAGATCTCTTTATTATTGCGTCTCCAGACTTCCACAGGGATACGCATCACCTGGTGCGTGCCGTCTTCGAACTCAAAATCCAGTATCAGGGGCATCACCAGTCCACCTATGTTTTCAAAACTCAGTTCATAGTATTTTTGTTCCGGGTCCATCCACATTTCTTCTTCATCGGTCAGCGATTCCAGGTAGCGTTTATACTGGCTCAAATCGGCTTCAGTCACCATGAACGGGTCATGGGTGTCGTAAAAGTCGAGGAGGGTTGTATCCCTTTCCACGGCCGACTTCATCGCTTCCCTGTTACGTAAAACACTAACATGCTCCGGAACAGATTCTTCCCGGGTTTTATCCAATGGCTTTTCAATATTGGGATCCCCTGTATTGGCTTCGAATAATTTCACTTCTTTCAGTGCGATATCTACATGATCGGTCGAAAAGAACCAGCCACGCCAGAACCAGTCCAGGTCGACTGCTGAGGCATCCTCCAGAGTTCTGAAGAGGTCTTCAGGTGTGGGATGTTTGAACATCCAGCGCTGCGCATATTGTTTAAATGCAAAATCGAACAATTCCCGTCCCATTATCGTTTCCCGCAAGATATTCAAAGCGGCTGATGGTTTAGAATACGCATTGCTACCCAACTGGAATACCGATTCGGAATTGGTCATGATGGGTGAAATGAATTCCTTATCGCCATTCATATAATCTACAATAGATTCCGGGTTACCACTCCAACTGGGGTGGTTATGATCCCATTCACGTTCGGCAATACCTTGCAGAAAGGTATTCAATCCTTCATCCATCCAGGTCCACTGACGTTCATCTGAATTGACAATCATGGGGAAGAAGTTGTGACCTACTTCATGAATGATGACACCAATCATCCCCCATTTGGTACGTTCGGAATAGGTTCCGTCCGGTTCAGGACGGCCCCCATTGAAACAGATCATGGGATACTCCATACCAATGCGATCGGTATGTACTGAAATGGCCACCGGATATGGATAATCAAATGTATATTTAGAATAGGTTTTCAAGGTATGTGCCACCACCTTGGTACTATACTGTTCCCAAAGGGGATTTCCCTCCTTCGGGTAGAAAGACATGGCCAGTACATTGCGACTACCAAACTTCACACTCATGGCATCCCATATAAATTTACGGGAACTGGCAAATGCAAAATCACGTACATTTTCAGCTTTAAATTGCCATGTTTTCGATTGGTCCGACCGGGTTTTCTCTGATTTCCGGGCTTCATCTTCAGTCACAATAAATACGGGTTGTGATGCCGACCTGGCTTTTTCAAACCGGGACCTTTGTTCTGGTGTCAGCACCTTGTTTCCATTCTGCAATTCACCGGTTGCAGTAACGATATGATCAGCAGGAACGGTGATATTCACATCAAAATTCCCAAACGTGAGGGTGAACTCACCGGAACCGATGAACTGTTTATTCTGCCATCCTTCAAAATCAGAGTACACGGCCATTCTCGGATAGAACTGTGCGATGGTGTATATATAATTGTCCTCATCCTCAAAATATTCCATCCCGGAACGTCCAAAATCTTTGGACCGGTCGTTGATATTGTACCACCATTTGATCTTAAAGGTAAACGTCCCTCCGGGATTTAATGATTGAGGCAAATCAATACGCAGCATGGTGTAATTTACTGTGTAACGGAGATCGTTATTATTACCATCTTTAACGTAATCAAGCTTAAATCCACCATCGTAGTCGTTGTGGAACTGCCTTAAGGTGTAAGATGAAACCCGTTCATCGAGATTTGTGGTTGCTGCCTGGTCTGATAATGAATTCCGTTGCCTGACATTCTGATCAAGCTGAATCCACAGGTAGTCTAATGCATCCGGAGAATTGTTATAATAGGTTATGGTTTCACTCCCATAAATGCGCTGGTGTTCATCGTTTAGTGTAATATCGATCTTATAATCGGCCTGCTGCTGCCAGTATTTATGACCTGGTGCACCCGATGCTGTCCGGTATACATTGGGTGTGGCCAGTTCATCTTTTAACTGTTTGAATTTGTTCTGATTCCCGAATTGCTGTGCACCGGCCACAGATGAAGCAATCAGGAATGCAGACAGGATAATGGATTTCAATGATTTCATTTGGACTGATTTTAATCGGAGTGCAAATTAATTAAAATTATTCTAAATAATAATTTTTAAGCAGCTATATTTTGAGTAATTTTGGACATGAAACGGCGGATACTGGTCCTGATGATATTATTCGGCGGGTTGTTGATTTCGGCCAACTTTCACAAGTTTTATGTCAGCCTGTGCCAGGTGGATCATAACCAGGAAACCGGGGCTTTGGAGATCACGATGAAGATCTTCACCGACGACCTGGAATATGCCATTACGGGATCTTCTGTCTTCTATGGTCTGGGCACAGAACATGAATCCCCGGAAGCAGATTCCATATTATACCGGTACATACTCAGAAATTTCCATATAAAGGTGGATGGAACCTTACGCAATCCTGTTTACATTGGGAAAGAGGTGGAATTGGATGTGACCTGGTGTTATATTGAAATAGAAGAAGTGGGAGACTTTAAGACACTTGAAATTACCAACAAGATGCTGACGGAACTATTCGAAGACCAGGCCAATATTGTAAATGTAAATGTGGGAGGCAGGATTTCGGGTGTTTTGCTGAACGGCACCAATCCTACCAGGTCTATTGACTTTTAAACTGTTCTTTTACTTCAATCCGAACCGGAAGTCCATACCTGATCCCGGAGTTTTTCAGACAATTGCCATAAGCGTTGGCCATTTTCAGGATCCACCGCTTTATCATCCATGTTCTTGCGTTGCATCAGGAACAGGTAATCCAGTGGCTTTCCTTCAGGTTCTTGAGAAGCAGCAAAATATAATACCGGACGACACGCTTTTTTGGGTGATCGGAAAAAAATCCAGAAAACCAATTTGAGCAAGGGTTGGAACAACCGGGGTGCCTCCCTGGCAATATTTGAATTTACAGGGCCCGGGCAGAGGCCAAATACTGAAATCACCGTATTTCCATTCGGATTCAATCGTCTGGATAGCTCATTGACCATGGTCAAGAGGAGAAGCTTATAATAGCCATACATTGACACAGATTTCCGGATACCATAAGGTTCATACCGACCAAATTGATCCCAGTCGAACCGCTCCGGATTGCGATGACTTTCTGATGCTACGAATATGATCCGTGGTGGCGATGGTCCGTCTGACTTCAGACATTTCTCCACAATGAGACTATTGATCATCAGGAATTTGGCAAAATAATTAACCACGAACATTTCATCCAAACCCTCCTTCACCGGTCTGCTCTGATTTGCCACCATGGCGGCATTGCAGATAATGATATCCAGGAGCCCAAATTGTTTTTTGATGTCTGATGCGAATGTTTTCAGGGAACTCAGGTCGGAAAGATCCATCCGGATCATGGCCACTTTATCCGATCCGCTCTTATGTTTCACCTCTTCCCCTCGTTCAGGTATGCCTGATCGTACGGCCATGATGACAAATGCACCCCGTTTTGCCAGTTCAATAGCTGAGGCCAGTCCCAATCCGGAACTGGCCCCTGTGATCAGCACATTTTTATTGTCAAGCCGGTCTGAATCGCTCAAAACGACTTCATCTCCAATTGTGTTAAATAAATCAGAAATCCCTGTAAAAATGGCCGATACCGGGTTGGTGTATTTATCCTGCCTGTTTTTTTCGTTCTTCATCACTTAATAATGTTGGATCTTTTTCTTTCAGCAACCGCAATGATCGGGAATATATTTTGTTTTGTTCGACCAGGTCTTCTTTTCTGAGTCCAAAATCCTCAAGATTGTATTCATGCAATCCATATTTGCCCTGGGGATTATTGGATTCAGCCGTTCGAAATTTACGAACCAGGTTATCCGGGATGCCTCCATGACGCTCGTAAATGGTATTCAGCTGATTCATTGAATCCGACAGCAAATGGTCATATATAATATCGGTGAAGCGATCGTCATGATTACCCTGTTGTCGGTAGGTCATGCCTTTGAGTAGCATGTAACTGATTTTGCGCACCCAGTGTGCAGCCACCTCTTCAGGATTGACTTCATGACTAAAAATCACCCTGCTGTGGCACACCATACTCAAGAAGGAAGGGATGCACACAGACAGGTCCCTATGGGTCCATAAAAAGTGGGGCGGTCCATAGTATTTTTCAACCAGAGGTAAGAACTCAAGATGGTGTGGTGATTTCAATACCCACCGTTTGGCCTGATGCTGCCATTGGAGCAATTTTAATAAGCGGGCACCATACTCATAGGCAAAAGACTGATCCGTTTCTTCCAGCCAGGCAGCATACGAAGGTACGTGCATGGTGGCTTCCGGAGTGGTGCTCAAAAAAGTGATATCCAGTAATAAAATATCCTCTTCAGGTGCGGTATATTCGACCGGGTGAATGGAAAAAAACCCCGGAGCCATCAGACGTAATACCCTTTCACTAATCCGGGCAATCCGTAGTCGTTTATCGCGCCTGGTATAGTTTTCATTAAAAGGAGCCGGATTGATAGCTTCCCAGCTTTTCAATACCCTGTTATCGGGATCTGCTGTTAACAAGCGATGCAATTTGGTGGTGCCCGTTCTTTGAAGACCAACAATGACCAGTGGGGGATGAATCTCCTGGTCCAGGATTTCCGGGTGTTTATTAAATAAAAATTCAGCTCTTAAACGCGTCGCCAATAAATTGATGAGTCTCTGCCGTGATATAAAATAACCAATAGGATGCAAACGTGCTTCCTCATTGATCGATAGGATTAAACGATCCAATGGTTCCTCCCAAAAATCACTTCCAAAATCATGCAATCCGGTCGATCTCCGTGCTGTCTTGAGCAGTTCATCTTTTTCCAGTTTTGAACGGGTCCTGAACCGATAGGATTTTTCCCAGGCTGTATTTATGGTTTTGAACCAAACCGGCCGATTCAGGAAATCTTGAAATGTGGTTATTTTTCCAGGTCTCATTTACATCATCAATTCGCGAGTATTTATTTTCTTGCATAAAGGTTCCACCGCCTGATATCCCTTCTGTATGCGATACCACCTCCAACACATGGTTCCTTCAAAATGATGCGCTGTTTCAATCCAATTGGGTAATCCGGGATCCTGATGTGAGATGATAATACGGACAGAACCATCCGTTTCATATTGTGCATTTTTTTTATTGATGCAGACATTATAATATCGGTAATCCAGCGATTCCATCCAATAATTGTTCAATTGAAAATTCCAGTATTCGCATGGTGGCGGTGTGACCTCAATCAAAAGTGCTTCGTCATGTTCCAGTGACCAGTAACTGTGATAATAAATGATGCTGTCATCGCCTCCTGCTGCATTGGATTTATCCGCGTCGAATTGTGGTAATCGATTGGCATGTTGTTTAAATCCTTTCGCCCATCGGGTAAAAAGCAAAGATGCCCCGCCCACAAACATACCGGCAATTTTCAGGCCTTCATCAACCTGTTTTGTCGTGACTGGCCCGGGCCTGTGATCCCCCGAAATATTCATCACGTTCAGGTCTGCTGGTATCTCGTTGGTCCGGTCTGTAAAGGTTTGCCGGACCATCAACAGGCTCGTAGAATCTTCAATTTTCAGCCAGTTCTTGCCAATCGGATTTTTGCTTAAGAAGACTTCGAAAGAACCATCATTTTCGATGACCAGATCGGCATTATCAATTTTTCCGCAGGGTGCCAGTCCACCCGTAGTTCCATAATTCCCATTCTGAGTATAAAAACTGATGTGATTTACGGTGTTTCTTTTACCTGCGATCTTGTATTCATAATCTCCACTGATCTGGGCATTCATGTAATAGTTATCGGGATTATCAGCCCCCATTTTAACTGTTTCATGCACCATGCGGCGAAGTACCGGGAATGACGGGTCATTATACTCAACAAATGCCTCAAGTCCGGCCCTGGTCAGTCGTGACAGGTAACGCATGCCCTCTGCCTGTTGAAACGGATCGCGTGGTACTCCAGGTGTCAGTAATACATGACCAGCGGCTTTTAAATGATCACAAAACTCTTCCCAGGCTTTCCCTGAAACCACACGCTGGTCGTGGATATCCTGCTCTGTTTTTCCTGTGATCATGAGAAAAAATTTTCGCCAGCCTCCCATGATCCGGAGGAAATAGAATAGTATTTTTCTCATTCAATCAATATCTTTATTAAAATTCAGGGAGTAAATATATTTATTTTGATTCAGATGAAGGATTTAAAAAAAACGTATGGATCATGGGCACTTGTGGCTGGAGCTGCTGAAGGGATGGGAGCAGCATATTCTATTGCCCTGGCAGAAAGAGGATTAGATTTAATTCTTGTAGATCACCAGAAAGCTCTATTGCATACATTTGAAGATCAACTGCGACAGAACTATGGAATTAAAACACACCGGCTTGCCTTTGATCTGGCAGAACCAGAATCGGTGGGAAAAATGATCCGGTGTATTAAGGAAACAGGCTGTCGGCTGATTATTTACAATGCGGCGTTCAGTTTGGTAAAACCCTTTTTAGAGAATAACTCATCTGAGCTAGACCGGTATATCCATGTTAATATGCGCACACCCATCCAGATGATACATGCATTCTTAGCTTATCATGCTGACACGCCGGAACGGAG
>Ga0209536_100002924_pt1 | contig 27678 bp, 22 predicted proteins | sample DeeMarSeWOR28_12_FD_187461 | JGI IMG/M metagenome (GOLD analysis project Ga0209536, IMG submission 187461) | Marine sediment microbial communities from White Oak River estuary, North Carolina - WOR-2-8_12 (SPAdes) (version 2) | ecosystem: Environmental > Aquatic > Marine > Intertidal zone >... | reverse complement strand
ACTGCTAAGGACGCTTACGTTATCAACCACCTTCCTATCATTCCGCCTGCGATGCGTCCGGCTAGGTTCCTCCCCAATGGAGACATCAACGAGGCCGACCTCAATGGGCTCTACAAAGACTTTGGTGCGTTGAATGGGAAGCTCCGGGATGCGGAGCGGCTGAAGAAGTATGGTGGGGACACCGCTATGAAGGAGGCCCGCGCCGGTATGTACGACGGGCTCTCTGCCATCATGGGTATCGGAGGTTCTTGGTCCGACCGTAAGAAGATGGACAAGGGCATCATGCTTCAGTTGCGTGGGCCTGACCCGAAAAAGGGTTTCTTTCAAGGAACGCTGCTAAAGCGCCGGCAGGACATGACGATGCGCGCCACCATCACTCCGGAGCCGGCTCTAGGCTTGGATGAGGTGGGGCTGCCGGAGGAGAAGGCTCTGACGATCTTCCGACCCTTCGTCACCGACAAGCTCGTGAAGATGGGCTACGCGAAGGATGCCCTGGAAGCACGCAGTATGCTGGGGAAGAAGGGGCAGAAGGACAAGGCCGTCTATCGTGCACTGGACCAGGTGATGGAGACGCGTCCCGTCCTTCTCAAGCGCGACCCCGTCTTGCACAAGCATGGTGTGCAGGCCTTCCTAGCCCGACGCGTTCCTGGTAAGGCCATCCAGATCCATCCGCTGGTCACTGGCGGGTACAATGCCGACTTCGACGGGGACACGATGAGTGCCTACGTTCCTGTGGGCCCAGAAGCAGTGGACGAGGCGTTCAGGATGATGCCCTCGAAGAACCTCTTCAATGAGGCGAGTGGCAAGGTCATGTACCAGCCCACGAATGAGTCTAGCCTGGGGCTGTATAAACTGAGCCGAATCACAGGGGACAGCGGCAAGACTTTCAAGACTCCTACGGACTTGTTGAAGGCAGTACAGGCAAACAAGCTATCCATCACTGACACCGCCAAGGTGGGGGGCATGAAGACAACAGCTGGTCGCATCATGCTGGCTAGTGCTCTGCCCGACGGTCTCCACAAGAAGGTGCTCGAGGATCACAAGTTCACTTTCGATAAGAAGGGCGCTGAGGAGGTCTACACAGAGCTCGCTAAGAATCCTGTCTACAGGCCCGACTTCGGGAACTCGGCCAGTAAGCTGATGCGCCTAGGCTACGACGCGTCGTTCGGGGCAGTGAAGATTCAGAACCCTGCGACAATAGGGACTGCGTACGCAGTAGAGAAGGAGGGCGAGGACCCCAAGAAGAACGTTCAATTCCTCCCTATCCCCACCCATTCGCTGAGTCTAGCGGACTTCACCCCCGACAAGGCGGTGCGAGACAGGTTCGTCAACGCTGCTCAACGGAAGGTGGACAAGATCAACCGTACTCCCGGTCTCTCCAAAGTGGACAAAGAACGTAAGGTTATCCACACTTGGTTTGACGCCACCGATCGCATCAATCGGGTGCACGACAAGCGGCAGGAGAAGAACCCGAACAACCTTTTCGTCATGAAGCAGGCAGGAGTGAAGCCCGCACCCGACCAGTACCAGCAGCTACGTCTTGCCCCCATGTTGGTAACGGACTCGCAGAACAGGGTACTTCCTACCCCAATTACCAAGAGCTACTCGGAGGGGCTGGATGTTGGAAGCTATTGGACGCAGATGAGCGGAGCTCGTCGCGGCTCCGTTCTGAAGGTCCAGGAAGTGCGGACGCCGGGATACTTCACTAAGAGGTTAGTAAACACCTCCATGGGGCTCGTTGTAGCAGCCGACGACTGTGGGACCGCCAAAGGGGTAAGTATCTCGGTTGGGTCGAAGGACATCTATGACCGGGAGCTTCAGCAGGACGTCACCATCAAGGGCAAAACGTACGTACGAGGTCAGGTCCTCACTCCTGATGTCATCAGTACAATCCGAGCAGCCGACAAGAATGCGCAGCTTGTGGTTCGTTCGGCCTTGAAGTGCGAGCACGGTCAGGGGCTGTGCCAGAAGTGCGCTGGCATCTCCCCCAATGGTGGCTACTACAACAAGGGGACGAACCTTGGGATTCTAGCGTCCCAGTCGCTGGGAGAGCGTGCTACACAACTTACGCTCAAAGCCTTCCATTCTGGTGGTGTGGCCAAGCGTGGACCCACGATGGTCAACGACATCAAGAGAGTGGTTCAGTTGGCTGAGCTTCCAGGAAAGATCCCCAACGCTGCGCGGCTAGCTACCAAGGGCGGGAAAATCGAGCGTATTGAGCCCGACCCCACTGGCGTGAATATCTGGATCGGTGGTGTGAAGCACCACATTCCCAAGGATCCCTTTGGCAATCCATTGTGGTCGAGTATGCCAGGAATCAAGCCATTGATCCCTGGAACTTCTGCAACCTGGCAGCCTCCTCGAGTTGGGATGATGGTGACTCCGGGTCAAGTGCTGTCGGACCCAACGCGTACTTCCATCAACCCCCACGACCTCTATAAGGCGACGGGGAAGATGGAGGCGGTGCAAAATCAGATGGTCAACGAGCTCCACGAAATCTATGGTCGAGAAGGGGTACGGAGACAGCACGTCGAGACCGTCGTGAAGGCGATGAGCAACCTTACGCGTGTGGTGGACCCCGGTGACTCGGAGCGAGTCGTCAAGGGAGAGTTCCAGTCCACCTCGAAGGTCGGAGCCATGAATAAAGAGCTGGTCAAGAAGGGCAAGAGCCCAGTTCTCCACACTCCGGTACTCAAGGGTATCGACATCATGCCGCTAGCAGTCCAAGAAGATTGGATGGCGAAGCTGAATCACAACAAGATTCGCACTTCCATCATAGAAGGCGCGGCGACCGGAGCCTCATCTGAGCTGCATGGACTTCACCCAATCCCCGGCATTGCATACGGGGCTGAGTTTGGTATGAGCCGAAAGGACGTACGCAAGAAGCCGCATCTGTACGACGTGCCGGAGTTCCATTACTGATGCCGCTGAAGAATGTAAACGACCGGTACTTCGAGCCTCTTGGGCAAGCCAGCCAACGACACGGTGGTTGGTTTCAGTCTGAGGGGGGAAGCGCTGCGTACATTCACGAGGCCAGGATTCTGGATGTGAACTTCGTGAACTGGACGGTAGACGTTCAGACCCAGTTCGACAACAAGAGCTACTTCGACATCCAGGTCGCCTCTCCGTATCTACACCCGAACCACGGAGAGGGCATCTACGCGATGCCCGAGGTGAACGCGAAGTGCCTAGTCTGTATACCGAGCGACGGTCCACCACCATTCGTACTGGCGTTCATCATGCCGGCCGAGGATCAGACAACCGATGCCTACAAGGGCAGCGGGTTCGCTGGTGGTCGTCGAAGAGCGAAGTCTGGGGACATCGCACTTCGGGGTAGGGATGGTCAGTTCATAGTGTTGCATCGTGGTGGAGTTCTGGAGATTGGCGCCACTCCCGTGGCGAAACGGATTTACATACCGCTCCAGAACGTCATCACCGACATCAGCCAGCAGTACGAGCACCACAACACTGGCGGTTCTATCAAGTGGGGCATCGCCTCGAGCAGCACTGACGACAACCCGGAGACGGAGTTCATCCAGACCTTTCGCCTCTACGCCAATGACGAGAAGGCAGATGTGCGCTTGGCGGTAGGGAAGGTGCATCAGCCCACACCAGAACCAGCCGGTGACGCTGGGAGCCTATCCCTCTACAACGAGGTTCTGGATGGGAAGCCCATCGCAGTAGAGATTGCGATTGCCCCAGGAGGCTACGACGCAGGAACTGGTACAGTGGACGCCTCTGCCCAGGCAGGTACTAAGCTGAAGCTGCTCTTCACTCGAGAGGGAGGAGCCTTCCTGCGTGCGGAGGGCAAGGTTGGCATCCGCATCAAGAAGAAGCTTCAGCTGGATCTGGACGACGACATGTCCATTGGCTGCAAGGGAGTGGTCACCATCGCCAGCGAGAAGAAAATAGCGCTACGGGCGAAGAACGGCCTCGATATCTCTGCAGAGAAGGGCGTGGTACGTATCAACGGTGGGAGTAAGCCGGTGGCCACCGTAGGGTCTACTGTGAACGTCATCATTGCAGCCCCCGTGCCGATCATCGTAGACGGCAAGCCCGGTACCATCACCTCCGGTGCTGTGATGCAGGGGTTGGTGGCTAGTGGTAACCCAACGGTATTGGCGTAGCGATGCCTCTCAGCACGCCTGTTTCAGGAACTCTAGGCAACTTCAACGTGGGGTTGTCGGCGGCCGCAGCCTTTTTGGCCCCACTCAGCATCCAGATAGACGCTCTGATCTCTATAGGCCTGGGCCCCTTCATGGCCGATCTAGCAGCCAACCTGAACGCCTCTTTGGCCGCCCAGGCTACACTGTCTCTGCAGATCTCCGACCCTCTTGCCAACATCAAGATCTTCCTGGCGGCGATAGGGCAACTACAAGCGGCTCTCCAGGCCGCCCTTGCGCTACAGCTTCCTAGTATCACTCTAGGAGCCGAGCTCTCTGCGGCAGCGGCTCTGGCAGGTACCCTGTCGGTACAACTGGGGCTTATCAACGCAGCCATCAAGGCCGCTCTGGCCATCAAGATACCTGCGCTGAAAGCGCTGGCGGATCTCACCGCTGCTCTCAATGCAGGCCCTGCGTTCGCTTTCTCCTTCTCTGGGGACACCCTGGCAACAACGGGTGGGCAGATTCAGTCTCTGTTCGGCGGGGGTCTTTACGACGCTCCCAACCAAATTCTGCCGACCGAGCAGGTGGCCGGACTCGTTCTTCTTTCTAGCATCCCTTCCGTTAGCGCCTCACTTTTCGCCATAATCAGCGTATGACCATGACCGAGCCGCTCTTCTTCGAACCAGAAGTTCTCGAGGCCTTGGAGAAGACTGCCGGCGAGGTGGACCTTCCCGAGGACCCCAACCAGTGGCCGCAGGAGATCCTGCAGGAGCTGTACAAGCAGGTCCCCTACATCTCTGACTTCCAGCCCCATGTAGAGATGCAGAAGGTCGATGCCGAGCAGGGGTACGGTATTGGGCACATCGAGATCCAGAACCAGACTGAGGCGCCCAACGAGACGGACCCTCAAGCGCTCGAGGCAACGGGCGTTCGCACTGTTCGCATCCCGTTCGTGATCAAGCAGTCGAAGCTCAGCCCCTTCGATCTCCTGGTCACCGACAGCTCTAGGGTGCTGCCGTTGACGGAGAACCGGCTGCGCCAGGCCATCTTCCGCCCACAGGCCTTCGACGTTACCAGCCGCACTCCTGGCGATCAGTCGATGATCGGGCAGCTCTATCCCCCGTACCGTCAGAACTACGGGTTCGGTGGTGGTGGCATGGCGTTCAACGCCGGCGGCGGTATGGGCATCGGGAAGATGGGCTCCGCGCTCGAGGAGTACGTGGAGAAGGACGAGAAGGCTAAGGAAGCGGCTACCGTAGTACTAACAGGGGGTCCCAGTGGGATGAAGCACGAGGACTTCGCCCACCACAAGCTGCCAAACGGCGACGTCGTATCTATACACAAGGATGTTCTGTCCGACTTCTACAAGGGCGGAGACGATTTTCTCTCACAGATGAATGCGGCGAAAAAGCACTGGGGGTCCAAGGTGCTGCTTGCTACATCAGAGGATGAAGAGGCTCGTAAGGAGGCGGGTTGGTTCTCCCCCAAGCCGAAGCCCGCCGCATACAGCCACGCACCGGGGGTTGTGGAGGCTCTTACGGAGCAGTACCAGCTAGACCCCACGCATGCTGCTGATGTTGCATCGTACTCTCCGCCGGATGCTCTTGAGCACAACCTCGCGTTCGAGAGTGCTATGCAGAAGGACTATGGTGGTCCTGGTGTGGAGTGGGACGAGAAGAAGTGGGGCCGCCCGCACCCCAACATCGGTCCGGAGGAAGAGAAGAGTGCGTTCGACATTCGGAATGTCCTCGCTCCGGGTAGCGGTAAGATCCGTGAGCTCAGGCAAAAAGAGCTGGCCAGGAATGCCTATGTAGACAAGGCGATGGCCGAAAAGAAGACCGCCTCCATCCTTCAGGCCATCCTGCCGACTATCAACCGTACGGATCATGCGAACTTCTGTCTAGAGGTAGAGAAGTGCGCTGCTGACATCTACGCGAACCGAGAGACCATCTTCGACGCGGCTTTCAGGATCGTAGACGCGGAGCCTGCCCCTCTTCTGAAGGAGGCGTCCTGGGAGGGGCTCGTGCGCCCCACGGTTGTGCAGATCCAACACGTTCCGGGTGGCTACATCGTCAAGGAGGCGAGCCATCTGCTCTGGGATCCCAAGAGCGCCCTCATCAGTCGTGGTGAGGTGGTCGAGCGGTTCGGGGTGAAGATCGCTGCTGACGTCGACATGAACGGAGCGGTGACTCTGGCGGAGGATGCCACGGCCGAGGGCGGCGACACCAAGACGGACCTCCGTCCCATCTCGGACTTCGGACTCTACAAGGTGCGAGACGAGCTCGGGCGGGAGCACGTAGGCTTCGTAGTACCGAACCTCCTGGATACGGACGGGAAGCCACTGCCACTGCAGCTCTTCACCAACGGCACGGTGAGCGCAGTCCAGGCAGATATCCTGGGCGAGCCTGCCGGCGCAGGTGGAAACCTCCCCAGCGGCAAGGTGGGTGGCCATGGTGCCTTCTACACCGTGGATGCCGAGGGGAAGGTTCAGATGACCATCCCCTTCGAGCTCGGAGGCTCCTTCTCGATGCCCGGAGAGCCTGGCGTCTTCAACGGTGAGACCTTCGACGGAACTCCGGTAGAGGTCAGCCTCCAGCCAAACATCAAGACCGTGATGTCGACGCCGGATGGCCGCGTCCTGGTTCCCGAAGGCTGGTCCTGGCTGCCGCTTACTAACTCCCAGGCCGTAGGTCTCGTGGGTGGGGAGGCTGCAGTCGAGACCGAGACGCCAGAGGAGATGGAGGAGAAAGAGAGCCACGTCGTGGTCCGCTCCGACGGGCAACTCTTCTCGTTCTCCGGAGTGCCGGTCGAGAAGCTTGCTCGAGACCAGAAGCAAGATCTCGACGTAGACGACGCGATGTTCCTGCTGAGCGGCCTGGGAACCCACCAGGGTTATGGGGCTGAGAAGCTGGCGCACGCGGCCTACTCGGACGCTCCGATTAGCATCAAGACGGGTCGAGCCATCGGGCTCAAGAGCGAGCTGCAGAAGGAGGCAAGCGCAAAGGCGGAAGCCTTCTTGTCTCGGTTCCCACAGCTCAAGACTCCGCACATGCTCAAGGAGGCGGCCAACTTCCCCGACCCCTCGATCGTCGACACGGTTCTCAGCTTGGGCTTCATCAACCCCGAGAACATCCTGACGTTCGTGAGCTACCTGCCGGACATCGAGGACGCGCAGAGCAAGCTTTGTGAGCTCCTTCTTGCTGCACGTCTGGGCCTGCAGAATATCCCTCAGTCTTCTTTGGAGCGTGCGATTCGTTCTACCGAAGAGACGATCGAGGGCCTGAAGATTCTAGCGTTCCAGGGAGCGTAAATTCCTAGCTAGCGAAAGGGGCCCGAAGGCCCCTAGAGCTGACTTGCGTCAGCTCATCGCCCCAGGAGCTTGGTTACCAGGCGCTTCTCGCGCCGAGGGGACCACCGTCTCCCCAGCTGCGATCGAGCCTGCTTCTTGGCGGCCTCGAGCTTCTTACCCCTGTTGACCTCTTCCTCGGACGGGTTCATTTCTTCTCTCCTTCCTCCACAGTTGTTATGCCGTGTAGGGTCGGAATTTGTAGCTAGTGAAGGAGGGCCTTTCGGCCCTCTGGCGCCCCTTGCGGAGCGCCCGTCATCACTAGTACCCGGGGATGTAGAGCACGTTCTCCCCATCCAGGTACACGGCAGAGTAGTCTCCGCCAGGGTCGGAGAAGGTGCTCTCTTCGAGCACCAGCTTACTGCCGTCTTTCACGGCAGCTGCGACCTCCTCGACCGGCTTCAGCGGCTTCTGCCACCGAGCCATCGAACGGAACTCCTCCATATCGATCTCACGCTTCATCGGCATTGTGTTTCCCTTTCTCAAAGGCGGTAAAGTTGGGGCTCTCTTAGTTCGTCCTACGGTCAGCTGCAGGTCTGCCGTAGAGATCGCGAGCTGAGCCCCGAGCCCGCAAGTACAGTGGGGGATGGCCGATTGCTTTGTCTGGCTCCCCCAGCCAGTGTTTGACTTCACGCCGTAGCGTACGAGGCGTCGACCTACCCCGCTGCCCTCTGTGGCGGGGCCGCCTCTGCTGGGAGCTTCCCCTTGCGTTTCGCCACCCCGCAGGTGGGTACTAGTCGTCGGGCCGAAGCGTGAAAAGGCGCAGCAGTACACCTTCTCTACTACTGTTATGCCAGAACCAGACCCCCTAATTGCATTCAAAGGCCACCGAGGTCTACCTCAGTTCTGCTCACTTGATCTTGACTGAATAGGTTGTCTCGATCATTCTCGGCCTATGATTCGGAGGACTCCGTGTGAGTACTACTTGAAGTACTTGCTAGTTCATCCTGACGGCTATTCCCTGCGGGACATTCAGCTCATCCTGCGGGAGCATCAGCTCGACTACCCCGGGGACATACCAGTTCAGAAGTTGCAGAACCGTATCCGTAAGCCGCCCATTTTTCGACCCTACGACAAGAGGCACTCTCCCACCTTCCGCTTTCTCGTTAGCGAAGGGCTGTACAACATCTTCCACCCAGATGCGGCGATGAAGGCAGCGGTTGCTCTCCTGAAAAAGCCACGGGCCAAAGAGCTACTAGAGTCCATGACGATCTGTGAGGACCCCACCAGCTACGTTCTTCACCGTTTGAAGGGAATGGGAATCACCCTCACGGAGAAGGAGCTCAAGAGGTACTACTTCTACTTCTGGAATCTGGAGCTGGTGGATCGATCTGAGCTACGGGTTCTTCTGCAGATGCGCGTGGACTCCATGCTGATGGATGGGGACGATTTGATCAGCGTCATGCGCCACAAGGCTATGAAGCGGGCAGCCTACGACGACCCTAGGTTCGTAGCCGCGAGCTCCCAAGTCTCTTCATTCGCCAGCGTGATGAACCAGATTCGGCATAACCACATGCCAGACCCCATAGACCTGCCTTCTCTGCTCGCACGCGTCCGGGACACGTTCATCATTCGGTCGGCGGAGGCGGGGCTGGATCAAGGGCCCATGGCCTCTAGGCAGGCGCTGGATTTCACTACCTCGGCCAAGAACGTGAATGAGTTGCTAGAGTCTATTGGGGCCCCTAGTGAGGATCTGCAGCGCAATCTGATGAACCTGATGCTCGACAACGACCAGCGGCAGGTGCCATACATTCACGAGCTCACAGACGGGAGGCACACGGTAGATGTCCAACCAATCGCTGACCACAACGTCGAATGAACGGTCCGTCAAGGTAAGGGAGGTAGGGGAGGGCTCTAGCCAGGGGGATGTTAGGGACGCGTTCCTGGCAGATGGGGACCCGATAGCGCCCAAGCCCATGGAGTTCACAGTCAAGAACTACAAGAGCTTCAGGGCTGAGTTCAGCATGAAGGACAGGGACCTGATCGTTCACTTCTTCTTGCCCACCGGTATCTCAGAGGCTGACGCCTACAAGTACCGAGACTGGTGGCTCCACACTTTTCCGTCGGTTCTAGACAGTTGTGCGCAGGAGTACTTCGAGGCAGGACCTCCGCGTCTCATGGCCAAGTACACCGAGGAGCTTGCCTCCTGGTGGTTCAAGGCTCAGGGGTACGACCACCTGCTGGACCCGCTGGCGTATCTGGACAAGTTCCTTCTGACTTTGGACGAGGCTTGTCTGGGATAGGCGCGGGGATAACCGTGAACTCCAGACGGTTTGGATAGTATCTGAAATCCAGCGCTTTGAAGTGACAGGAGCGGAGGCACCCTTTGATCAACCGATTGATGGCGCTCTTGTACCCAGACAGTAGGGGGACCCCGATTTGAAGCGCGAAGCGGTCTCCTCCCGGCACCTGCCAGTGCCGCCACTCGCCTGTGAAGTTCTCCCCAGCGGAGTTCAGGAGGGCCCACGTCCTCTTGATCGCCTCTACTAGATCGTCGGTAGGTTCGATCATGGTTTCTGCAGCAGCATCCTTGGAACCCGAGCTACCGCTGGAAGACGACGAGTGGGACGACACTTGGTACGAGGATAAGAGATGGATGCCAGAACCTCAACTCCGAGAAGACCCGATACTTCTACGGGTCGCTCGCGAGAAGGTGCCCAAGGTGGTGGCCGTCACCCCTTCCCAGTTCGTCTCCAAGGTGTTCTACATGCCGAACGATTCGGGGGAGGGGGCTGCCTACTCCCCTTTCTCCTTCGTGGGTAGGGAGCATCTGTACCGCCCCTATGACACCCCGGCTAGGAGAGTTCTGCTGTGCTGCGGTCGACAGGTAGAGAAGAGCACGCTGATTGGAAACCTAGCGCTCTGCTACATGAGCCTGGTCCCGTCCATGCGTATCCTCTACGTTAGTCCGTCTGCTACGCAGACCAAGACTTTTTCCAACGACCGCATCAAAGAGGCCATCGAAACGAGTCCCATCCTAAAGCGGTTCACGACCCAGATGCTCAGTCAGAACATCTTGGAGAAGCAGTTCATCAACCGCAGCAAGATCACGCTCCGCTACGCGTACCTCAACGCAGACCGGACTCGAGGCATCCCAGCGTGGAAGCTACTGATCGACGAAATTCAGGACGTTCTCAAGGACAACATCCCGGTTATCGAGCACTGCCTCTCTCATGCTCATGACCGCTGGAAGGGGTACGTCTACGCAGGCACGCCGAAGAGCCTGGACAACATCATCGAAGACTACAGGGCGAATCGTTCCACTCAAGGTGAATGGGTCGTGCCCTGCGAGGGCTGCAATCACTGGAACGTCCTCGGCGAAAAGAATATCGGGAAGAAGGGACCGATCTGCGAGAAGTGCGGGAAGTTGATCAACCCTCAGGGCCCGAGGTCCCAATGGGCCTGGATGGTCCAGCCAGATCCAGATCGTATACGCGTGCCGTGGGAGAGCTACCGCATCCCCCAGTTGATGGTCCCCTGGAAAATCAAAAACTGGTATGAGGTGCTGTACGACTATGAACACCATTCTCGCAGCCGCTTCTACAATGAGTGCCTGGGGATCAGTTTCGAGTCGGGCCTACGCCCTCTGACGTCTTCTCAGATACGAGAGTGCTGCGTTACGCCCGATAAGTACAGCATGGCAAAGTTCGAGGAGTACAGACCTCGTTCTTTGGCACAACCGTTCTTTGCTGGGGTGGACTGGGGTACTGGCGACAACGCCTACACCATTCTCACCATCGCCACATACATCGACACCAAGTTTCGCGTTCTGTTCATGCACCGTTTCCAAGGTGAGGAAGCGGACCCAGAAGTGCAGATAGCGAGAATCATCGAGATCTGTCAGCACTTCAACGTTAACCTGATCGGGGCGGATCACGGGTTCGGCTTCGGTATGAACAGTCGGTTGGTGCGCGCCTTTGGCCGGGACCGCGTGCACCAGTTCCAGTACATGGCCCGGATGAACACGAAGATCCGCTACAACAACCAGCTCCAACGCTGGCAGCTCCACCGCACTGAGGTGATGAGCGCCATCTTCGATGCCATCAAAGGCAAGAAGTGTGAGTTCCCGCCCTGGGAGGAGTTTAGGGAGCCTTTCGCGCAGGACTTCTTGAACATCTACTCGGAGTACAACGAGAACCTGCGGATGCTGGTATACGACCATACGCCTGGTAACCCAGACGACAGCTTCCATTCGTTCCTCTACGCTTGGATTGTCTCCATGTTGAGGATTCAGCGTCCCGACATCCTCATCCCGGGTAAGGAGGACAAGGACGGCACCCCCATGAGTGGATGGAGGGGCCCCATTTGGCAGGGCTAGCGGGGTAGAAAGCGGAAGACGCGTTCTAGGAAGAGGTCTGCCTCTTCTGGAAACTCCTGCTTCACTCTCTTACGCCCGTATCGGTGGTGGATATACAGAGTCATGCTCTGACGCAGAACAATGTAGGCCGCGTTGAAGTAGTGATAAGCCTGTTCGTGGGGGAGGTCCATGCCCTCCACCGGCTGCGCTTCTCGGATTGCGCGCCCTAGTAGGTAGAAGGGCTCCCATGGCTTGGGGTGACTGGTATACCGCTCCACCAGGTCGAAGAACTCTTCGTGCAGCGCTAGAAATACCCCAGCCCACTTCATGACCTCCTGGGCGTCTGTAGGTGGATGCTCTGCTGCCTCCTGTACTTGAGACACCAGAGAGCGGACGGCCGTCTCATTGTAGGGAATCTTGGGAACATCTATTCCAGAGATCAGCTCTACTTGTGCCAGCCGCTGCTCGAGTGCGTAGAGCATGACCTCTACTTTGAGGGCTTTGTTGTAGGCTGTGACCAGGTCGATCTTGACTACGTTGTTTCTCGCCGTTTGGTACGCGTCCACCTCCGCCGGACGGTACAACATGGCGGCGTCTAGGGGTCTTCCCGCAGGGTGGTGCGGACGAAGCAGCCCCTTTCGCGTCAACGCTCGAACCGATGTAGGGGTAATCTCCAGGATCTCCGCTACCTCGGCAACGGTGAGCAACGCATTTCTTCCCATGACGGTGTCGTAGATATTACCCTTTTGGTGGAGCCGAAAGGACCTTCAATGAGCAACGAACTGCCCTCCCAGCTTCTGCTGCAGCAACACGCGGCCCGCCCGGTCTCCGGCGAGGAGCTGGAGACGATGGGCAAGCAGGCAGCAATGTGCTTCCACTCGGGGGACTATTCGTCTCTCAACCAGGCGGTAGTAGAGACCGTGAAGCACGCTGGTCTCAGCCCGGAACAAGTACGAAGAGTCGTGGAGTTCACGAACACCCACGCGTTCCTCAGCGAGTTCAACAAGACGGCTGAGCCGCATAAGTACGTCTTCTTCAAGGAGGGGCTAGCGAGCCCTTCAGAGGTCCTGAAGGATCTGAACGACGGGGGCGGGGGTACGGTTTTTGACCGGGGGCTGGGAGACTACGCGCAGCCGCCGGCAGCCATCAAGACCGCACACATCCGGTTGGCAGAACGGAACATGGGGGCCCTGGAGAAGGTGGCCTCCATCAGCCGCCCAGTGAGCGGGCCTGACATTTTCGAGGAGGCCTTCAAAGCGGCCGCTTCCGACTACCCCTACGAGAACCCACTGGCAGACATCGAGGATGCGCAGCAGAAGCTTGCGACGGCGCGAGATGCAGCCACCTCCGAGCTCAGCGAGCTAGAGGTTCTGTTCGGAGACATCCAGGACTCCTTGTACCAGCAGGTCAAGCAGGCCGCCGCCGCCGGCGTGCCACTCGGCCACATCGTCCAGGCCTGGGCGCAGGTTTTGGAACCCGAGAAGGAGCATGTGAAGCTCGCCTTCGCCGTCCTCGGCAACCGTCTGGTCGAGGAGGGGGTGTTCGAAGGCTTCGAGTCCTTGGGCGCCAGCCTCGAGAAGACTGCGAGCGCGCGGCTACTGACGAACTCGGAGCACCCCATCGTCAAAACCTTCGCGGGTTTCTGTGAGACCCTGAACAAAATGGCGCACATCCGTGCTGCCCGTGACGAGATCCTCGAAATGGAAGAGAAGGTTGGCGCCTTCCTTCGTTTGGCAGACCAGCAGCTGGAGGCGTGATGAGCAACCCGTTGGACGACTACTTTCTACACAAGGAAGCGGCGGGGTTCTGGACGGGTTTCTTCGGGCACTCCGAAGCCTTGGGGCATGACCTCCGCAGTGCCGCCATCGGTGCGGGCGTCTCTCTTGCTGCAGCTGCAGCTGTACCCGCAGCGCAGAAGCTCTATGGGGCCATCAGTAAGAGGCATGAGTTCAACAACATGATGCAGCACAATCCGCAGCTGCAGTCGTACCAGAAGGCGGATGGGCCCCGGTTCAACCAGACCTACTCTTCTCTTCGTCGGTTGAACCCAGCTTTCGGCAAGGACCCTTTGGTAGCGGGCGGGCTGATGACCCGGATGATGGACGAGCCGGAAGCCACCTCGAACATTCTGATGGAGATCTCGAAGGCCTACCGCACACCCCAAATGGGACCGATGCAGCAGGCTGTGCTCTCAGGTGCGCAGAAGCCGGGCTTCATCAAGCCGGACTACTAGGCCGAAGAATCCCTGATGCTCAAGGTCAGCACTTTCTCTGCCAGGAACGAGCTTGGCTACACAGCTGTTCCTCTCTTCGGGAAGGCAGACCAGGAGTTCGAGAAGACCGCATCGGCGTACCTTCTACCTCCTGTCCTGTCCTACATCGAGGGGCTGCGCCCGAGAAAGAGCTCTCAGTACGTTTTGGTCAATGCTCTGGGGGCCGGGGAGTACTTCGGCTCCAACATCAACGGCGACCACTTTCCAGAGGCGGCCCTCATCCACGCTCCGCCGGGGGCGACGGGGAACCCCCTAGTCGACCGGGCGCTAGCAAAGCAGGCCCAGTACGGCTACCTCACGTTCTACAACGCGCATCCGTTCGCCCACCACAGAAACAAGGACCCCAGCAGGGCGTATGGGGAGGTAGAGCTTTCTCTCTGGAACGATACGATGAAGCGGGTCGAGCTCGTCGTTCGTATCGACTACGAGAAGTGCCAGCAGTTTGGCGGCACTGCAGTCTGGGACAAGCTAAAGGCCGGTCAATTCCCTGATGTATCGATGGGCTCCAAAGTCCCCTATGACACGAGCTCCATCACGTTGGACTGGAAGAAGTACCGGGAAGCGCAGGCTACATTCGACCCCAAGAAGGACCGGCACCCAGGTGTGGCGGTCCTCGAGTACCACAAGAGACTCAAGGCCAAGGACGGCGTGGGGGTTCGAGGAGTAAGCATCACCCGTGATGACTACGACGAGTGGTGCACCAAGCACATGAACAAGATCCTGCCGGACGGCAGGAAGGTGTTCGTCTACAACGACTACCCTCGCTTCTTCGACATCTCTTTCGTGTTCATTGGTGCAGACCGAACGGCCAAGACCCTGGTCTACATTGCGAGGGAAAACCAACCTTCGGAGCCCAGCGCTAAGGTGGCCCACGTTCTTGGGTACCGGGAAGTAGAAGAACTAGTCCTACTGAAGACTGCGCAGGTAGAGGACGAATGGACCGTGGCGCTCACCAAAGGTGCCGAGGAGAAGAAGGGTGAGATCGAGAAAGAAGTTGTTCCCGATCAGCTCGCTGCGAAGGCTGTCCCTCTCCTCACAAAGAACGAGCCTCCTCTGCCCCCAGAGATTCAGGATCTGCTAGCTGCCCTACCGCAGGATGAGGCGCTGAGCAGTACAGCTGGGATGGGTATTGTTCTTCGCCCTTCTGAGTTTCAGCGCATCACGCTGATTCGCATGGGCTGCCGACCCCTGGCTGACCAGCTCGAGCGGCACAATGTGGTGTTTCCTCAAACCGCTCCAGACAGCGGGGATTTGGGCCTAGACCCCAGTAAGTTCCTCCCCAGTATCGGCCGCTTGCTCGCGCCCTTCATGGGTCTGAGGTCTGCACTAGGTCCGTTCATAGAAAAGCGGGTGACGATTCTTTCTTCTAGTCCAAAGAAAGAAGTAGGGCCCCCTTCTTCCCATCCCTCAGAACTACTCCGTAAGATTGGATCGGCTTACGGAGCATATCGAGCTCAACTCATGGACGTCGTCGCTAACTCTCAAGACCTCATCGAAAAGGCAGCAATGCCAAGAGATGAAGAATTGCTGAAGGTAGCAGCGGCGTCTGCACAAGAAGCATTCACCCCGTTGTCCTACTGCTACTTGCGTGACGCTTTCCTCAATGAGGCGCCGATTGCACATTCTGCAGGGACAGTGGTAGAAACGTCATGAGGCAAAAGCCAGCGTGGAGAGGGGTCTCCCCTCGAGGAAACGTGGACACCAGAACTCACCACACATCTTCGGAGAAGAACCAGCCATGAGCATGAATCCCCACCTCGCTGCGATGTACAACACTCTCGGGTACGGCCAGGCCGTCCAAGAGGAGCAGATGAAGATCGCCAGCCTCGAGCTCTTCGCCAAGACGGCGGCGGCCGAGGGCATCGATCTCTCCCAGCTCAACCCGGAGCAGCAGAACTACCTCTACAGCCAGTTCATCTCCAAGCTCGCCGAGGACGAAGAGGGAGAGACCCCCGAGCACGAGAAGGCGGAGTCCAAGGAGAAGGAGGAGGGCGAAGAGGAAGAGGGCAAGGAAGAAGAGAAGAAGGAAGCCGCGGCGCGTCGCGAGGTCGCGCAGATGCACGAATGGCAGCAGAAGGTTGCCGAAGCCGACTTCCTCGGCCGCACCATGGCGCATGCGTTCTGGAACGAGTCCGGCGAGATCGAGAAGAAGGCCGAAGAGGAGGCCTCCCTCAAGGACCGCCTGAAGGCCAAGGGCATGGCTGCCGCCCACGCTGCAAACCCCAAGAACGTGATGAGCGGATTGAAGGCCAAGTTCCAGAAGAAGGAGTCGGAGGGCGAGAAGGAAGCCAGCGCCTTCGACCAGGTAGCGGCAGAACACGCGGTGAAGATCGCTCAGGCCTCCGGCATCAACGTCGAGGAAGCGGTCCAGAAGATCAGCGCGGTGCTCGTGCTGGGTGGCCCCAGCCGTGAGCAGACCAAGGTTGCGCAGGTCGCAGGTGACTACGACGCTGCCGTGAACGTTCGTGGTCTCGAGTTCCTCGAGGCTGCTGGGTACCCGGTCGACTGGAATCAGGTCTTCAGCTGATCTGAGTGGAGAGACGTGGAGAGATGGTTCACCAAGGCAGGAGCATCGATGGGATCGGGTCTTCCGGACCCGTCGACCGCTCCTGCTGCCACGGCTCCCATCCCTCAGACGGCATTCGAGAACAAGCCACCCCCGGGCCAACGGGGCCCGAAGGGTCTGGCTGGACGACAGACATTTTCCCGAGTGAACACGGGAACACCCCCGACGCCGGATGCAGGTCAGTCGCAGCAGAAATCGATGGCACCTCTCGGCACGGAGTTTCTTCCTAAGACGGCCCAACTGGAGACCTTCATGACGACCACGGCTATGCCCCGACCCACCCTGCACGACTTCATCAAGACCGCGATGGAGGCGAGTGCGGCGAAGGTCGACCTCAGCCTCGAAAGTGCCCGACAGGTTGCCGAGACCGGCGCCGTACTGCCGGGTACGACCAAGACTGCGTCTGCCCAGCAGCAGTACGAGATCCCCACCGAGTACATCGACAAGCTGGCAAGCGCACTGGACTACGTTGCGCGCTCACTCAACCCCAAGATCGCCGAGGAAACGACGGATATGGGGCCGGGGCAGGGTCCGAACGCCCTCGAGACCAACAAGGGCAAGCTGCCCACCGAGGACAACATCGACGCCAACCAGACGGGTGAGGCTCACCACAAGCCCCCGATGGCGCCGGCGACTCAGAAGCTTCCTGGGCAGAAGGGCGACCCAGGTGGTTCCATGGAGACCAACATCTCGATGATGCACGGGGAGCAGCCCGTGGAGCCCATTTCCAACGAGAAGACCTCGTCGGCCTACGTGAACAACCTGATCAGCATGGGTCTGGTCAAGGTGGCGCAGGCGCGTAACGGTCAACTCTATCTCGAGCCGGCCAACGAGCTCGTGAAGCAGGCCTTTGGCGCTTCCGATCTTGGCTCCTACGTTGGCTCTACCACTGGCGGCGGTGCCTATGGTGGCGCTGCTGGTGCGGTCAAGGGTGGTCTTGCTGGTGGCGTGGGTGGCGGCGCACTGGGCAGTTTGGTCGGAGCAGGTATCGGTGGTCTGACCGGTGGCCTTCCTGGGGCCGCCATTGGTGCGGGGCTCGCCGGTATGGCAGGTGCAGGAGTAGGTAGCGCCGGTGGCGCCCTAGCTGGAGGCACGGCCGGTGCGGCGAAGGGAGCCTACTCTGGGTTCCAGCGCGCTCGAGCCGGCGGGCAGGCAAGGGCGGCGCAGGAGCCCAAGACTGCGTCGGTCAGGAAGCTTGCGGACTTCATCGGCCCACCGCCAGACGCGGTCTACGAAGCGGCCGGCATGGCACCTCCATCGGGCGGAGCCTTCTTCCGTGGTGCGCCGGGTCAGCGTCCTCCGGCTCTGCCGAAGATGCCGGCCAGCGATCTTGCGCAGACGTTGATGTCAGAGACGGGCCCAGCCACGGTTCCCTACCTGGCGCCCCCCAACATGGCGGAGTTCGGTGTCGGTCGAGGAGCCCCCAAGCTCGAGTCCGTCGGCGCCACTCTCCAGGGACTGGGTGCTGCCCCGGCGGCCGCAGCTGCAGAGCATGCGGCACCGGCAGAAGTGGCAGCAGCCAAGGGACTGCTCAGTCACCTTCCGAAGTCCACTCTCGGTCGCGTAGGCCTCGGAGCGGGGGCGGCGGCTGGTTTGGCCGGTCTAGGTTACGGTGCCTATCGAGGCGCCAAGGCCTTGATGGGCAGGGGCGAGGGCGGCGAAGAGGCACCCCCCGAGGATATGGAAGCTGCCAAGGCCGCCTCGGCGCGACTGTCGGCCCGCAACCTCATGGTGCTCGGTCTCTACAAGCAGGCCGAGGACGCCATCAACCCTGCTCAGATCAGCGCCGGCAAGGCTGACGCCGTAGGCCCCCAGGCTCCTTCCGGTGCAGCGCCGGCGGGACAAGAGGTCCCAAGCGAGCCGAGTGACGTCAGCGCACAGAAGCGGAGGATGCTGAGCTCCAACGAGTCGGCCATCAACTACACCAAGCGTGACGCCAAGTCGGACCCCAAGTCGGACCTTGGTGATGTTCTGACCGAGCCGGCTCAGACGAGCGGCACCGACAAGGTTCTCGATGAGACTGTGGAGCACACGGACTCTGCCGGTGCCAAGATCTCGTCCATCACTCGGGTAGCGGCAGCTCGCGCCATCCTCTCCAAGCTCGCCGAAGAAATGGGCGGGAAGGACAAGAAGGAGAAGCGCTCTCAGGGTCTGGCTACCACGCCCTCGCAGGCCAGTGGTTTCAATGCCGCCGGCGGCGGCGCCGGTGGGATGTAATCGGAGGACGGAATGGCGAAGCTGGACATGAACAAGATCGCACAGCTAGCTGCCGACAGTGCAGCGACTCTGAAGAAGATCGCGCACGAGCGGGACACCTATCGAGAGAAGGTGGCCAGCCTCCAGGAGCAGAACACTGCACTGCTCCGCCGCATGGAAGCGGAGAAGGTGGCAGCAGAAATGCACTCCAAGGGTGTCCGTACGGAGGTTCCGTTCGATACCCTGTCCGAGTACCTCGAGAAGGAAGCTGCGGCCGGAAGGCTGGAGCAGATCAAGCTGGCCCTCGACATGACGGGGCCGGACATGATGAAGGGCGCCTTCATCAGCGAGGACGATGGGTCAGCTGGAGGCGACGCTTCCAGTGAGTTCGCGCGGTTCATCAACGGAAGTGTCGGCTAATCCCGGCAAACAAGAAACGGTAGAAGGAGAGTAATCACATGGCAGCCCCCGAGGTAGAGAACTTTCGGCCGGTCGCTGATGTCCTGCCGCTCGAGCGCCGGGATTATCCAGTGGCAGACAAGACCCTCACCAACCCCAACAACCCGGTGGTGTTGGTGGACGGCGAGTGGATGACGCTGGATTCTAGCGAGAAGCTCATTCGCGCCGCAGATGTAGCGTCCCCTGGCGACGCTGCCGGTGCGGCCTTGTGCTGGCCTCTGTGGGCCGAGCGCGGTCGCTTCGACATTCAGGCGATGGCGGATCGTAAGACCCCCATCCTCTGGATGGGCGCCTGGGAGTTCGAGTCTCTCATCTTCGACCCCGCAGCCGTCGTAGGCTCAGGTGCGGCCATCACGACCTTGATGCAGGGCGTGAAGGTAGCAACCGTCACGATCGGTGCGCGCAACTTCGTTGGACTCGTGGGTCACGGCGGTAGCGGTGACAGCGACCGCGTTGTGGGCTACGTAACTCGGCTTCACACTGTCAACGGCGGATTCCTCCGCCTTCGTGGTGGCTTCGGCTTCTGATAACGAAGCGCGACGTCGTACACTGAGACTTCAAAGGCCGCACAGGAAAGGCAGAAGGAGAACAACATGGCATCGGGCGCTCGTTTCAACGCGCTGTTCAATACTCGGCTCAGCGAGCCGGGAGGCAAGGAGAAGCTGGCGCAGCTCGGCGGGTCTTACATCCGCGACAAGCTGCGTGAGGTCAGCTTCGTGCGGAAGATCCTTCCGCCGGAGCAGGTCACGCGCACCGACTGCCAGCGGTCGACCAGGCACGACACTCTCGTGAAGATCGTGGACGTGGAGCCGAAGAGTCGGGCCATGGCCATCTCTTTCCGAGGTAAGCCCACGGCACGTTTCATCCGTGGTCCTCGTGCGGAGGTCGGCTTCTTCACCATCTCTTCGGAGATCTTCCAGAAGCCGGAGCAGGAGCTCCTGGCCTACGAAATGCCCATCACCAAGATCATCGAAGAGAACTCGGTGAAGGACATTCAGGAGATCGAGGACCGAGAGTTCGTGATCCACATCGAAGCGGCCTGCCAGGCTCTCCAGCAGGAAGCCAATGGTGGTGTTGTCACGAACCTCAACTGGACCAGCGTCGATGCGGGTACCGCCGTAGAGTTCTCCATCCGCAAGGGTGAGCTCGCCCGTACCGCCGGTGCAGACGATGCCACGGTGCGTCCTCTGCAGCGTGTCGACATCAAGGAGGGCTTCAAGCTGCTCGACCGGAACCGCCTGCGTGCGGAGCGCTTCCTCATCACCGAGCCGGACTGGGATGACATCCTGGGCTGGACCGTGGAGGACAATGGCGACCGCATCCAGTCGGAGACCACGGTCGACGGCTACAAGTACAACACCTTGCTCGGCCGTCCGTACATCCGCACGGTCAAGACGGACATCCTCCGTCCGGGCAACATCTACTTCTTCACGTCGCCGGAGTTCTTCGGGAAGTTCTACATCCTGAACCAAACGAAGTTCTACATCGACAAGGTCGCCAACATGATCACCTTCCAGGCCTGGGAGGACATCGGCATGGCGGTCATCAACATCGCATCGGTCCGAAAGATCGAGCTCTACAGCGGTGACGCATCGGCCAACGATGCGGACGCCCTGCTGTCGAACTTCATCCCGGTGGCCGAGGCTTCGCTCGGTGCGGTCAACAACCGGGTCGACCAGGGGCTCAAGTTCCCGCAGGTGGTTGCCAACTAGCAACTACCCGTCTTCAGGTGGCGGCCCGGAGAGGGCACCGGCGCCGGTCGTCGGTGCCCTTTCTCCGTTCTAGGGTCCTCGCTATCCTGGGAAGGAAAAGGAGAAAGATGGCTGAAACGTACTACCTGCACAACACGACCCGGTCGCCGGCTACGGCTGGCCAGAGGCGGCAGCTCACTGCCGATCAGAGGAGTCGAAAAAACCTCACTATCGGTGGAGGTGCCGTCTCGATTCGTCGGGGTCGCCCCTCTCCGGTCTCTGAGGCACTCGTCCGCCGCCATGCTGGGGAGATTGCTCAGCTGGTTTCGAATGGGCTGCTCCGTGTGACGGATGGACGGCAGAGAGAGGTCGATGTGTCGACCATGAAAGTGGCCAACAGGCCCATCCCTTCGGCAGAGCTCAGGCCCGAGGTTTCGGCAGCGGCAGCACCGCCGCCTGCTTCCCCTCCTCCTACTCCCATTCCCCCCACCCAAGCAGCTCCGGTAGTGGCAGAGCCAGAGCCAGAGCCGGAGCCCGAAGTGGTGGCAACAGAAGAAGCTCCTGTAGAGGAGCCGGCGCCCGAAGAAGAAGAGTCGAAGGAAGAGACCTTGGGCGAGTCGATGCCCACGTCCAAAAAGAAGCGCCGGCGCTAGGTCGTGAGACATGGCGGAGCTACAAGGAGTCCAGCTGCCTAGTCAGACGATGGTCGCCTTCGTGCAGACCGTCAGGCAGTATCTGCGGGACCACCCACAGCTCAACCGTCTGGTAGAAGGGGAGGAGACCAGTGACCGCATCATTCAGTGGGCGGTCCTCGATGCCGTAGAGGACTTCAACGGCACTCCTCCCTTTACGGCCCACAGCTTGGAGGACCTGCTCAGTAAGCGGCAGGCCTCCCTCCTGCTTCGAATGACTGTGGTCAACGTCTTGGAGAGTGTGGGGCTTCTTCAGACGAGAAATCATCTCAATTACTCAAACGGCGGCGTGAACGTGGGGGTCAACGATAAGACCCCGATGATCATGCAGTGGCTCCAGTACTTCAAGGGCTTCACCGACCAACGGAAGCAGCAAGTGAAGGTCGCGATGAACATTGAGAGTATCCTAGGGCCGCATAACCCAGGCATCCACTCAGAGCTATGGGCGATCAACGCCAGTTACCTCAGCTACTAGGAAGTCGTCATGCCCATTCGTGTCCACCGTTACGAGAACGCTATCGATGTCGAGCACTTTTTGAACGGCGGCATTACCGGGGGGCGAGAGATCGTCAGTAGCGCACCAGTCCTCGGGCTGCACGGCAAGACGCTAGTCTTCAACGCTCCGGCTGGAACTGTGACCTTCTCAGACCCTGCGGGTGTTGGCCTCTCTGCTGCCCAGATCAAGTCGAAGATCGAGGGCACTATTGCCACCCTCAAGGTAACGTGGGTGCACAGAAGGATCCGAATCATCCTCGCCGCCATGACTAGCAAGGTGGACCTGGATGCTACGGGCACCGCCAACGAGATCTTTGGCTTCAGCAGCACTTCCGATACTGCGGGTACGGTATACGCCGGTCCTAGTGGGTCAGCCCCTAAGATCATCGCGACTGAAGCCAATCCCAATGCAGATGGCTGGGCCATCTTCGTGGAGCTGCCATGACCAAGCGTGCATTCGAAGAAGCGGTCGAGAAGTGTGGAAGTGTCCCCATTGCGGATGCCGCTGCGTTCTTCATCTCGGTCAAGAAGTTCTCTTCGACTCCTGGGATGGACAAGACGGCAGGATGGCAGGACCCGCCGGACGACACGGGCCTTCTCGAGGGGCAGTTCGAGGTTCCTCTCGAGCACGCTGTAGCCCTCATGGGACGCTGCGCTACGCAGTTGATGCGGCTGCTCAACGCCAGCCTCATCTATTCGAACAGCGTTCGTGGCCCCTTCGCCAAAGAGGTTCGCTGCGTTCTGGAGTCTGGACAGTGGGACCACAGGGGCACCCTCGAGTTCTTGATCCAACGGATGTCTATCCTGGCAGGAGCTCCGCACCTGGCAGACCCCGAGTCCCCTCCGCCTAGCACTCAGCCCGTCGAGATCGCCAAGAGGATGATCCGGGCAGAGCAGGAGATGGTCCACACCCTTCACGAGCTCAAGCTGGTCCTGGGGGAGAACCCCATGAAGAAGCAGGTCATGTGCTGCATGGCTGACTGCCAGAAGCACATCGACGAACTCTGGCGGGCTTGTCCTGCCGAATTGATGGGCGAGAAAGTGATGGCACCGGGAAAGCCCATGCACCTGCTTCGTCATGAGCAGGCGGAGACTCCTGAGCAAGAGGCGCTCGAGAGCCCGGAGTTCGAGGCCGCCGAGCAGGTTGCGGGCGTCGAGCCCCCAGAGCACTCGGTCACTGCCATGGCCAAGACGGCTGCAGGCAGCATGCCTCTCGGTCTGATGGTGGGTGCTCCCTCCAAGGCCATGGACATCGCTTACGAGCAGGGCCTTGAACCCGGTCTCGCCAGTACGATTGGCGGTACTCTCGGCAGCATGGCCGGCTTCCGTAAGGGTGCCGACTATGACCGTGGGATGGAGGGTGCCGTACGTGGCGCTCTTGGAGGGGGACTGGGAGCTCATGGTGGGGCGACCATTGGAGGCATCTCTGGTGGTGTCGGCGGTGCCCTTCTTGGCGCCGGTGGGGCAGCCCTTCTCGGTGCAAACCCCCTCTATGGGGCTCTGATCGGTGGCGGCGCCGGCGCCGTAGGGGGCGGCCTCTACGGAGGGGTCAAGGGAGGGATGAGCGGGTACGACTACATGACCCGTGGTGTCGGCCAGCCCAAGACTGCTGCAGTCAAGGTGGCTGTGACCGCGCTCATTTCATTGAAGGGGCGGGGCGCCGGACGCAGAAAGGCGGAGCGCGCATACCTTGGGGGGCCTATGAGCTACGAGGATTTCGAAGCCGCAAGAAACACTGCTGGTAGGAAAGCCTTGATTGGTACCGGGGTGGGGTGGCGTGGAGGCGCACTTCTGGGAGCGCTGGGGGGCACTGCTGTTGGTTCGGCTCTTGGGGTTCCTGGAATCGGAGGAGCCCTTGGCGGGCTAACTGGCGCAGCTTTGGGTGGGTACGGCGGCTACAGACTGGCCACTCGTGACCTCGACAAGGCCATAGCAGAGCGCGAGGCCGAGAAGATGGAGCCCAAGGCTGCTGCGGCCAAGCCACCTATGACGGCAGATGAGATCAACGAAGCTGTGGCTGACCAGGCTACCAAGGGGCGCCTGTCGGCTATTCAAGGGGCCGCTCGAGCAGAGAACCTAGCCCGACACCAGCGTGGTGAGCGGCTGGGGGATGTCATGGGTCGAGCCGTGGGAACCGCCGGCGGCGCTGCCTTGGGGCACCTCTACGGCAAGGGGCCCATCGGAACGGTCGGTGGCGCTGCTCTCGGGTACCTCCTAGGGGGCAAAGCAGGTCGTGAGCTCGGAACGGAAGCGGACATCTACCGAAAGAAGAGCGCCTCGGTGGCGCTCTCCAAGCTCGCTTCGCGCATGGCCTCGAGGGTCAAGCTCGCTCAAGAGCCCATGGAGGCGGAAGCTCCGATGGCTACGCCTACGGATCGCCCTGAGCTCCAGGCCCCCAACTACCTGATGGCCGAGCAGATGGGGCAGCAGGCGCAGCATGCCAACGAGATCCAGTTCTTCAAGCAGAGGGCTCAGTCGGCAATGCAGCAGGCCCAGCAAGCCATGCAGACGAGCCAGCAACAAATGGAGCAGACCCAGCAGCAGCTGATGGAGCTCCAGCAGCAGGCCGACCAGGCCCAGCAGAAAATAGAGTCTGCGACGGGGGAGGCCCTACAAGCTCGCGACGAGGCACTGAAGCAGACTCAGCTGGCTGCGAACATGCGAATGGGGATGCAGAAGCTTCGTCAGCAGATGATCGAGCTCTCGAGCCAGGATCCCGTGGCTGTAGCGGCTCAGGAGCTCGAGCAAGTGACCAACCAGAGCCGTGAGCAGGCTGCTCAGCAAGCGGCGGCGGAGGGCCAAGCAGCGGCTCAGGCGGCAGCTCCGGATGCGGGGATGATGCCAGGACCTGGCGCCGAGGGGCCTGCGGGGCAGGCGCCACCCCCGAATACGCCTCCGGGAGCAGCTCCTGGCGCCGGCTCTCCTGACATGAACGCTAACGCGGGAGGGCCTCCAGGCCCCGGTGGAGCCGCAGGCAATGAGCCGGCAGCCACCAGCCAGATGGCCACCAAGCAGTCGTCCGTGAAGCTGGCAGGGCCCTGGGGTGCTGCCGCAGGGACCCTCGTGGGTGGAGCCAAGGGGCTCTACGACTCGGCAGTCATGTCCAACGCCAACCCCGGGGAGCTCCGAGACCGCATCCAGGTTCTAGAGCAGACCCAGGATGGGAGCTATGGGCACGCGGCCGAGCTTGCAAAGGCGCGGAAGCAGTTCGCTGAGGTCTCCCTTCAGCAGTCCCAACCTATGGGCCATGGGCTGCGCGCCACCGCTAAGGGGGCCGTCCTTGGTGCGCTGCAGGGGCACGCCCTAGAAACAGCAGCTGGTCGAGGACAGGCCTGGGCACAAGGCCTCAGGCCGGCTTGGGACCGCTATCAGCAGGAGAGAAAAGGGTAGAACCATGCTCGACGCATTCGCCGCAATTCTGGTGCAGAACGACAACAAGGCTACTCTCGAGGATGAGCTCACCGAGCAGTTCAAGAAGCTGGGGTCGGTAGAAGAGATCACGAAGGTGGCCTCCGAGATCGCCACCATCAAGAACGCGTACTGCGGACCCGAGGACTACAAGTGGCTCAAGCAGTACGAGGGAACGCCCTTGTACGAGAAAGCCATGCAGCTCGAGGAGGAGCAGCTCAACGTCGAGGCGGCTCGCATCAAGAGTCGGATGGAGAAGAAGGAAGACGACTTCTGGGCTCAGGAGGACATGATCCGCCTGAAGAAGAAGATGCTCGACCTCGACCTCGCTAAGTCCAACCTCGGTAAGCCCGACGATGACGACGACGACGAGCACGAGGAGACCCCAGAGCCTGAGATGACTCCGAAGGCTGCAGGGCTCTTTTATAGTAAAGAGGACTGGGAGAGAGAGCGAGAGAGGTCGCGGGAGAGGTCGGAGCGGCGAAAAGCCGAAGAGGAGCAGCGAAAAGCCGAAGAGAAGCAGCGAAAAGCCGAAGAGAAGCAGAAGTGGATGGATGCCTCTCCTCTGCCTGCGTACGGCCTGTCGGCGCTGAAAGGCGTAACGGCTGGTGCGCCAGGCGGAGCACTGGGTGGGTATCTTCTCGGGGGCGGGAAAGGTGCCTTGATTGGTGGTGGTGTTGGAGCCGGATTAGGGGCAGCTACCAACGCGCTGACGCTGGCTCTAGAGCGGTCTGCGCATCAGAAGAAGACACAGAGAGAGGCGGCTTCTGCCGATAACTCCGCGCCACCAAAGACCGCCTCTGTCGACTACGTAGATCTGGCAGGGCGTTCGCTAGCTCACGCGTTGTACAAGCATGCGGCGGACGCAGCAGACCTTCAGAAGACCGCTGCTGACCTGACCCCTGCTCAGCGGGACAAAGTCAAGAGCAAGAACTTCGCAGTCCACCCGAAGGGCGAGGAGCCGAAGTACCCGATCCCCGATGCGGCGCATGCCCGTAACGCCCTCGTACGCGTTCGGCAGTTCGGATCTCCTTCGGAGAAGGCCTCGGTCTACAAGGCCGTGACCAAGAAGTACCCAGCTCTCGCCACGCGTTCCGACGTCATCCCGGAGAAGACCCAGAGGAAGGCCGAGAAGAGGCTGGGTTTGGGCAAGGGGCAGGAGAGCCAGAAGGAGGAGAAGCCCGTTCAGAAGCTGGCCTGGTTCGGCTCTTCCCTCGGTAGCGCTATGCGCCGTGGAGCAAGCCGCGTCACCTCCGGCGCGCATCTCCCTGGTGGTGGGGGCGGTGGCGGAGGAGCCAAGCTCCTTGGCGGGTTCATGCACGAAGGGCAGGCTGTTCCTGGAGTTCCCGAGCACATCCTGCGAGCCACTGGGCATCTAGGGCGAGACGCCGCACAAGTTGCCCAGCATGCCCCCGTGGGCGCCGGCGAGCTCGAGGCAGCAGGTAAGGCTATGCGTGGAGGTACCTTACGCGGGGCCCTCGAGGGTATGGCAGGAAAGGTCCGAGGCATGTTTGGCGGTGGAGCCCCGGCCCCCTCCTTCGAACGTGCAGTCACGGCAGCCGCTCGCTTCAACGAGCTCACGGTTCCGGTCAAGTACGCCAGCGCTGTGAGGGTAGGAATCCGCCCTTTTGACGTGGAGCTGGACAAGGAGGCCTTTCTCGCCGCAGCGGGCAGGTTCGTAGCCAGCAAGGTCCTCCCCAACGTAGCCGGTCCTGCCGTAAGCAACGTGCTCGGCAAGGCCACCAAGTTTGCGGACATCACCCAGATACCGCGAACGTTGATCGGTAAGGGCGTACAGGCTGCCGGCAGCACGATTGGCGGCGGGGTTGGCAAGGCAATCGGCGGAGTAGGAAAGTTCATAGAGCCGTCATGAGCATGCTCGAGATTCGGAACATCCGGGTCCGATCTCTTTCTGTCGACTTCAACGAGATCACCTGGGAGGTAGCGAACACAACAGAGGATGTGTTCGACTACACATTCCAGATCCTGCGGTCAGAAGCAGCGGCTGGCCCCTTCGAGCCCCTGTCTTCCGAGATGGACGACCAGTACATCTTCGTGGACAACACCCTGAAGAACGCCAACATCTACCGGCAGTTTCACTACCTCGTCCGTCTGAAGAAGAAGTCCTCCGGAGCCATCAAAGACTTCGG
>Ga0209536_100002923_pt1 | contig 27682 bp, 23 predicted proteins | sample DeeMarSeWOR28_12_FD_187461 | JGI IMG/M metagenome (GOLD analysis project Ga0209536, IMG submission 187461) | Marine sediment microbial communities from White Oak River estuary, North Carolina - WOR-2-8_12 (SPAdes) (version 2) | ecosystem: Environmental > Aquatic > Marine > Intertidal zone >... | reverse complement strand
TATGGCAAAAAAAGAAATGAAAAAATTACTAGTGACTGGTGCTGTTGGACAAATTGGTTCAGAGCTTACACTTGCTTTACGTGAGAAATTTGGAAACGATAATGTCATTGCATGTGGAAGAAAGACAAAACCAAGTCAAGAACTATTAGATTCAGGACCTTTTGAATTTATTGATATCACAAATAGGGAATCTGTTGAAAATGTTGTAAAGAAATATGATGTAGATACAATTTATAACATGGCTGCAATTCTTTCTGCTGTTGGTGAAGAAAAACCACTCCTTTGTTGGAATGTCAACATTAACGGTCTTTATAATATAATTGAAATTGCTCATGAGTATGATATGACCAGAGTTTTTGTTCCTAGTTCTATTGCTGTCTTTGGCCCTGAGACTCCAAGAAAAAATACTCCTCAGGAAACTGTTCTTAAACCTAAAACTATGTATGGAGTAACAAAAGTTGCCGGAGAACTTTTAGGTGATTATTACTTCAAGAAATTTGGAATTGATGTAAGAGGTCTTAGATATCCTGGAATTATTAGCAGTGAAACATTGCCTGGTGGTGGAACAACAGATTATGCTGTAAATATCTTTTATGAGGCAATAAAAAATAAGAAATATAATTGTTTTGTAAAAAAAGATACAATTCTTCCGATGATGTATATGCCTGATTGTATTAAGGCAACAATTGATCTTATGGACGCTGATATTTCAAAACTAAAGCACCACTGTGATTTCAATATTTCTTCAATGAGCTTTTCTGCAGGCGAACTTGCTGATGAAATTAAAAAGCATATTCCAGAATTTAAATGTGATTATAAGCCTGATTTCAGACAAGCAATTGCAGATTCATGGCCACAATCTATTGATGACAAGGCAGCAAGAGCGGAATGGGGTTGGAAACCTTCTTATAATATACAATCCATGGCAAAAGATATGCTAGAAAAACTAGGGAAGAAACACAAAGAAGGAAAAATATAATTTTTGACCAGAAAGCTTTTTTTGCTTTAACTTATTCCAATAAATTGGTGAGTTGATTTACATGCAAGAATTAGAGGAGTTAAAGGATAATATGAATAGTGATATTGAATCTATTAGAAATTATCTTGGTGTTGAAGCAGATAATCTTATTAATTTTTATAATCCTAAGATTAAAAAGGAATCATTAAATCTTCCTGGACCTGATTTTGTTGATAGAATTTTTATTGATTCTGATAGACCTACAAATGTTCTTAGAAATTTAAAATCTATTTTTTATCATGGTAGACTCTCTGGTACAGGGTATCTATCGATTCTACCAGTTGACCAGGGTATTGAACATTCTGCGAATGCCTCCTTTACTCCAAATCCTATATATTATGATCCGAAAAACATAGTTGAACTTGCTATAAAAGGAGGCTGCAATGCTGTTGCATCAACCCTAGGAGTTCTAGGTTCTGTCTCTAGAAAATATGCTCATAAAATACCTTTTATTGTAAAAATTAATCATAATGAACTTCTAACATATCCAAACAAATTTGATCAAATTATGTTTGCAGGTGTTGATCAAGCCTGGGAGATGGGTGCAGCAGCAATTGGCTGCACAATTTACTTTGGTTCAGAACAATCCTCTCGTCAAATCCAAGAAGTAAGCCAGGCTTTTAGTTATGCACATGAACTAGGAATGGCCACAATTCTATGGTGTTATCTTAGAAATCCAGCATTCAAGGTTGATGGAAAGGATTACCATTCATCAGCAGACCTCACAGGTCAAGCAAATCATCTGGGAGTAACTATTGAAGCAGATATTGTGAAACAAAAACTTCCAACACTTAATGGTGGATATATCGCATTAAATCATGACAATGTTAAATTTGGAAAATATAGTGATAGAGCATATTCTGAGCTTTGTTCAGATCATCCAATTGATCTTGCAAGGTATCAGATAGCTAATTGTTACATGGGAAGAATTGGGCTCATTAACTCTGGAGGTCCATCTGGTGAAAATGATTTTGCTCAGGCAGTGAGAACTGCAGTTATTAACAAACGTGCTGGTGGAGTAGGTCTTATATCTGGTAGAAAAGCATTTCAGCGACCTATGGAAGAGGGAATGCAATTATTAAATGCAATTCAAAATGTATACCTATGTAAGGATATAACTATTGCATAAATAGTTGATTTTTTAATAAAATTTAGGCATACCAAAATTTATAAATAGTAGTAAAGACAATACATAATTTAGGCATACCTAAAAATTTATAGTGATTTATATGGATGAAAATAAAATACCACTAACACAACTACCATTAAATAAAAAAGGAAAAATAATCGGCATTGAAGGTGGACAAGGATTTCAAAGAAGATTAAGAGTTATGGGCATAAAAGAAGGACAAATCATTAAAATTGTTACAAAACAACCATTCCGAGGTCCTATAACAATTACTGTTTTTAGTTGTCAAATGACATTAGGAAGAGGAATGGCAAATAAAATCACTGTTGAGGTGGTTTGATAAAAAAAATAGTTTTAATGGGAAATCCAAATGTAGGAAAGAGTGTTGTTTTTTCAAGACTTACCGGTGCAAATGTAATTGCATCAAATTACCCTGGAACAACAGTTGATTTTTCAAAGGGTAAAATGAGATATGAAGGTTTAAGTTATGAAATAATAGATGCTCCAGGTACATATTCTCTTGAACCCTCTAATAAAGCTGAAGAAGTAGCAGTAAAAATGCTTAAGGAAGCTGATATTGTAATAAATGTAATTGACTCGACAAATCTAGAAAGAAACTTATATCTCACACTTGAGCTTCTAGAAAAAAATAAACCAATAATTCTAGTTTTAAATTTATGGGATGAAACAAAGCATCTTGGAATTCACATAGATGAAAAAAGGTTAGCCCGCCTTTTAAATGTTCCAGTTATCCCTACTGTTGCATTAACTGGTGAAGGTATAAAAAATCTTGTAGCAAATATTAAAAATGCAAAGATAAACGAGGAAATCAAACCAACAAGTGAAGAAGGGCGCTGGATTGAAATAGGTTCATTAATCAAAAAAGTAGAGATTGTTGAACATCGTCATCATACCCTAAGAGATAGAATATCTGACTTAACAATCAAGCCAATTACAGGCATCCCAATTGCATTAGGTATAATCTTCATATCATTTTGGATTGTTAGATTAATTGGTGAGAATCTGATAATATATGTTCTAGACCCACTTTTTGATAACTTCTACCTACCGCTAATAGACAGTTTAAGTGAAAAAATTGGCCCAGGTTTAATTCATACTTTACTTATTGGTGAATATGGTGTACCAATTGATAAAATTGAATCACTTGGTATGCTTACAACAGGTCTTTACATTCCAATAGGTGTGGTTCTACCATATATTATAGCATTTTATTTTATGCTCTCATTACTAGAAGATACAGGATATCTTCCCCGTCTAGCAACACTTGTTGACAAGGTTTTTCACAAACTTGGTATGCATGGACATGGTATAGTTCCAATGTTTCTTGGACTAGGATGTAACGTACCGGGAGCGTTATCAACAAGAACACTTGAAACAAGAAAACAAAGGTTCATTTCAGCAACACTTCTTGCTATATGTATTCCTTGCATGGCACAACTTGCTATGGTTTTTGGTGTTCTCGGAAAGTATGGTATTTATTACATAGGTATTGTTTTTATTACACTTACTTTACTATATATCATTCTAGGATTGATTCTAAACAGATTTATAAAAGGAGAAAGTCCAGAGATATTTCTTGAAATACCTTCATACCGACGACCAAGTTTTAAGGCAACCATAAAAAAAACATGGATGAGAATACGCTGGTTTCTTAAAGAAGCAATTCCCTTTTTATTTTTTGGAGTCCTAATTATTAATATTCTATATGCAGTGGGTATACTGCAATTTATAAGCAATGCATTGCAACCTATAATGACTGGTTTATTTGGAATGCCTGGCGATGCAAGTATTGCACTTATTACAGGTTTTCTTAGAAAAGATCTAGCTATTGGAATGCTGATTTCTCTTAACATGACACCTTCACAGCTTGTAATAGCAGTTACAATGCTTACAATATATTTTCCATGTGTTGCTACATTTGCAGTACTAATAAAGGAATTAGGAATAAAAGATATGATAAAATCTGCTGCTCTTATGCTAGGGGTTGCAGGTATTGTTGGTTTTCTATTAAAATTGATACTTTTGGGTGTGTAGAAATGAGAAAGAGAACAATAGAAGACTATGTTGAACTGGTATATGAAATTCAAGAAGGAAAAAAAAGAGTTCATACAAATGATATTGCATCTGCATTAAACATTAATCCAGCCAGTGTTACTGAAATCTTTCAAAAACTAAGTGTAGAAGGATATGTTAGTTATAAGAAATATAGCGGGATAAAATTAACCGATAAAGGATTAAAAATTGCAATGAAAACAAAGAAAAAACATACAACATTAAAAGAATTTTTAATATTACTTGGAATTGATAAAAATATAGCTGAAAAAGATGCATGTGAAATGGAGCATATCCTACATCCAAGTACAATGAAAACAATTATTAAATTTGTTGAAGTTGTAAATAAATGTGAGGTAACTCCCTTTTGGTTACAAAGGTTAAAAGATTATGTTAAAACAGATAAACTTCCAAAATGTCCACATCAATTGATAGATTTATGTCAAAACTATAAAAAAATAAAAAATTAAGAAAAATAATCCTCCATCATTTAGGAGGATTTTGAAATTTAATCTAGACTGATTGCCCCTTCTGGACATTCATCGACACAAGTTCCACAATCGATACATTCATCATTATCGATTATGGCTTTATCATTTTCAACCTTTATTGCATCGACTGGACATGCTTCTACACATGAACCACATCCAGTACATTTTTCTTTATCGACTACTGCTGCCATGGCTCGGGCATATAATTAACTCATTTTAATAGTTTTCTTGACAAACTGACACACATATTTGATAGTTATTTGTTAAAAAATCATATTTGATTTCAATTTTTATAGAAAAAATTATAATTAAACTTAGTTTAAAATTCATTACATTAGTTTTTTATATAAAAAAGTAGTTTTGAAAATGGGGTTTAAAAGACATGATAAAAAAATTAGTAATTGTAATTATTATTGGAATATTAATTCTCCCTTTATTTGGATCTATTTCAGCAAGTTTAGATGAACCTACTCAACCAGAGCAACCAACAAATGGTCCAGGAAGTTCAGATTATTCACATTCATTAGTTATAAAAACTAGACATAAATGGGGAGGACAGCAGTTTTGGATTTTTGAACCATTTATGCCAAAACCAGAATCAGCACCACTAATAGTTTTCAATCATGGATGGTCAGCAATGCATCCAATTATATATAAGACATGGATAAATCACCTAGTTAAAAGAGGAAATATAGTAGTCTACCCACGATATCAAAAAGGACTGGTTAGAGGATTTGATAATTTTACTATAAATGCTGTTAATGCAGTAAAAGATGCAATTGAAATTCTAAATAAAGGATGGCATATTCGTCCTGAACTGGATAAATTTGCTATTGTAGGCCATTCATTAGGAGGGGGAATTACTGCAAATATGGCAGCACTAGCAATAGAAGAAGGTCTACCAATTCCAAAGGCGATTATGCCAGTTCAACCATATATTAATTCATTTGATAAAAAAGATTATTCAAAAATATCAAATGAAACAATTATGCTTGTAATTGTAGGAGAAGATGATGACATTGCAGGTAATTATTCAGCAAAGATAATATTTAATGACACAACTCAGATTCCATTATCAAATAAGGATTTTGTAATTCAAGTAACTGATACTTATGGTACACCTGATATTTTAGGAGATCATATGGCACCTGTTTGTTCTCCAAAGTTTTTATCAGATACAACAGATGCTATGGACTACTACTCAACTTGGAAGCTCTTTGATGCATTAACAGATTATGCATTTTATGGTACAAATAAAGAATATTGTCTTGGAAACACACCTGAACAAAGATTTATGGGACTGTGGAGTGATGGAACACCAGTAAAAGAACTAATAATAACAGATGATCCATAAAAAAAACTATGAAACATAAACGTAAGATTCTAGGGATCATTCTATTATTAATTCTTATTTTATTAATGATATACAGTAGTTTTGAGTATGAGAAAAAACAATTTGATATTTTTTACTTAGTTGAAAATCAAGAAATACAGGATTCCGAGATGATATTTACAGGAGAAATTAAAGATATAAACCTTACAAATAAAATGATTTCACTCAGACTATCAAGTCCTCCTTATAACTTAAAAAAAATTAAGGTTGAAAACCTAGAATCTTTAGATTACACTCCAAAAAAAGGTGATATTACAGAAATTCTTGTTAATAAAACTGAGAAAGATAACTTAACTGCAGAAAAAATATTAATTTACGAACGCTGGAAGCATGATTTGATATATATCAGGTCACTTCCAGCAATTCCGTTTGCAATATTTTTATTTTTTAAAGCATATCGTTTTAACAAAAAAACTTTTAGATTTGAAAGGAGAAAGCATAATGCCTGATTGGTTTACACATACTCTCATTGGTTGGATTACGGGAAAAATCACAAAAAAAGACATAGGACTTATTGTTGTTGGTTCATTAATACCTGATCTCGTTAAAATAAACATAGCTTTTGTTTTATTTAGAATTGATCACCATTATTTCTTTGATCCAATTCATACCCCAATAGGTGCATTTTTAATTGGTGGTATTATTTCATTATTCTTCAAAGATTATAAAAAAGCCTTTTTTGCATTAGCAATAGGTATTTTTACACATTTCATTTTTGACTTTCTATTAGTACATGTCGCCGGTGGAATTAAGATTTTATATCCTTTTAGTTGGAAAGAATGGCAAATCTATCTTATAAGATCCGATGAGTATTTTATGACAATTATTGCAATAATTTTTGCAATTATCGTATACTTTTTATATTATTATTCTGATAGGTTAAAAAAGAATCAAAAAGATATTTGAATTTTTTATTTTATCTTATATATAGTAATTTATAAAAAGAAAACCTTTATATTATATAAATAGCATTATACTTTTAAGTAAAATTGCATTTGAGTTTTACTTATTGAGGGAGGCAAATTGGAATGAAAAAAATAATCACAACCATGTTTATTGGTTTACTTTTAGCTTGTTGTTGGAATCCATCAATAAATTTGGTTAATGCTGGAGATGATGATTGGTGGAATGAAGATTGGAGCTACAGGAAAGAAATAGTAATTGATCATGACTTGGTAGCATCTGATATTGAAAATTTTCCAATTTTATTTCATAATATTAGTAGCGATTTCGCTGACCATGCACAGTCAGATGGTAATGATTTTGCATTTGTTAGTACTGATGGACTTGTACAATATAACCATGAAATTGAATATTACAGCGATTCCGAAGGAGAATTAATCGCATGGGTAAATATTACTTATATAAGTTCTACAGAAGAAACAAGTTTTTATGTATATTATGGAAATCCTAGTTGTAGCAACCAAGAAAATATTGATGATACTTGGAATAGTAATTATGTTGGTGTTTGGCATTGTAATAATGAAGTTGACAACGATGAAGGAGATATTAAGGATTCAACAATGTACAACAATAATGGAACAACTCAAAATATGGAAGAAGGAGACCTTGTTGACGGCAGAATATCAAAAGCATTAAATTTTGATGGAGTAAATGAAAAGGTTTTAGTTTATGATTCCGGGGAGGGTTCTTTAGATTTAACTGGAAATTTTACTTTAGAGTGCTGGTGGAAAGCAAGTGATTTGAGTGATACTTTTAACTCTCTTATGGGTAAAAGACATACACCGGGTTATCAATATGAATATAGATTAAGAGACGGATTAATTTTTAAAAATAGATATTCACTATTAACAACTGGAGGGTCAAGAGATGACAATACAGTTAATTATGAGGATATTTGGTATTATGGAACTGTAACAATTGATGCTAAATATATTACATTTTATAATGATGGTACATTCTCAACCGCGCATGACGCATTATTTCCACAATCAAATAAAGCGTTATTTGGATTTGGCTCAGCTGGTGAGTATGATAACAATTTTGCAGGTATCATTGATGAGGTTCGTGTATCAAAAGTTCCTAGATCTGCAGGTTGGGTTGAAACAAGTTATAATACAATGAACAGTCCAAGTACATTTCTATCTGTAGGATCTGAAGAAAGTAAACCAGTAAATATTCCTCCTACTGTTGCTATCATCTACCCTGAAGAAGGAGAGATTGTTAATGAAACTATAACTATAACTGGAATTGCAGATGACCCAGATGGAACTGTAGAATATGTTGAAGTAAGAATAGATGATGAAAGCTGGGAAGAAGCCTCTGGAACAACAACCTGGAGCAAAGAATGGAACACAACAGAATTCCCAGATGGTGCACACACAATACATGCTCGAAGTTACGACGGCGAAGACTACTCAAACATAAATACTGTAAATGTCACTGTTTATAATGAAGGTGGAAATATTCCTCCTACAGTTGAAATAACTTACCCTGAAGAAGGAGAAACAGTCTCAGGAATAATAACAATAACAGGAAATGCAGATGATACTGACGGTACAGTTGAATATGTAGAAGTAAAAATTGATAATGATGACTGGGAAGAAGCCTCTGGAACAACAACCTGGACCAAACAATGGAACACAGAAGACCACTCAGATGGAGATCACACAATACATGCTCGAAGTTACGACGGCGAAGACTATTCAAATGAATATTCTGTAGATGTTACAGTTTACAACGGTATTGATAATGAACCACCATTTGTTGAAATCTTAACTCCACATTGGGGATGTATATATTTCACGGTTGGTGGAACCCTATATGTTTACGTACCAATATTTCCAATAATTACACTTATTATTGGGAGAATCTATGTAATTGTAAATGCAACTGATAACGTGGGGATCGATTTTGTAGAATTCTATGTTGATGGTGAATTAAGAGATATAGATTACGAACCACCATATATTTGGCTATGGGACGAGCAAACCCCGTTCTTGCTATATGAATTGAAAGTTGTTGCTCATGACTTTGCAGGTAATACAGCAACTGACATGATTAAGGTATGGAGAATTCAGCTTCAGCCACCCGGTGGCGGTGGAAAATAAATATTTTTTTCCCCCTTTTTTTATGGTTTCAATTTGTTCAGTTATAAGAATATAATTTAAAAAAGAAAAGAAGAATTGATTAGTTAAAGATTATATTAGGATCTCTAATAATCTAGCAAGTATTGGAAAATATTCAAATATCAACTCAAGAAATATATTTGTAAATATTCTGTGTCTTGGTATCTCTACACTGAGTTGTCCCCAATTACTTATTAAACCTTCAGGATCTCTTGCTCTCGCCCATATTGTGAAGCTTCCCATCGTTCTCCAAGTTTTTGCAACAGACACTAACTTTCCGGATTCATATGGGCCAAACCAATCTTTACTAGATCCATCCCCCCACTTGATTTCATAATAGAGATCACCGCCTTCTGGATCTGTTGAAACAAATTCATATAGATATGTCTCTCCAACCCTTCCATTTTTGTTTCCATCAATTTCAGGTGCTGTTGGGGGTAGATTCCCTTCATTATTAACAATCACATTAACTGTATAATTATCTGAGAAGTCTTCTCCATCATAGCTTCTAGCAGATACTGTATGGTACCCTTCTGAATATTCTTCTGTGTTCCAAACTTTGGTCCAGGTTGTTGTACCTGTTGCGGTTTCCCAACCTTCATCGTCAATTTTAACCTCAACATATTCAACTGTACCATCTGGATCATCAGAAATACCTGTTATAATTACAGTTTCATTAACAATATCTCCTTCTTCTGGATATGTGATTTCAACTGTAGGTGGGAGATTTTCTCCTCCTTCTTCAGCTCCGAAAGTAAGGAAACTTGAAGGATCATTTTGATTGTTGTATTCGGTAATTATCCAATCTGAATCCCTAGATATCTTTGATATCCTTATCTCATCAACTATACCCTGGAAATAGTTCTGTTCTGTATATCGTCCAATCTCAAGATCTGCTGAAGAAGTAAAAGGTGAACCAGTAAATGTACTAACATTTGACTGCTCAACACCATTAACAAACATGAACATGTTTGTTCCATCCCAAGTTGCTACCAGATGTGTCCATTCATCTAGAGCTAAATCATCATTTGATTTGATAATAGTGTATCCTGAACCATCACCAAGGAAGAATTGAGCTACATCATCTCCAGGTTTATACCGTAGTTGATACCTATTATAGCCAACACCACTTCTAGATATTATTCCAAGGTAAATACCATCTCCATCACCAGTACGATTTACCCAAGCCTCAAGAGTTATTTCATCTATTAGATTAAAGCTATCATCATTACTACAATTAATCCAATCATTTGTACCGTCAAAACCGTCTGCTCCATCGATAAATCCTTCTGCATTTTGATCCGTTCCATTGATACAAACACCATCATTACCATAGTTTGTGGAATCATAATGTGTACCACTGGTTTCGTCAAGATGTTGGACCATTACAAAACCATTATTCCATACTCCTCCTGGATATTGCTGACTATTGCAATCAGGGTTACCATAATACATATAAAATTCAGTATCTTGACTACCTGAAAGAGTGCTAATGTTTACCCAACAAATAAGCTCCCCTGTTGAACCATCAAAATGTTCGATTTCATGATATAATTTGGTTTGAGTTCCACTATTATCTATAAATAATATGTCATCGCCATCATTTTGTGCTTTTGCTGCTAGATCACTATCTATTGTTTTAATAATTATCGGAAAGTTTGAAAGGTCTTCTTCTACCATATCATGATCAATAGTCACTTTTTTCCTATATTCCCAATCAGGTAGATAGCTTGCCTCTGTTCCAACCGTTACAAAATTTGAAGGATCGTTCTGATTATTATATTCAGTTGTTATCCAACTAGGTTCTCTATAAATATTTGAAACTCTCACCTCATCAATTTTTCCTTCAAAATAATTAATTGTCCAATAACGTCCTATCTCAAGAGTTGATAAGGTTGTTATCGGAGTACCAGTAAATGTAGTAACATTAGACTGCTGAACACCATCAACAAACATATACATGTTTGTACCATCCCAGGTAGCTACTAAATGTGTCCACTCTTCCAGAGTTAGATCATTATCTGAAGTTAATATTGTATATTCTGTATCGTTTCCGATGAAAAAGTGAACAACACTATCCTCAGGTTTATATCTTAATTGATATCGATTATATTTTGGTGCAGTTGTATCAAGAGCCCTACCAACAATACCTAAGTATTTTCCAGTTCCATCACCTATTTTATATACCCAAGCCTCAAGGGTCATCTCTTCAGTTAGATTTAAACTTTCATTTCTACCACAATCTACCCAGTCATTATTACCATCAAAACCATCTGCACCATCAATGTATCCTTCAGCGTCTTGCTCAGAACCATTTTCATAAGTTCCATGATTGCCATACATTGATGAATCATAATGAATTCCACTTGCTTCATTAAGGTGCTGAACTAAAACATAATTTGAATTCCATGTATCAGTAATTTCTTCTTGATTTTCACAAACTGGATTGCCATAATACATGTAAAAAATAGTATCTACACTACTTGACAAACTTTCTATATTTACCCAGCATATGAGTTCACCAGAAGATCCATTATACATTTCAATTTCATGAGATATTTTCTCAGAAACACCGGTACCCTCCATAAAAATTATATCATCACCATCATTCTGAGCCTTATGTTTTAGATCAGAATCGACAATATGAATAAGAGCCGGAAAATTTGTTAAATCATCATCGACCATATCATGATCAATTGTAATTTGTTTTTGATAAAACCATCCTTCTTTGAATGGATCAAATGATATGAACTCCAATGGTGCTAATACTTTCTTATAATTATTTTCAATACTACCAATATTTGGTAAGACACTCGACATCATAAACAATATACTTAATCCAAGAACAAGGGTTTTCCTTGTTAAAATTCTCTGCATTTTTTTCCTCCCCTATTTAATATAATTTGTAATGTTATATTTTTATTTAAATGTATCTATAACAATTCTTATTTGTAATGAAATAAATATTAAACTGATTTTAAGTATAGTATTTAGCATTGTTTTATTTTTAAGAATTTTAGATTTATATTGAATAACTATCAAAATTCTTCCCAATCATATGGATAATATCTGTATAGGTCAGATACTTCTTTTATTGCAAGTAATTTACCGTCTTTTGATATCTGAACTACTGCTACGATTTATATCACCCTTTATGAAATATGCTAAAAAAACTAAATTAATCTAATATCTCTTTAGCATACCTCCTGCCCTAACACTAGTAAGTAATAAATTTTCTAGTATTTTAAATTTTACAAAAATATAAATGCATATATACAAATAAAGAAAAAATTCGTATAGTTAGTATGAAGGGGGAAAATAGAGATTTAAAGCAAATATTGCATAAATCTATAAATTTAAATAAATAGCAGGAGGAAAGGATGAAAAAATTAAATTCCTACTTTGCAATCTCTATTACCCCCAATTTAGGAAGACTTACTAACAACTTTTGAAACGATACATGCGAATATATGATGAGTATATAATTTCCTAGTCTCCCTTATAGTATAGAATAACCTTGCATTATAAATAATTTTTCATAATTGTTATAAGTTCATAAACAAAAATAAAAAAATAAATATCTAATTTTAAATTTTGTGCAAATATATAATTTTTTACTTTTAGGGATTTATTAAAAGCTGCAACTATAAAATTTGAGTAATTTTTTTATCTTCAGGTATTCTAAATCCATTTTTTCTTAATGGCCCAACTGTTTCAAGTAGATCTAATCTTTCAACATATTTATTATAAAATTTTAAAATCTTATTACAGAAATCTTTTGCATCTGAGATATCATCTGCAATAAAAGTAATGACCCAATCATATTTACCATGAACATAATAAGTATCTTGAAGTTTATTTTTTAAATCAGGAAGCATATCCATACCACTGGATAAGGGTAATTTATTCAAAATATCATCATCTATTGGATTAGACGTTCTTTTAATAAGAAGAATGAAATGTTTTTCTTTTGTTTTTAGAGGATTTAATATTGCTGAATAACCCAGTATCATATTGTTTTCTTCTAATTTTTTAATAAATCGTCCTACTTTATATCTTGAACAACCGCATTTTTTTCCTATTTCATCAAGGTTTTGTCTACAATTATTTTGCAGTTCTTTTAAAATTTTATCTTCAATATTTGATTTTTGAGCATTAATTTGATCACTCATTTAATAATCCAACTCCAATTAGAGAATAATTGTTAACTTATTTAAATTTTATACTTAAAAAAGAATTAATATTTATCTAAAATTTTAAAAAATTATTTTCTAAATATTTTAAAATTAAATAAACAATCTATAAGGAAATATTTAAATCCAAATATTTTATTAGTATCTTGTAAATATATCAAAAAACGGGGGATTTAAAAAAAAATGAAAAATAAAGTAGTTTTATTTTTGATAAGTATATTGTTGTTAACTTCATTTTCTGCAGCTTTCCCAATTGAATCAATAAAAATGAATAGAGATCATTTATATGTCGGAGGGGGAGGATCGGGAAATTATTCTTCAATTCAAAATGCAATGGATGATGCAAATCCCGGAGATACAATTCATGTTTACAATGGTATTTATTATGAAAATGTAATTGTTAGTAAAGACAATATTAGGTTAATTGGTGAAAATAAAACCTCTACAATTATTGATGGTGGAGGCAATGGTGATGTTTTATATATTTCAGGTGATCAGTTAATATTTAGTGGATTTACGATTCAAAACAGCGGAAGTATATGTTATAATGCAGGGATTCATGCTAACTCAGATTTAAACACTATTACAGATAATATAATTTCAAATAACGCAATGATCGGTTTATGGATTGATAAATGTGAAGAAAATATTGTATCAGATAATATAATTGATACAAGCGGTTTAGATGGTGTATGGATTGATAATTCTAAATATAATACCATTCAAAACAATCTTATAACTTCAAATAGAGATGATGGGATAGTAATAAAATATTCAACTGAAAACACAATAACAGAAAATATAATCAGTTTCAATGATGATAATGGTACAAGTATTTTTTATCCAAGTACTGATAATAATATTATAAAAAATATTATTCGATCAAACAACGAAAAAGGAATATACATTAATGGATCAGATAACAAAATATATCACAATAGCTTCATTCATAACATGGATAATGCCATGGATGAGGGTGGAAATAATTGGGATATTGGTTATCCTTCTGGTGGTAACTACTGGACAGATTATACAGGAGATGATGATTACCATGGTATAAATCAGGATTTACCGGGACATGATAGAATTGGTGACGTATCATATGAAATACCATGCGAACATGGTACAGATTATTATCCATTAATTGATCAGGATAGTTGGTTTAACGAAGGACCTATAAATCTTACTATTGATGGACAAACCTATGGGAATGCAGGAGAAGAATATTATTATATCACAAGTGCAGACGACCCAGATATGGATCCCATTTACTACAAATTTGATTGGGGTGACGATTCATTTACTGATTGGTTCGGCCCATACATCTCAGGAACTGATGCATCTGAGTCCCATACTTGGAGTGTTGGAGTTTATGATATAAGAGTAAAAGCAAAAGATACAAGAGGTGTGGAGACAAATTGGTCAGATCCTTTTAGAATTACAATGCCTCGAAATAGAGCTAATTTTTTAATTATCTTTAATTTAATTGAGAGATTTCTTAATACAATTCCAATATTAAGATATCTGTTGGTTAACTAATTATAAAAATTTAATTTTCTTTATTTTTTAAATAACATTATAAACTATTAAAAGATAACAATTTGAAAAATAGAGGGATGAAAAAATTGATTTTTTGGTATCAATGCAACTCTTGTGAAAAAAGTTTTAGCTGGGTTTTTACAGGTAATAATGACTGTGGAAAATGCAGATTTTGTAATTCCACTGATATTAAACGTATTGTAAAATCTAGTAGAAGATGGTAATAAAAATTATTATACAAGATTTAAATATTATAAAGTGTTTTATTTATTTATGAACATAAATTTTTATTCAAATTTTAAAAAGATTACATTTATTTTAACAATTATTTTAGTTACTTTTGCTCTACCAGAGATAAGTAGCGAAAATTTAGATTACAATTCCTCAATAATTATCGGCCCTTATCCTCAGAAAATAGAACTGAACTCTAGTATTATAGTATGGGAAACAAGCATCAATACAACAAGTAACAGTGTAAGATATGGTCCAAATCCTAACTGTGAATTAATTGTTTATAATAATTATTCAAGTAATTTTCATACTATAGAATTATATGGACTGAATTATTCAACAAAATATTACTATAAAGTCACTTCAGAGGGTATGGAAAGTAAAGTTTATTCATTTTATACAAAATTTGAAAGCTATGATCCAATTAAATTCGTTGCTTATGGTGATAGTCGAGGAGTATGGGATAACTGGGTAAATGCAAGTATTGTTGCTGATGGAATTGAAAAAGCTCAACCATATTTTGTCTTACATACAGGTGATTTAGTAAAAAATGGTAATTATTTTGAACAATGGATAGATTTTTTTAGAATTTCTGAGTTTATTCATAATAGCACTCTTTATCCTACACTTGGAAATCATGAATATTATGATGAATCATATTTCAAATTTTTCTTACTTTTAAATAAAAATCCCTGGTATTCTTTTGATAATGGACCTGTACATTTTATATGTTTAGATTCAAATATAAAAAATTCTTTAAAACTGTCCCAAATATTATGGATAATTAAGGATTTGAAGGAAAATACAAATCCATTTACTATAGTATTTTTTCATCATCCGCCTTATAGTTCAGGAAATCATGGTTCAACAATTTATCTAAGATTGATTTGGGGAAGAATCTTTGAATATTTCAATGTAGATATTGTTTTCAATGGTCATGATCATTCTTACGAACGTGGTAAGGTAAAAAGTGTTAATTATATTGTAACTGGAGGAGGTGGTGCTCCACTTTACGATATCGGAAATAAATGGTGGACAATTTATTCTGAGAAATCATATCATCATTGCTTAATATCATGTGATAATAATAATTTAACATATAAAGCAATTAATACAGATGGAACAGTTATTGATTCTTTTGAAATTGTAAAATAAAATTGTTGAAAATACAGGTTTTTTATTTTATAAATATACTAATAAATTAACTATTGTTAAGGAAATATTTAAATCAAATTATTATATTACATAATTAAAAGCTTCTTATTTAAGGGGGAAAAGGAGATAATATGAAAAACAAAATAGTAGGTATATTAATTTGTACGCTGTTGATAACTTCTGCTTCTGTTCCAATCGCAGGTAATGTTTTGAAAAATTTTGACTATGAATCAATTGGAGATAGAGGAACAATTTATGTTGATGATGACGGAGGAGCAGATTATACAAAAATTCAAGATGCTGTAGATAATGCAACATCAGGAGATACAATATATGTTTATGCAGGAACATACAATGAAAATATCGTCGTAAGTATAACACTTGATTTAGTCGGTGAAGATAAAGATACTACGATTATTCATGGTGTGGATGAAACAGATGATGCTTTGGAAATAAATTCTGATTGGTGCAATATTAGCGAATTTACAATTGAAAACGGTGGAAGTAATTCAGGTGGAATAAGAATAAAAGCCGATCATTGTTCAATATTTGACTCAATCTTTGATGACAATATTGATAGAGGAATCTTTGTAGAATCTTCTGAATATACTGTAATATCAGATAGCACTTTTTCAGAAAACAATCAGGGCCTTTATATCTATATGTCAGACTACACTACAATTTCATCAAATATAGTCTCAGATAACAAAGATAATGGAATATTATGTCTTACTTCAGATTATAATGATATTCTTGGTAACACTGTTCAATCAAATTCAGGAGTTGGTGTCTATCTAAACAATCAATGTGATTATAATGAAATAATTGGAAACTCTGTTTCCTCAAATGAAGAGGGAGGAATTCGTCTTTACCAATCAGACGATAACGCAATATCTGAAAATACTGTCTCAAATAATGGTGATATTGGTGAAGATGGAGGAATTGTTTGCTTTTATTCAAACAATAATGATATCTTTGAAAATACAGTTTATTCAAATTATGATCAAGGGATTTTCATTGAGCTTTCAAACTCAAACATGGTTTTTGAAAATGACGTTTATGATAATGATATGTACGGAATAAATTGTGATTCATCAAATAGCAATGGAATTTATAACAATAATATATACGACAACACTCAAAATGGAATAGATGATGGAACAAATACTTGGTATAGTACATCACTTTCTCAGGGAAATTACTGGGATGATTATACAGGTGAAGACAATAACTGGGATGGTATAGGCGACTCACCATATGATGTACCAGGTGACAGTAATCAAGATGAATACCCACTAATGACGCCTTATGGCCCTCCAAAGGCAGACTTTTCGTATTCTGTTGATGATAAAAATGTAACCTTTGACGGTTCAAGGTCATATGATTATGATGGTACAATTGTCTCTTATGAATGGGACTTTGATGATGGAGATACCGGTTCAGGTTTGACTATAGTTCATACTTATGATGATGATGGAGACTATGATGTTGAACTTGAGATAACTGATGATGATGGAAAGTCAGATTCTACAGTAATATCAGTTCTTGTTGACAGCACTCCACCTGAGGTCGTAGATAATACACCAAATATAGCAACAACTGGTGACTTATTTACATTCAATGCAACTATAACAGATAATGTTGAGGTAGGATTTGCAACAGTTAACTACAAATATGGCGAGGGCGACTACTATAATATAGATATGGTCAATACTGAGGACGACTATTGGGAAGGAAGTATAATTGTTGAACATACTCTTGAAAAAATATACTATTTCATATATGTAGAGGATACATATGGTAACCATAATTGTTCAGATTTTTGGAATATAACAATTATTGATAATGATTTAGCAGAAATAACAGACCTTAAAGTAGAACCATCTGTACAAATGGCAGGTCATTATGTAAATATCTCCGCTGTTGTAACAGATAACATTGGCCTTTCTGAAGTAAATCTCCATATTGAATATCCAGATTCAAGTGAAGAAGTGATACCAATTATTGATAGTAAGATAGGCGATACTTATTTCTTGAACACTACATATATTCCAGATGGAACCTATACATTTTACATACTAGCAAAGGACACCAGTGGAAACGAAAATGTTTCTGAAACAGAAACTTTTGAAATTGTTATAGGAACTGCTCCTGAAAATCCACAAATAAATGGCCCATCTAGCGGTAGCGTAGATGTACCAATTGATTTTCAATTTAAATCAATAGACGGAGATGGTCATGATGTATACTACTATGTCGACTGGGGAGATGACACATACGAAGATTGGTTTGGACCATTCTCATCCGGTTCTTGGCAAACTAAAACTCATACATGGACAGAAAAGGGCGACTTTACAATTAGAGTCAAAGCAAAAGATATTACAGGTCTTGAAAGTGGGTGGAGCACCCATCCAATAAATATACCAAGAAACAAAGATGGAGTATTCAAATACCAAGCGAGTCCAAACTATCAAACAACTGTAGTAAGGTTACCTCGAACTGTTTAAAAAAACCTTTCTACCTTTTTTTTATTTTTTTTAATTCAAATACATAGGAAATATTTAAATCAGAATATTTTATTATAATTTTTATAAAAATATCTCTTAGGGGAGGAAAGATATGAACAAAAGTACATTTAGAAAAGGATTTGTGTTTTGTGTTATAATTTTTTTATTAGGAACTTGTGTCATATCAACTATTGGATCAAGTATTGAAAATAATAATTTTTACTTCTCAGTATCAATTAATTCGAATGGATTAATCTTATATGTTGGTGGAAGTGGACCAGGTAATTATTCAAAAATACAGGATGCAATAGATAATGCCTCAGAACATGACATAATATTTGTCTATGACGATTCATCACCATATTATGAAAATATCATTGTTGATAAACCAATATTTATAATTGGTGAGAATCAGAATACTACCACAATTGATGGAAATAATAAAAAGTGTACAGTTACTATTAATACAAGCTCTGTTGGTATTTCAGATCTTCGAATTATAAATGGAAATCTATCTGGTTTAAAAATATATAATTCTGAACAATGTGCTATTTACAATACAATCTTTGAGTCAAATAATAGGTATGGTATATCCCTTATTGGATCAAGTAACAATATAATTGGGGATAATAAAATTAAAAATAATAACAATGGTACTAAAATAAGTAGTAGCTCAAATGATAATTTTATTTATGGAAACATATTTGATAACAATTACAATGGATTGATTTTGGAATCCTCCAGTGGAAATAGTATTACAGGAAATAAAATCATTAACAATGAATTTGGTATAAAATTACATTTAAAATCAAGGGATAATAAAATAGAATTGAACTCAATCTCATACAATAATCTTGGAATATTTCTTGGTGGTACAATTACCCCTACTTTTGGCTTTAATATTCTTTTTGATGGATCGGTTAATAATAAAATAATCAAAAATAACTTCATTGAAAATACTCAGGATGCATTTTTTCAGAACTCTCGAAGAAACAGATGGTGGAGAAATTATTGGAATGAATCAAAAATTCTACCAAAGCTCATATTTGGTGAACTTTTTATTTGTAGACTTCAGGGAATTCCACCCACAGCAATTGAACATCATATTCGCTGGATGCCGAGACTTGACTTGCGTCCTGCACTAAAACCATTTTCAATATAATATACTAAAAAATTCCAATTTTCTTGAAAGAATTTAAATACTAATATTCTTATTTTTATAATTATTAGGTTGGAGGTATTATGATAAAAAAAATATTGACTCTTTTAACAACTCTCATATTTTTAATAACAATTTTCACACCTATTGTGATTGGAAATACTAAAAATCTTAGCTTTGAAAAAGACATATCTCCACTTGAAAATGATCTACCAAATATAATGCTTACAGGATATTGGAACCCAACTGGCCAAATGATTGCTCCTTTTAGTACAGATCCTTATTTAAATCCCGATGGATGGATTGGTGAAAATTGGGAGGACAGAGGTTATGATATCTATTCTTTTTTTCCAACACCGGGTTCATACAATGGTACATTTGAAGTTGATTATCAAAAAACCTGGGAGGACTTTTGGAATATAACAGATCAGATCAAACCAATAGCAATTATTAGTTTTGGTGCAGGAGCTGGCCCATGGGAGATTGAATATAATGCAAGAAATCTTAATAGTTGGGTAAATGACTATAATCCACCATATCAACCAACTCCATGTCCACCTGATGATACAGTACCTATTAATCATATCAGACATTCCACTCTTCCTGTTCAGGAAATTGAAGATGCAGTAAATGAGAATACCTCAGTTAATGCATGGGTTGATTGGAATGGAAATCCTGGTGCATTTCTATGTGAATACATGGCATATCTAGGGATGTGGTATCAATCTATCCATCATAACGATAGTACAGACCCATGTCAATCAGCAGGTTTTATTCATGTTACAAGTACCGTTCCAGTTGAAGATGCAATGGAAGCAGTTAAAGTAACAATACGAGTAACAATCAATAATTTTTACTATGATAATTATCCTCCAGAGACTCCTTTAATTGATGGACCCACAAATGGAATAATTGATATCTCTTATAATTTCACATTTAATTCTATAGATCCTGAGGATGAAGATGTTTATTATTATATCATTTGGGGAGATGGCCATGTTGAAAATTGGGATGGTCCACATCTTTCTGGAATAGATTTTGAAATCGAACATACCTATACAAAAACTGGAACATTTAAAATTGAAGCAAAAGCAAAAGATGTTAATGGTTATGAAAGCATTTGGAATTCACTAGAAATATCAATTCCCAGAAGTAAAGTATATATTAATTATTACAATCTATTAAATATAATATTTCATAGATTTCTAATTTTATATTCTCTTCTTTCCGATAGGAATATATTAAAATAATTAATCTTTGATTTTTTCTTTTGAGTGGTTTAGGATTAATGATATTGTTATTATTATAAGTAAAATAACAATTGCAATTGCCGTTGTATATGCAATTTGCGTTTTTATACCATAGATTGTATCATCTGATATTCTCTTTAGAAATATTCCAAATAAAGCCCAAATTATTACACCACCATAAGCATAATCTTTTCGTTTGATAAGAACTAATATAGTAATTATTGTTGCTACTATAATTACTAGAATTGTCCAAATATCTTCACTAATTCCAAAACCATCCCATCCAATTGTAACGAGAACTGCTGTAACATTTGCAATAGTTGCAACAGTAATCCATCCAATATAAACACTGATTGGGACATGAACAAATAGCTTATCCTTTATTGAAACCTTTTCCATTCCAATATTTAATCTTAAGTATATGACAAGTAATGATACAAATAACAAAATCATAGCAAATAATGATAATAATACTTGTTCATAATGCCATAAAAAAATCCATAATATATTTGCTAGGCTTGCAACAATAAAAAAGAAGCTGACTTTTTCTACAAAATGATTTGTTATTTTTTCCTTTTTTAATAAATCTCTTCCTAGATAAATTGCAAAAATTATTATTAATACGTAAATAACTCCCCATATAGCAAAAGTCAAACCTGTTGGGACAAATAAATTTGGTATATTATCAGATAGTTCTCCAGTGTTTTTACCCCCTATCGGTATGATATTTGCAAGAGAATTAATAATAACTGTGAAAAATGCTCCAATAATATTTCCAATCTGTAATAATCTTATAAATTTAATATTCATAAATTTTACATCCTTATTTTTTTACAAAACCATCTATTTCATTTTTAAATAACTTTTGAAAAATTGCTATCTTAGATTTATTATTTCTAAAATTGAAGAATTAAAAAATAAGCAAGAAATATAATTGATATTGTAAAGAGAGATAATGCATTTCGAATTGCAAATTTTGTGGCAATATTTTTTTCCAAGGGTTTTATAAGAAATGTAAAAGTTGATACTATAGAAGGAAATAATGATACAGTAGCAATAATCCAGAAATTAATATACTGAGAATACCAATCAATTATGGCAAGAACAAGGAAATATATAGTTGAAAACCAAAAAATAATGCTAATTAGTAAATAACTATTTTGTCTACCTCGATTCACAATGAAATTCTTTTTACCACCATGAACATCTGCTTCTTTATCTGGAATTTCAAAGATTAATATCACATTAAGTAAATGTAGTGAAAGAGGAATTGCAAAAATCAATATTGTTACATCAAGAGTTCCAGTAAGAAGGATATATCCCCAACCTGTATTCATAAGTCCTGCAATAAAATGTGGAAATTCACTCATTCCTCTATATGAAAATCTAATAGGTGGTGCTGAATAAAACCATGAAAAAAATGCTCCAAGTGCGATGAATCCTACCGACCAGATAGGTATGAATGTCATTAATGCTAAAATTACAGTTAGAATTAAAGATATAAAAATAAATCCTATAGCCAAATATTTTGTAACTTTTCTTAATTGAGGATATTTTTGTAGTACTCCACTACCACCAGAAAAACCAAATTGTCTATTATGCTTGTCAGCTTCATAATCATAATAGTCATTGATATATGACGCAGATGCATATATAAGAAAAATAATTAAAAATCCCCATAGAAAAATTAATAGATTAAATTCATAACCAAGAACTAGTGCAAGCAAGCTTCCAAGCCAAAATGAGGGTAGAACAGCTATACCAATATGAGCTCTGGTAAGTTTTATCATTTGTTTTATATATGTAATAAGCATATTCTAAATCCCCCAAATGTTTCAATTATACTACAATCTTATATAGGTGATTTATTATTTTAACTCATCCCCTAAGGAATTTATAAATAATTTAGATTTGGAGATATATAATTATATATATTATAAATGGTGAACAGAATGGTTGAAAAGGTCAGTTATGAAGTTTTAAAAAAGATTGATGATGTTGAAATCAGAAAATATCCAAAGATTATTTTAGCAGTTGTTGAGGGTTATGAAGGTGATTCAGGATTTAGTTTACTTTTTAATTATATTTCTGGAAGTAACAAAACAAAAAAACAAATACAAATGACAGCACCAGTCATCACATCTGAGAAAATTCCAATGACTGCTCCTGTTATTACAAAAGAAGATTACATGGCTTTTGTTCTTCCGTCTTCATATGATAAAGACAATGTTCCAATTCCAACAAATTCTGAGGTTAAAATAAAACATCAGCCAGAAAAAACAATAGCAGTTTTAAGATTCAGTGGAAAAACCTCAAGAAAAAAAGTTGAAAAACAAATAGAGAAATTGCTGGAAATCCTAAAAAATAACGAGATTCAAACAATTGATGATCCAATTTTAATGAGATACAACAGTCCCTTTGCACCAGGATTTATGAGAAGAAATGAGGTTGCAGTGGAAATAAAATAATAATTTTTTAATCCTTTGAATTATCATTAAGATTTTAATACACCCATTATTAATTATCTAATTAACCATATCTTTTTCAAAGCTTAATTCCTGTTTATTATCAAAATTATCAACATAATAATACTTTTTTACTTCTAACTTTAAAAGTTCACAATTAGGTTCATTAAGAAAACCTCTCAACTCAGGATGTTTATCTATAAGTATTTTTTTTAATTTCTCTTTTTCTTCATTTATTTCTTTTACTTCTGCTTCAGCAGAAACTGCTGTTGCATTTATAAGATCTGAAGATAGATTCTTTCTATCATCAATAAGTAAAGAAACACATGGATTATTTATTAAATTTAGAAATTTTGTAGAATCTCTTTTTGTTGCAAAATATATGTTTCCAAGTCCTTCTGTAGAAGCAAAAGCAATGATATTTGTATATGGGATATTTTCTTTATTTGTTGCAATTATAGCATATTTTTGTGATTCTAATAGCTTTTTAACTTTATCAAAGATTTCTTGATTAATTTTCTCACCTCAATAATCCTATAAAACCTAGGTATAATTTAATAATTTCTATAACATCAAATTGTAATAATAAGAAGAAAATATAATTTTCATTTCCAATAATCCTTTGAAGGACAGATATTTATTGCCTCTGCTTCATGAAGTTCTGAAGGGTATGGTTCAAAATATGTCTGGTTTTTTAGGTAAGGCTCATCAAAACGTATAATCCAGGATTTCAATAAAGCAATCGGTATCTCAAGAGGCATATGTTTATCGCTATATTTTCTAATATTTTTTAATAACATTTCTTTTTCATTTTTTGCAATTTTTTTTGAAAAATATCCAAAACCATGTTGTAAAATATTTATATTTGAATTACAACGACTACCTCTAGAAAAAGTTGAATATAATAATTTTTCATATTTGTCATTTATTTTTTCTATAGGCTCTTTATTTCTATTTGCAATTAGATTCCCCATAATTTTCAGATTCTTTTGATTATAAGACATTAATAAAAATTTGTTTTTTGTATGAAAATCTATTAAATCCCTTATTTTTTTTGTATTTTTTATATCTCTAAAAGCAGCAAATGTATAGATTTTTTTCAGAAAATGTTCTTTTATTATCGTGTTTCTAAGTCTATTTTCATCTTCAATAGCTATATTTGGATAATTGTCAATTACTTTTTGCCCAAAAAAACCTGTATCTCTGAATTTTGGAGCTGAGTTTTTTGAGTTTGAATATATTTTAACATCCTTAATTCCACATGATGGAGATTTAGATTTTAAAATAAATCCATCTATATTCTTTAAATCATCGAGAAATTTATTTGAAAAATCATTCATAGATTTTGTTACATTTTTTGCTGTTGATGGTTGAACCAATTGTCTTTTACTTCCTTTTTCAACAATTCTGATAGAATCTCTTGGTATACCTAATCCAATTTCATATTCTGGACATATTGGAATAAAATTTACAAAATCCTTTAATTTTCTTACAAACTCATTTCTTATAATTTGTGCATTATATCTGCAAAAATCAAATTCTATACATTTACTAACGACTATATTTGGTTTTGCAAATTTATTTGACATTATAAAACCTAATTTATTCCTAAATAACAAAAGGAAAAATTAAATATATATTTATTGTGAAAATAATAGGTTTTATTATCTTTCTTTTTTTCCTAAATTTAAATATTTTAAGATAATGCATATTTTTTACTTGCATAGAGAAATCCAAAGCATACTCCTTTATTGGGTTTACTTTTTTGGTGATGGATTGTATGTGCATTCAGTACTCTTTTCATATAATTACTTTTTGGTCTATATTTAATTTTTATTCTTTTATGAAAAAAGATATCGTGGACAAGGAAATATCCAATTCCATAGCAGGCTACTCCAATACCAATTGGTAACCGTATATCAAATCCACCTAAAAATCCTGTAAATATCAGAACAAATGACAACATACTGAAAAATAAACCAAAGATATCATTTTTTTCAAAACGACCCTTTGTATATCTGTGATGGTCTTCATGAAGATACCAACCAAGGCCATGCATTACAAATCTATGTAAAAACCAGGCTACACCTTCCATAAAACAGAATATCAGTACAATTATTAATACAAAAAATATAATCAATTCTACAGATATCATATTTCTACCCTATCAAATTTTAACATTATTTTTTTTGGAAATAATATTCTAATTTTGGTTGTGGGCTTTTAATTAAGCAGGGTAATGTTCTCTTTCTTTTTGGAGATTTCGGATCAATTATGTTCATAATTGTTGTTGTAACAATCTTTGAAACTTGAGGTTTTACCTTTTTTACATATACAATCATTGGATCTTTAAATATTTGTTCAGCAGTCCAATTGTACATTTCAGATGCTGTTTTTACAGGTATTAGGTATCTTTTTGGAATATATTTGTAACCTTCTTCAGCCATGGATTGCCAATTACAATAGTACAATAATTGTCTTTTAATAAATTCATTATATTTTTCTTGGTTGTTTAAAATATATTCGTAATCAAGTCTTTCAATTCCAAATTTTTTCAGGTCAGTTTGTGGAAAATATATTCTGTTTAACTTAACATCCTCTGCAATATCTCTAATGAAATTTATGTATTGCATTGCTCTTCCTAGGTATTTTGCACAGCGAAATGATTCTTCGGATAGATTCATAATTTTTCCCATCATAAGACCAATTACTTCAGCAGACCCATGTATATATTCCAAAGTTTCATTCATTGTACTATATGTTGATTTTGTAATATCCATCTCCATTGATTTAAAGAAGGCTTCAACCCATTTTGGGTCAAAATCTTTTTTTCTAACTAGATTTGCAAATAGGTTGATTACAATTTCATCTGTTTTTTTGCCATTTATAGCTCGATAATATTTTTCTTTAAACTCATAAAAACCATTAACATTCTGTGGGATAGAGTCAACATAGTTATCAGCTTTTCTTACAAAGCCATATAGAGTGAAAACATCTTTTTTAATATAAGTTGGGAAAAAGATACTACTATAGAAATATGTCTTACTTCCCTCCTTAAATATTGAGAATATTGCTCTATTAATCATTAATTATCACCCATATTATATATATTAAATATTTTTAATACTTTTTATTTTTATTGAAAAATTTTATTTTGGTAGTAGAACTTCATCAATTATGTGTATTACACCATTTGTACATTTTATATCTGACTTGATAATTCTTGCATTATCTATTTTTACGTTATTTCCTGATTTTATTTTTACTTGTTTTCCATTTATTGTATCTGCTTTTTGTAAAGCTGATACTTCCCTTGAATAAACTCTATTTGCAATTACATGATATGTTAGAATATCTGTTAGCTTTTCTTTATCTTTCATAATTTTTTCTATTGTTCCGTTAGGTAATTTTGAAAATGCTTCATCGGTTGGTGCAAATATTGTATATGGTCCTTCTGAACATAGTATATCATATAATCCAGCTTCCCGTAATGCTATTATTAATGTTTTGAATGTTCCTTCACTAATCGCTGTTTCTACTAAATTTTTCAATTATTCTGCCTCCATATATTAATATTTTTATCAAACATATAATATTAATTTAATTTCAGTTTCATATTATTTTTAGAACGATTTTAAAACGGTTTTCTAAAGAAAGAAAGATGGAATTTAAGTTTCCACCGGATAACCTGCATCCTTCCAAGCTTTGAAATTTCCTTCTAGTCTATAAACATTTTCAATTCCTGCATCAATTAATGCCTGAGCACTTGCTGTCGATGGTGGATCTGTGTGACAATATACTAGATATACCCAAGTAGGATCTAACTCTGGGATTTTATCATTCAATGTTCCATCTGCCCAAACATAATTTACAGCTCCAGGAAGATGACCAAGACTGTAAATGTCTAAACCGACTACGTCTATTATTAAGTCAAACTCCTCATTTAGGTATCTTTCATATGCTTCTTTTGGTTTAATATCCATATATGTA
>Ga0209536_100002922_pt1 | contig 27685 bp, 19 predicted proteins | sample DeeMarSeWOR28_12_FD_187461 | JGI IMG/M metagenome (GOLD analysis project Ga0209536, IMG submission 187461) | Marine sediment microbial communities from White Oak River estuary, North Carolina - WOR-2-8_12 (SPAdes) (version 2) | ecosystem: Environmental > Aquatic > Marine > Intertidal zone >... | reverse complement strand
CGTGTTCTCCACCAGCATGGGCGACATCACTCTCGAACTCTATCCCGAACAGGCGCCCATCACAGTGGAAAATTTCCTTGCCTATGTAGAATCGTGTTTCTACGACGGAACGATCATCCACCGTGTTGCCCCTGGCTTCGTCATTCAGGGAGGCGGATTCACGCCGGAGATGCAACGGAAAGACCCGCATCCACCGATCCAGAACGAAGCAGACAACGGATTGAAGAACGTACGGGGGTCTCTCTCGATGGCCCGTACCGCGGACGTCAACAGCGCCACTTCACAGTTCTTCATCAACGTCGCTGACAACGAGGTGCTCGATCACGGCGTTCGCGATTTCGGCTATGCGGTGTTCGCGCGGGTAACCGCAGGAATGGACGTCGTTGACAACATCGCAGCAGTCAGGACCAGAGTCGGCAGCGAAACGCCAATAGAGCCGGTTGTCATCATGTCAGCGAGACGCAAATAGGCACTGTCGTTCCGAACTCAGCATCGACTCACGGCGAAGCGGGCGGCTCCGCAAAGCCGCCCGTTCAAACACGTGCTCAGCGCCTAACGGTCACCAAGACTCTCTGCTTTGTTACCGCGCAGTCCTGGGATAGTCGTCGATGGCCTCCAGGCTCCATGCGATGAAGCTCCGCACGTCGTTATTCGCGTTGGCGAGGTCCGGCTTCCGGAGATACATCATGTGACCACTCTCATACCAGGAAAACCGGAAGCGATCCCGGAACTCTCCACCGGGCTGAATGTGAGAGATCGTGTAGACAGCGCTGTAATAGTCGGTGGCGGCGTCGTAATATCCACCCTGGATCATGACCTTGAGATAGGGGTTGTCCCGCATCGCTTGCCGGAGCATCTCTCCAACGTTGACCCCTTGGTCCCGGTTCCAAGGCCGCACGTTACCCCAAACATTGTACTCGAGGTCTGGGTTGTAGTTGAGTTCTTCCCTGAGGTAGCGGTTCACGGCATCCGAAAACGGGCCATTCCAGTCCGACATGGCCGGATCATATTCGGGATTCTCCCCGGCAGCGTCCTTGTCCACCCCAATGTAGCGGCTGTCGAGGCGCCCCACTGTGAGGCGCTGATCGCGCAACAATTCCTTCCAAAAGCGTCGCGAGTCGATGCGAAGATTCGCGGAGAGCACGTAGTCTGAGGTGAGGCCGGTGTACTGAGCCACTCTCCGAGCAATCGCGTCGCGCTCGGCGTCCTCCAGCCTGTCGCCTTTCACCAGGGCCTGTAAGTAATCACCCATGGCGAAGGTCTCCACCTCGTCCAGAAAGTCCCGGATTGCCCGAGATTGGTACTCGCCGGAGAGCTGACCGTGGTACCAAGCCGTGGCGGCACGCTGAGGTAGGGACGTGGCATAGGAGATGTCCGGCCCACGGTCCACATCCAGCCCTGTCATCGACACCAGGATGACTCCGTTCAAGAAGATGCGGTGCTGGTTAAGTAGGTATCCGGCAAGCCCAGACGCACGGGTCGTCCCATAGCTCTCCCCGATCAGGAACTTAGGAGACATCCACCGGTCCTTGCGGAGAATGTAGAGACGAATGAACTCTGCCACAGACTGAATGTCACTCAGCGTTCCGTGATACTTGTGGAGTTCCTCTCCCTCCAGCATGCGGCTGAAACCGGTAGCTATCGGATCAATGTAGACTATGTCCGCCATGTCCAGGATCGAGTGCGGGTTGTCTTCCAGGTTGCCAGGAGGCCGCAGCGCGAACCCGTCATCATCGTACACGACCCTCCGCGGGCCCGTGTAGCCCATGTGCATCCAAACAGAGGCGGTCCCTGGACCGCCATTGAATGAGAATACCAACGGCCGGGCACTCAGATCGTCGACCCCTGCACGGGTATACGCGATGTAGAACATCTTGCCGGTCACCTTGCCGTCGTCGCGGATTGGGAGCCAACCAGCTTCGGCGGAGTAGCTGACGGTCTGGCCATTGATGCGGCTGTTGTGTTGGGTCACAACCGGCTCATCCGGCAGCAACTCCGCTTCCTTGCCCGCCTTGCTAGCCGCGGGCGGGGGGGGGGTCGTGGGCTGCTGTGCCAAAGTGGGAATGGAGCACAACACAAACGTACAAATGATGAACGCAGAGAGAACGCTTCGGTTCCTCATCAGTCTCCTCCAGGCAACGGTCGGTGGGGCAGGACGGGTGGGGACCGCACGCAGCTCGAGCGCCCGGTAACCCCACGTCTCGGAGTCCGTCCAAAGGTCGTGATAAGTCTAACCGCACCGCCCCAGCACGCGAGGGTCAGCACCGGCCCCATGGACAGCCCCAACACTCACCGCGATACTTGAGATGAAACGATTGAGGCACCTGTCTCGAACCGAAGGCCCGTTCTGATTGCAGCGCGCCTACTCAGCCACGCACAACAAGGATCACCATGCGATACCGTGTGTTGTTACTCGCCATGCTCACAGCCGCTCTCCCAGCTGCCGCACAAGAGGCATCACGGCAGGGAGTCCAGCGCCGTGTCACAGCTGCCGACTACGCGCGCGCCGAGCAGTTCCTGCGCGCCAATACCGACACTCTAGTTTTCGGGGCGACGGTCCGCCCCACCTGGCTCTCAGCCGACCGCTTCTGGTATAACAACCAGATATCGGGAGGATCCGAGTTCATCCTCGTGGATCCGAGGGCGCGCACACGCACACGAGCCTTTGACCACGTAAGGTTGGCTGCGGCTCTCTCTGCGGAGTCGGACACTACCTACGATGCCCTCCAACTGCCATTCACCGAGTTCGCGTTCTCGGCGGACGGCCGGTCGATCGAGTTTGAGGTTGGGCCCCGTCACTTCACCTGCGACGCGCAGGGCAACCAGTGCACCGCTGAACGGCTTCGAGGCCCTAGACCAGACCGCAACGCCGTACTCTCACCAGATAGCACAACAGCCGCCTTCATCCGCGACCACAACCTCTGGGTGCGCGATCTCACCACCGGTAGCGAGACTCAGCTCACCACCGATGGGGTGGAGGATTTCGGCTACGCTACAAACAACGCGGGGTGGACCAAGAGCGACCGGCCGGTCCTCCTCTGGTCACCCGACTCGAAGAAGATCGCCACATTCCAGCATGACGGCCGGGGTGTGGGAGAGATGTACCTGGTGACGACCGAGGTGGGGCACCCGACACTGGAGGCCTGGAAGTACCCACTCCCGGAGGACAGCGTCATCTTCCGGATCCATCGGGTAGTAATCCATCTTGATGGCCCTCGGGTTGTGCGGCTCCAGATGCCACCTGATCAGCACCGCTCGACCATCTGTGACCACATCGCGTGCCGGGGCGCGGGATTCTCCGACATCGAGTGGAGCCCGGATGCCTCCCAGCTCGCGTTCGTCTCCACATCGCGTGACCACAAGCACGAGGTTCTCCGGGTTGCCGATCCCGAGACGGGCACGGTTCGTGACGTCATGGAGGAAACGGTAGAGACCTTCTTCGAGTCCGGGTTCAATATGGTCAACTGGCACTTCCTCCCGGCATCGAACGAAGTGATCTGGTTCTCCCAGCGCGACGACTGGGGGCACCTATACCTCTATGACCTAGAGACCGGCCAGCTCAAGAACCGCATCACCAGCGGCGACTGGACAGTGCTTCAGCTCCTGCGGATCGATGAAGGGAACCGCATGCTCTACTTCACCGCAGCTGGGCGTGAAGCCGGAGACCCGTACTTTCAGTACCTCTACAGCATACGGATGGACGGAAGGAATCTCACTCTGCTCACCCCAGATAGCGCAAACCACACCATTGCGTTCTCTCCTTCCGGCCAGTACTTCCTCGACAGCTACTCCACACCGGTCGTACCTCCTGTCGCAGTAGTCCGAGACACCCGGGGTCGGTCGAGGCTCACTGTGGAAGAGGCCGACATCTCGCGCCTAGTGGCCGTCGGATGGCAGCCGCCGATTCCCATCACCGTAAAAGCCCGTGACGGCACGACCGACCTCTACGGATTGATGTACCAGCCAACGAACTTCGATCCCAACCAGAAGTACCCTATCGTCAACTACATCTATCCGGGGCCGCAGACGGGAAGCGTGGGGAGTCGCAGTTTCAATCCATCACGGGGTGACAAGCAGTCGATAGCCGAGCTGGGCTTCGTTGTGGTTGAGATTGACGCCATGGGGACGCCGATGCGCTCGAAATCCTTTCACGCCGCGTACTACGGCGACATGGGTGACAACGGACTGCCCGATCAGATCGCCGGGATGAAGGAACTGGCCCGGCGCCACCCGTGGCTCGACATCGATCGCGTGGGAATCTACGGACATTCCGGTGGCGGATTCGCCTCAACTGATGCCATTCTCCGCTACCCCGACTTCTTCGATGTGGCGGTATCGGGAGCAGGAAACCACGACAACCGAAACTATGAAGATGATTGGGGAGAGAAGTGGCAGGGGCTGCTAGAGACCTACCCTGACAGCACCACCAACTATGACAACCAGGCCAACCAGTTGCTGGCCAAGAACCTCAAGGGCAAGCTCCTCATCGCTCACGGCACGATGGACAGCAACGTTCCGCCGTACAACACCCTGGTCGTGGTGGACGCGTTGATTGCAGCCAACAAGGACTTCGATCTGATCCTCTTCCCCAACCGTGGCCACGGTTTCGGTAACGAGCCCTATATGATGCGGCGTCGCTGGGATTACTTCGTGCGCCATCTGCTGGGGGCCGAACCACCACAGGAATACCAGTTTCAGGTGGATGCAGCGCCGCGAAGACCACCCATGTAGCTGAGAGTCCTTGTGAAGAACGGACGGCCCAACTGGGCCGTCCGTCAGCGCAGAATCGTCTCTCACAGCAATGAGCAGTGATCAACCTGCAAGATCGTACTACGAGGAGACCACCAGGATGACCGGTAGATCGGCAACCACAGCACTGCTACTTCTCACATTGACTGCGCTAGCGTGCAACAAGAGCGAAGCGAGGACTTCTGAGCTGATACAACCATCGGAGTGGTGGAGTGTGCACCCTCGGCCCGTGTATGCCACGTTGGAGAAAGTGGGCACGTACCAGGCATGGTTCGATGTATATCGGCTTGCTGAGGACACATACGCCATATACGAACCAAACCAGTTCGAAGAAGCGATATGCTATCTGGTGTTGGGAACAGAACGCGGCGTGCTCATAGACGCCGGTACTGGTATCGGCAACGTCCGCCAAGTCGTCCAGGAACTCACGGATCTCCCCGTGTCAGTCGTACTCACGCACGAACACTACGACCATATCGGTGGCGCGTATCGATTCAACGAGATCGCACATGTGGATGACTCAACCGCACTTGCCCGCCTAGCCCAAGGAAGAGACAACGCATCCCTGCAACAGTACGTCACAGACGAATATCTGTGGAAACCTTTGCCCGCTGGATTCAATCCCAATACCTGGACGATTCCGCCAATCGAACCGACCCAACTGTTGACCGATGGTGATACCATCGATCTCGGCGGGAGGTTGCTCGAGGTAATCACGACACCGGGGCATTCACCTGGATCGATCTGCCTGCTGGATCGAGCGAATCGGCTCCTGTGGACAGGTGATCATTTCTATCCAGGTCCGCTCTACGCCCATGCTTCCGACGTGAACATGCAGGACTACATCAGCTCCAATGAGAGACTGGTGGATTCGGTAAGCCTGTACGATTACGTACTCTCAGGTCACAATGACCCTTGGGTGACGAGTGACGTGATTCCGAGGGTGAGTGATGCATTCACGGCGATATTCGAGGGAACAGCCCAGTTCTCGGAGGACGATGGACTGCGACGCTATCACTTCAACGGATTCGATGTGCTGATACGATCGGAGATGGTCGAACCCAGCTAGCCAGCACTCCGGAAGTACATAATCCCGAAGAGCAAGAACGCCAACAGTCCGACGCCAAGAGCAAGACCGACCAATACGGCCTTCTGTCTGAGTTGACCAACGCCCGTTCTAACTCCCACGATTCGGAGGGCCTGCTGAACATCCTTGGCGGCAGTCCTCGGATGCCGGTCCTGGAACTCTTCGATCAGGCACTCGATTTCTCTCGCCAACTCCCGCGCCTCCAATGTTGCATGAGGTGGGGCCACGTAGGTAGTGGGAGGAATGAATGTCATCCTGTAGCCCAATCTTGCAATGTTAAGGATTCGGCAGCCGTCTAGTCACCAGCAGCGTCTAGACACAACGACCAGCGTACCTCCGCGACCCTAGGCTTGCGTCAAAGCAGAAACCGGATCGACGCGGGTGACACGTTTGGCTGGAATGAAGCTCGCCAGTAGCCCCGCACTTGCCAGAGTGAACAGGACCGCACCGAAGACGGCCGGATCGCGCGGGTCGACCTCGAACAGGATTATCTGCAGTCGACCGGCTGCGAGCACTGCTAGTGCGAGGCCGAGCCCCAGTCCAATCGCAAGTTGAACCGCGCCTTTTCTCATCACCAGACCAACTAGCTGGCGACCCTGCGCACCCAATGCCATGCGAACCCCCATCTCATGCGAGCGCTGCGTTACCGCGAATGACATCACGCCGTACAAGCCCACGGCTGCGAGGAACAGCGCCGCAAACCCAAACGCCATGAACAGCTTGCCAAACACCGAGAAGAAGAATGTCTGGCGGTCGATCACCCCTTCCATGGACATCACTTGGAAGATCGGCAGGTTGGGGTCGATTGACGCCACAGCGGCTCGCACCTCTGCAGTCTTGGACATCGGTGGACCCTGGGTCCGCAGCGCCAGGCTGACGAAGTTACCGACACCGCTCTGTGCAATCGGGATGTAGAACCCTGCGGGGCTTGCATCGTTGTTGCCGATCCCCTCCATTCGCATGTCAGGTACCACACCAACGACTGTCAACCAATGAGCGGTGGTGTCGCGCTGGCCCATCCGAATGCGCCTGCCCAAGGCGATTTCGTCTGCGAAGAATGTCCGCACGAAGGTCTCGTTGACCACGCAAACCGGAAGCGCCCCCTGGCGGTCGGCAAGGCCGAAAGCTCTGCCCTGTAGAACTTCCGTTTGGAAAGTGCGGAAGTATCCCGGCGTCACGATGCCTTCTCGCGCAGCAGGGAAGTCCTCATCCTCTGCATAGTCCTGCCCCTCCACTTCAAACACCCTGGATCCGTTGCCTGAAGCGGGAAGACCGTCAGAGAGTGTCGCCGCTTCGACACCTGGTATTGCTTCGAGCCGCGGCAACAGCTCTGCATAGAACTGCAGACGGCTCACGGTGTCTGGATATTCGACTTGGGGCAGGTTGATCCGCGCCGTGAACACGTTGTCAGTGGTGAACGGGAGGTCTACCGTCTTGAGCTGGGTGACGCTCTTGATCATCAGGCCGGCGGCGATCAAGAGACCGCAGGATAGAGCAACCTCTGCAACGACCAATCCTCCGGTCACTCTGCTCATCCGGAAACTCGATGAGCCACGATTCTCGTCCTTCAGTGCTTCGCCGACCTTGCTTCTGGTCGCCTGCAGAGCAGGAACAACACCTGAGGCCACCGCGGCGAGGAGCGTCGCAGCGATTACGAACAACATCACCCGGTGATCGAGGTCGAACCGAATCCAGAATGGAGGCGGATTTACCTGGATGACCATCTTGAACCACTCGATCCCAAGGACGCCAAGACCGAGTCCCAGCACGCCCCCAGCAAACGCCAGCACCAAGACTTCGGTCAGCAGCTGACTGATGATACGGATGCGGGCTGCGCCCAGCGCCGTTCTAACCGCCACTTCTCTTGTCCTGACGGAGGTCCGGGCAATCAGAAGATTGGCGACATTTACGCAGGCGATGAGCATCACACCCAACACTGCCCCCAGCATCGTGTACAGCAGTGCATACACCTGCGTGCCTATGAGCTCAGTGAACGGTCTGACGTCGGCACCAATACCATCGTTGCTCTCCGGATAGGCCTGCTCGAGCCGAGCCGCGATGGCGGCGAACTGGGTCCTCGCTTCTTCCACCGAAACGCCCTGTTTCAGGCGGCCCACGACTGGAAACGCCGGACCTTGTCCTCTCGCGTGCGCTGTGGGATCCATCTCCAACGGTAGCCATACCTGCTCGTTGCCTGGAAACTCGAAGCCCTCGGGCATGACACCAACGATGGTACGCGTTTCACCGTTGGCACGTAGGGTCCGGTTGAGGATGTCGGGTGCACCTCCGAAGCGCTGTTGCCACAGGTCGTAGCCGATGATGATCACCGGCTCGGCTCCTGCGCGGGCTTCTTCCTCCCTGAACGTGCGACCGATAACAGGTTGCACCTTCAAGATCTCAAACATGTTGGGGGTGAAGGTGCCACCCGTGAACCGCTCCGGCTGCCCCTCGGACCACGAGAGATTCACGGGGCTGACACCCCACGCTGCCAAGTCCTCGAACGTGGTCTGCTGCTCCCTCCAATCGACGTAGTCATGGGTGCTCACACCCATGAATTCGATATCGCGCGATGGGTTGGTGCGGCCCAAAGACGTGATCAGGTGGGAATCCTCAAACGGAAGTCCCTTGTAGATCACGCCGTTCACTATGCTGAACACGGTTGTCGTGAGTCCCACACCGAGGCCGAAGGTGACAACCACGATCGCCGTGAGACCCGGGGACTTCAGAGCCATCCTGAGACCAAAACGGAGGTCCTTGAGCAGCGCTCCCATTTGTGCACTCCAGATCCGGGGAGAGGAAGAACCACTACTGGGCGTCTAACTATTGAAAATAGTCAGTGGCACTGAACTCTACGGATGGAGCAAAGGCGTGGTTTCAGGAGCAGTCAATCTGGCAGACCGGCCCAAGTCTCGAGGCTGCTTGGCCAAGGTTCGGACCGGCGACCCCCCATCTCGAATCGTCAATTCGTGGCTTCGAATCGTCGACTCGAGACCTCGAATCGTCGACTCGAGGCTTCGAATAGCTGACTCGATCCTTAGAGCGACCCGACCGAAAGGTCGAATCGTCGATACGAACCGCGGGACAGCCGAATCTCGGGTCGCATCGCCAACTCGAGACCTCGAATCGTCGACTCGAGGCTTCGAATAGCCGACTCGAGGTGAGGTTCGGACGACCAAAGTCCCGACCGCTCAAGTCTAAGTCATTATCTATCAACAACATGGTGTGCCACAACGCAATCTGGGCGCCCGCCCGCCAACTCGTCGTCTTCATAATCTTCATGATTCCACAGCCCCTGGCGGCGCTCTGCCGGGCGGCGTCAACACGCCGAAACCCTGTCGTCCTGGCAGGTCCCAAGCCTGTGGGTCGCCTCAGCCCGCCCTGTCCTCTCAGCCACCGACGGTCCAGTTCGCCAGCGAGGACGCCGGAGCCCTTCGCCACCATACGTGGGCGACCCCACACCACCACCCGGGGCCTCAGGCACATCGCGCTGGGTCAGTTCAGTTCTCCCAAGCCACTGTCCTCACCGGCTTTGCTCTTCTAGGGGGCACTCGGTCCCACCACGACGGAGTTCAGAAACAGCCGATTGGCCCCACGCCAGAAGCCCCGGAAGTTGGGATCCTCAGTGAACGCGATCACCCGGCCCGCATCTACTATTTGCTCGTAAACGAACACAGACCCACCAAGCCGCTGCAAAGACTCTTCCCACGCGTGACCTGCTATCAAGAGCGTGTCCGACCGTGCGTACCTGGCCACAGTCCTCTTGCTGAATGCCGCAGGTGGCCCCTCCGGCTCCAGGTAAATGCTGGCCCCCTGCGTGAGCACTGGCAGTTCCGAGCCCGCATACCCCGCGGCCAACCAGAACAGGGAGTCTATTTCTGCTCTGAGGATTGCGCCCGGTACGTCGAACTGCTGCGCGTCTTTACCGTCCTCGGTTTCGTACCAGGAACGAACATCGAGCAGGCCGAGCCCATTCGAGTCCCGTGCGAACTCCAGGGCGTCACCCAATACTACGAGCGTGCCACCCTCAAGTACCCAGCGACGAATGCGATCGACGCCTTCCGATCCCAAGGTGCGTCGCAGCGCTCCGCTTGAAGCGGACGGCACGACCAACGTCTCGAACCGGTCGAGCGAGCCCGTTGCCACCGATGCCACCCTGAGAGGTGTTACCGGGATTTGGTAGACCTGATCGAGTGTGTACCACGCCGCACCGAATGAATAGCCCGATATTGGATCCTCTGCTAACAGCGCGATATCCGGCTTCGTTATGGACACTACATCCGACGACCCCAACGAGGGGTATCCCGCCTCGCCGAGGCCGCTCGACACGCTCACCACGCGCAGCTTGTACTGCTCGGCAAGCTCACGGACTGCCTCATGCACCCCAGGGCTGTTGGCGCCCACCCGTACCACGACCGTACCACTGGGAAAATCCACGCCCTGAATCCTCGTGGCCTTGAGAGTCATGGCAGCCCTATAGCCACGGTGTACCAGATGAAACAGCGCAGCGACCGACGCCGCCTGGCCTCCATCGATCATGTACGCATATTCTGCTTCCCCTGTGACACCCATTCGCCATGGCTCTGCGAGATCTTCGAGTCGTTCGGTTGGTAGAGCCCTGCCATCGGTGGAACTGTAGCCCTGTAGGTTATACAGCAGGGGGAGCGACCATGCGGAGATGTCATAGAAGCGGGCGCTCTCCCCTCTCTCGATTCGAGCGCGGGCTTCTGCTAGGAAATCATCAGGCACCGGTGTCTCGGGATCAAGCAGTGCTCGGATCAAGCGACCCTCGGGTTGGTCTGCTTCTATCACGAAGGTGCCCGCCGAGAAGTCGTGCTCGCCCAACTGACCGCCGGTCCGATCACGCACACCGCTCAGGGCAGTTGGCCGCGTGAGGATATCAACTTCCACACCGGTTCTGACCAGGATGTCGACCAACTCCGCCCGGTGGGCAGGATCGCCTCCTGGTGCGATTAGATATCGGCGATACCCCGAACGCCCCTCCACCACCGTACCGGCTAGGCCGTCGTAGTACTCCCGCAACAGAGTGCCTCTTTCGGTTGCGGCCAACCGCGCAGCAGTCCACGCAGCCGTATACTGCTGAGTCAGAGCCTGCGCCAGAGTCCGCACCGACTCATCGCTCCGCTTGAGCATGAGGCCCCGGGTGGACCCCTGCTCGTAGAGCATTCCGACAGCACCCAAGTGGCTCGCGAATCCGTCAGTGTACCCCGGATAGAAGTAGTCGAACGCCTCACCCGTTTTGTATTCAAAACCCGCAGCGTCGAATGCTGCAGCATAGGCTGCGGCGAACCGGGCAATCCAGCTCCACGCAAAGCCACGCACGTGTGGCGTTACCGGCGGTGCGCCCGGATAGAAGAAGAACTCATCATCCACCCCCATCTCGTGCATGTCAGTCACCGTCTGCGGTCGCCACGCCAACCAAGTTTGTACCCGCACTCGGGTCACCGGCTGCGTCTGGGCAAACCAGTCTCGATTGTTGTCGAAGTAATAGTGGCCGCTGCGGAATTTGGTGCCTTCCCAGCGTGTGAAGTCGTTGGCCCAGTCGTCCCACTCCGCACTAGGTACTCTGCCGAGGTCTTCATTGTTGCGATGTGCGAACGCGTCTCTCCCATCAGGGTTGAGCATCGGGTCTATTAGCACCACCACTTTCTCGAGCACCTCTAGCGTAGCAGGGTCATTGTTGGTGGTCAGATGCTCCAGCAGCTTCAGTAGACCCTCACTGCCGGACAGTTCGAAACCGTGGATCGAGCCACCGAACCAGGCGATGGCGGGTTGGTCGACCATGATCGACTCCGCCTGTTGCAGCGCAGTTGTGCGCGGGTCGCTCAGCCTCACAGAGTTGGCTCTGATCTCCTCGATGCGGGCATGGTTGGCTGGGGACGTCACGATCGCCAACATGAACTCACGACCTTCCCATGACTCACCTTGCACTTGGATCGCGACTCGATCAGAGGTCTCCGCCACCCGTTCCAGGTAGCGCACCATCTGGTAGTGCTGTGTGATGCGCTCACCGAAATCGTGGCCCACGGCCTCTTTGAAGGTAGGGACCTGGGCCGTCAACCTCGGCTTAGGTGTCAACAAGAGGACTAGGCCCGCTAGCATCAATACGACACGGGGGCTTCGCATGGTTCATTCCTTCCCTGTGGGATCTTGCTGGTGAGAACGGCTGATAGGTAGTGAGCCGACTGGTTCCCCAAAGGTATGATCCACCCTCCGGCTATGCTAGACACTGCCGCTGCCCTCAGCGGGCCCGGACGCGAGTGAACATCAAGCTGTAGACTCGTAGACCGGCGCAGTGACCTAGCGATACTCGGGTTGGGTCTTAGGGCGGAGCTCCACAATTGGGCCCAGAGCGAGGTCCACGGCATTCACAATTCGTGCTTTGTCTACAAAGAGGCTGCTGTCGGGTAGTGACACGTAATCCCGAGCCATTCTGTCCCACCTCTCGAGCAATTCCAGGCCACCGCGTCCGATGTACAACCCGGCCCCGTCCATATCCTCGATAGCCACAGACAGAGACAGGGCATAGAAGACGCCCCCGACACTGCCTCCCACGGACTGCGACGCTCCATCCCACTTCGCTTGAGAATAGTCTGCCTCTGCTTCCACCACCTGTATCTCCGGGTAGAGCAACGCGTCGGGGTTGAATTCCTCCCGCAGCTCGTTCCTGAGTTGTTCCACGGCAGTCCTGAAACGCTCTTCGTCAAACACGCCGGTGTAGGGGCTGTAGAGGCCTCCGAGCTCCTCCACAATGCGCGCCCAGATCTCTGCGTGGACCACTGCAGGTACCGTCTCGAACCCGGCGTCCTGGACTTTGGCCGCGATGAGCGAGTCCAGCTCCAAAAGCACTGCTTCGGGCACCTCAGCGCCCTCTCCCAGAGTAACTGGAGTGAGCGCGATACGATCGATCTTGGCATACACTTGTTCCCGAGGAGCCACGAACCTATGTGTCGTCGGCACAGGACGGCACCCGGTGCACACAGCCGTCAGGCCGGTGATCAGCAACAGCGGCGAGCGCTCAAATAGCCGTACTGCCATCTCAGTTACCTGGTCTGCCGGTTGTCAACCGCCGCCATCGCCCACCAGCGGTATCTGGTCAAACATACGAAACCTGCTGCACAACACCAGGCACGCTCTGACAACTACGATCCTGCTCACCGAGCAGTACCACGATTGACGGACCCATCACGCCGACTCTATTATTCCAGCGCACTTCAGATTCGTGGTGCTGTTCCAGGGACCCGGGACGAGGTTGTCGAGTGCCAGTGCGAGTAGGGTAAGGTCATGCCAAGGAAAAAACGCATCCCAAAACGTGATAAGAGGGGCAATCCGTACTTGGATGTCACTCAAGGCAAAGATCACAGTGGGGTACGTGTAACTTTCGAGCGCGTGTGGTATTCCCCTCCCCTAGACGACAATCTCAAGATCGATTTTGCAAAGGCCGCTGAAGAACTGCAAGCGGAGGTCTCGGGTGGCACACTGTGGTTCCAAAACCACCTCGACAACGACGATTTGACGCACCCAATTGCGGTCACCTTGGAGTCGCACAAGGGCTTGGAGACCTTGATAAACACGATACGTCAGGTATTCAAGGATGGTGTGCGCGAGAGCAACGCCGCGCGGGAGGCAGGTCTCGCCAAGTGCCAAGCAGCACTTGTTGATCGTCGCAAGGGAGCTCGCCGACAAGGAGGTGATCGCCGAGAGAATGGCGATCGCCGCAATGCAAGCCAACGGGTGTTCGACAAGCTACGGATACGCAACCTCCGAAAGAAGCAAAGAAGGCGGATCGCCGACCGCCGCAGGGGAGCCGAGCGTCGGGCTGCCTGATCCCATCCCAGCCAAAGCAGTTCTACAAGGCAGGGGTATGCGAGCTGTTCGTTAGCCGGACAGCAAGGTGCCAGCTTGGTCAGCGTGTGCCCTTACGCGGTTCTCCAGCCAGTCGTGCTAGTGCGGTTCGCGCTTCCTCGACCAGTGGCTGAAGGTGAGGATCAGCATAGCGCCAAGCGTCCACAACATAGGAGAATGACCTCACAGCCTCCTCGGTATTGCCAAGCCGCTCGTTGACCCGACCCCGCTCGAGCGCGACGATGACCGCTTCAGCAGGAGGCGCCCATTGCCGGGTGTATGGCATTTGACGCAACAGTAGTGCCGCCTCGCTGTCCCGACCGATGGCTGCAAGCACCTGCGCCCGGACTAGCCAGGGGCCGTAGCGCCAGTAGGAAAAAGGCCAGTTGGGGATCGCCTCGAGTTCATGCAAAGCTGTGACCGTATCACCCCGCACAAGTGCCAAATAGGCCGTCCCGGCACGAACCAGACCGTCCCACACGCCGGCCCGCTCGCGCGGAGCTTGGGCACGCAGCGAGTCCAGCGAGACAACGGCCTGTTGGAGAGAGAGGCTGTCGCGCTCCTGCAGCCACCAACGAAGTCCTATGTATATTCGCGGACCGCTACCGCTGCGAAGCCAGCCGCTGTATATCGCCGCCGCAGAATCGCGCGGCAGCGCACCGAGCCGCGTCAGAGTACCGACGAGCGCAGGCCAATCTTGGCCGGCTACATCGTAGGCTGCTCCGAGTCGGCCGCGATAGGCCAATGCCAGGGCAAGCGACTGACGCCCCATCACTGAGTCAGCCATGGCCCAAACGCGAGCGATCTGTGTGGCCGTCTCCGCTGAGTCGACCCACCATTTGAGATCATACCACACCTGATACATAGCATTCCCAGGGAGCGTGTCGAGTAGCGCGGCTACATCTTGACCCCGGGCCCGGTCGGGATCCAGTAAGCTGAGGGTGACTCGTTCGGCATCGGTGAGAGGGTTGGCGCCAGCTCGGGCCAAGTATTCCTCAACAACGCGATGAGCAACCGAATCCCCCTCCAGCAGCAGCGTGAGTTCAATGAGATGCTTGTAGGCGGGAACGAACGCCGAGTCCAGTTCCACCGCCCTGGAAAAAGCTGCCAGCGCCTGCTCGTCTGTGACCCCCAGATAGGGACCGAAGTGATAGCGCGCCTCACCAAGCTCATACCACACCTGCGGATCCAGAGGATACTGTCTGACGGCGTATTCCAGCGTGGGTAGCAGCCGCTGCAACCGTGGCCAGCTGCCGGAATCTCCACTGAAATAGGCGAGCGCCCCCCAAATGGAATCTGAGACTAGCAAGAGGCTTTCCCGCCGAGCCAATCCCTGATTCAGCTCTCCGGCGCGTAGTAGGGAGGCGACGAATTCTGTGTCATCATACAGATCCCACCCTAACGTGGCCGCACGGCGGCTGTGAGCCAACGCGAAGGTACTGTCCAGCTCGATGGCCCGCTCGTAGTACACCTGTGCAGAGTCCAGGTCGAAACGGCGGTAGTGTTGTTCTCCCTGTAGGAAGGCCTTGAGTGCGGCCGGAGAGGACGAACCGAGCGACGCGAGCCTCCAGGCACCAAGCGGCCGGTTGCGACTGAGGTCCCCCATCAGCCGGACCGCCAGAGAGTCAGTGAGCCGGTCGATCCGATCTGAGCGGTCTCGCACGTCGAACTCGGAGATCACCCGACGATTGGCGACGTCGTACAAAGTTGCCAGGGCCCGGGCGGAGTCTGCTCCAGTTCCCACCAGACGGCCGTAGACAACCAAGCCGGCCTGCAGACTCTCGCCGAAATCTGCCGCCGAAGGTGCGTCGGCCCGCCCGCTCCAACTCTTGATGGCGACCGAAGGGGAGACTGTCCTGAGAGGACCCGCGCCGTCCAGGCTGGCCGAGAGCATATCGACGACGCCCTCGCTCCAAGTCTCCAACTCGGGACTCAACACGTCGAACGGTGCAACGGCAATGACGTTGGGATCGAGTTCGGACCTGGGCCGCAGCAGGAACACCCCTCCGACCACTACCGCGGCAGCCAAGATCCCGGCAATCCAGATGAGAGGCCGCATCTGCCGGCGTGATACCTGTTCTGGGACATCCCGCTCCGGCACGGGGACAGGTGTGTCGCTCCGAGTCGTGAGAGCCGTGACTAGCTCAGCTGCCGTGGCGAACCTTTCAGAGGGTCGTTGAGCAAGCGCCTTGACGAGGATTGTCTCCACCGGATCGGGGAGGCTGTCCAGCTGACGGCGCTCTTCGGGCGAGGCGTCGGCAATGCGCCCGGTTGTCACGGACTTGTCGTCCAACCAGCGCTCGAGGGGCTTCCCCACAACCATCTCATACAGCACGCAGCCCAGACTGTAAATATCCGTCCTGCCGTCCAGATCGCGGCTCCCGGCAGCTTGCTCCGGACTCATGTAGCCCAAAGTTCCCAGCGGGAGACCCGACGCTGTGAGGTTGGGTCCGCCAGCTGCGCTGACGGCCCGGGCTATCCCAAAATCAGAAACCACCGCTACCCCACCCGACAGGAGGATGTTCTCGGGCTTGATGTCGCGGTGGATCACGTCGCGACCGTGAGCATAGCTCAAGGCCGTGGCCACCTCCCGCGCGATTCGCAGGGCCTCATCCAGGGGGAGCCGCCGCTCACGGTTCAACCGAGCTCGCAGCGACTCGCCCTCGACGAGGGGCATGGTGTAGTAGAGGACACCGTTGGCCAGACCTGAGTCGTAGACCGGGATTATGTGAGGGTGGCTGAGCTGGGCCGCAATCTCGATCTCCCGCACGAAGCGGTCACCGCCAAGGAAACCTGACAACTCTGGTCGCATGACCTTCACGGCGACCTGCCGGCCGTGCTTCGAGTCCCTGGCCAGATAGACGGTTGCCATCCCGCCACTGCCAAGCACACGCTCGATGGCGTAGCGACCCGCAAGGGCCTGCTGCACCTGGTCGAACACCTCGTTCATTGTCCTATAAAATGGGCCAGTCGGCTATGGATTGGGAGGCTCAGAGACAATCAGGACCCGAGTCAACGAATGCAGTTACTCTAGAAACGAGGACCCCAACCGCTGTAGGAGCAATTGGGGTCCACACACCGAGCGCACTTCGATTCTCAACCTCACCGCCACGCTCCCAGCAGGCGTCAGCGGCTACGCCGGCTGGCTCGATGTCTCCGCCTTATGGCGGCGGCCACCTTCATCCGTTTTGCCGTGCTTGGTTTCACGTAGTAACGCTTCTTCCCCAGATCCTTCAAAACGCCAGATCTCTGGACCAGACGTCGGAATTTGCTGAGGGCCCACTCCAAGCGATCGGCTTCATCGATAATGATATGAGTCATGATTCTACCCCGTGCGAGCGCTCATGAACACTCGAGTGAGCGTCACAGCACTCACTCCTCGAGCTTGGTGACGTTACCCGCTGCGGGGCCCTTCTGGCCCTGCACTATGTCGAACTCGACCCGCTCTCCCTCGCGCAATGATTTGAAGCCGGTGCCCTGGATGGCCGTATGATGGACGAAGCAGTCCTTCTCTCCGTCATCACGCGTGATGAAGCCAAACCCCTTCTTCTCGTTGAACCATTTCACTGTTCCTGTGGTACGCATCGCCGTACTCCTACCTATTGGTGTCTTGATGTCGTCGGAGTCCGGGGTCGACCGTACCTACCGAGCGGGCATCGTTTTCCGCGGAACCTCCCCCGCGTGGGCCCACCTTCATTGGTGGGGTGTAGCCAAAAAAAAAACGGCATCCGGCTCAGAGCCAGATCGCCTTCCATCCAGTTCACTGGCTGTTAACGGGCCCATGTCTTGTGCCTGTCGACCGTAAAGCGTAGCCCCATATGCTCGCCGAGTCAATTCCCGCCCCCGGCCCCTCAGACAAAGTGAAAAACGGGTGTTCCTTTCAGTCGCTGGTTCGCCATCGCGCCAGCTTTCCACCCCTTCGGCCGTGTCAGCAGTGCCAGGGAGAATCCTGGCGTTCCCGGCGTTGCGCCACTGATTACCGCAACGACGACGTCGGATCAACAGCTCATCCGCGGCTTCGGCAACCCGTCCCATGCCCTTGGGCGGCTGCACGTGCCTACACCTAGGCCCCTACTACACTGCAGCTATGAGCTTTCGAACAGTGTGATGTTGCCATTGACGGTTGAGAGCGTTAGCACCGGTCCACCGACACCGACAACGCCCTGCATCACACCGGGTGCAACCTCGGTCAGTGGGAAATCCGAGGTAATGACTCCGTTCACAGTGCTGGCATGGACTTCAGCATTGGTGTTGAACGGAATCTGAACGGTGATATTGCCATTGACTGCAGTGAACTCAAGTCCCCGATCCCAGTTGGCCGACCCAACTACCGCGTTGATGAAACCATCCACTGTAGAGGCTGTGGCTTGACCAGCGGTCGACACGACAGCGTTGCCATTCACGGTAGAAGCGTAAGTATCACTCAGCATCTGTTCTGCGGCCACATCTCCATTGACGGTCTGGCCAACGAAAACGACACCGGCTGGGACAGCAACTATGAAGACGACTTCCACGTCGTTGTCCCGGACCGCCATGTGTCCCTGATCCCCGGGTAGGCACTCGTTGGCCGGCTCCCCAGGAACATCGGGATACACAGCACAAATGGTGACGCCCGCCGCATGAGTGATCACTTCAAAACTGACCTGAGACGGATCGATTTCATGTTCGGCGAGCACAGACACTCGCACTTCTGATCCTGTTGTCGGCGCTGCCAACACGTCACCGTTCACGCCTTTGATCTCAATCTGATCACCTTGAGCGATCACACCGCTCCAGCTGAATGCCGCTTCCACCGGCTCGGTGGACTCGTCACAGCCCAACAACCAGGCGCTGGAGAGAATCAGCCATACAATCGTTGTCTTGAGCTTCACCGTCACCTCCGTTCAAGATGTGCAGGCCACGTGAGGAGACCGACGTACCCCCTGCTCATAGGGGCCGAAGCGACATTGGTCAGTTGATTCCTCCAGGCCTCGAGACGGCAACATAGCGGCGATCCGTGGACACTGTAACAGGCTGGGGAATCTTGGTCAGCGTCACGGACCCGACCAAGTCGCGATCACGGTCGAGTACCTCTCCTCCAAACACCCCAGCAGAACTCGCCGAGCTCAGGACCAAGTAGGAGAAGGACCTTTCAATCAACAGAGGTAGAGACTGATAGAAGGAGAACTTGAGACTGTCTCCTCGGAACACACCATCAGCACTGGTATCAATAGCTCCGAAGACCCATTCACCCCTGACGAACGCGGAGAGGTTGGTTGTGTCTTCAGCGGTGGCCGCAACATAGAGTTCCAGGATGACGTCCACCACCGCACCATCGACAATCCCAACCATGCGATAGAACCCCTCGCGTTCGTCGTCGCGGCTGCCTACTACCCTCAAGGTATCGGTCTCAGCCACCAAGCTGCCGAACACCCCCATGCCACCAGTCAGGTTGTTGATGAATCCGCGCCCTGACACCGGGATGTTGGCAGATCGGATGAAATCAAAGTACCTCTCGTCACCCAACCCCAGCGTCACCGTGTAGTAGCGGCCGGCCGTGAAGATCGGCCCGGCATCCTCCAATGCCGTGGTATCTTCCTCCCCAAGGAGCCCCTCCAGAAAGTTCGGGAGACTGCCGGGCAACATGACCTCGGTCGTATCGACGAAGAATCGGAATACTGATCGCGAAGTCCCGGCACTGTCAGGACGACGCACCTCGAGATGGAGCGCCCGTCCTGAGGCTACAGTTATCCTGGCCTCGAGTGTATCAATATCACGGTTCATTTGCAGCGGTGGGCCGGGCAGAGTAACTGAACTGTCACCCACTCGCAGGATCATCTCCTCCGCACCCGGAACCTCAGTCGTTCCGGTAACGACCCGACCATCCAAGGTCTCGATCCGAAGACTCAGCGTGTCACCGGTCCGCATCGTGGGACAGTCCTGAGCCCCCCAGTAGAGACCAGCGGCTAGCGGCAAATCACGCGTATCCGGAGTCTCGCTGAAATCGGTTGCACCGCAGGGGTCGTTCGCCAAGCTGAGGTTGGTCACACTCACGGCAGCACCGATGACAGGGAGCTGAGGAGGACTGCCTGGAATCGCACCGCCCGCCAAGAAGTTGTCGTCCACCCCGGTGAGCGTCTGTTCGATCAAGATCCACTGCCTGCCCAGATCGGGCCGCAGCACGCCATGGACCACAACCATAGGCTCACCCTCGGGAATCACGGTTTCACCGAATTCACATGCTGAGAGCGCGACCGCGTAGGTCAGAGCAACGAGGGCCGGGTATCTCAAAACTTGAACTCCAGCCCTATACTGGGTAGCAGGGGCAGCTGCGATACGGATGTCCTCGTGGGCGGTGAGTCGTTGTAGTCAAACGTATACAGAAACACGTTCTTCTTGTTGAGTGCGTTCACGAACTGGACGTAGGGGCGGAGCAGTCCACCCCACATCCGCTTCTCCCAGTGGAAGCTGATGTCGAAGCGACTGTAGTACGGATACCGTCCGCTGTTCAACAGCGGGCTGGCAATTGGCTCCCTCTCGAAATCCTCGAACGTGTGGTCGGTGGCGTTGTAGTAGCGGTGCCGCCATTCCCCGACGAACGGAGTGAATGGTAGAGGCGACCCGTATCCCCATCTTACACTCAGCTCACTTCCCAACGGACCCGGCGCCTGCACGACGACATTCACGGTGTGGCGTCGATCATGGATCGCGGGATACTCGCGATCTCTCGACCGCCGAGTTGCCTTGGATAGCCCGTAGGCGATCCATCCTGTTATGCGGCCTGAGTGCTTCATCACCAGGAGATCGGCCCCCCAAGCTTCGCCTTCAACTGGGACCGTCTCATCTCCCGTGATTCGTGGATCCTCCTCCAGGTTGCCGTCGATAATGTCATCAAAGGTCTTCCAATAACCCTCTAACGACAACGATACCTCAGAGCCAAGCCATTTCTCGAAGCCGACGACGAGATGATCTGATCTGGCCACTGGCGTAACGCTGTCCGCGCCGATCCAGAAATCAAATATGTTCCAGGGCAAGTTCTGATCTCTCAGGGAATGGATGGCCTGGTAGTATCTGCCGGCCGAGCCGGTGATTGCCATGTCCTGCGAGAGGAAGGCCTTGAGGCCGATTCGAGGCGCCCAGTTCACCACATCTGGACCTTCGACTGCCTCCATTCGTATTCCGGGCCGCAGGAACAGCCAGGGAAAAGCGCGCCACTGGTCGTCGACGAACGCGGACCAGATGCGCGGGGCGTATGTTGTCGTGAAGAAGTCAGTTCCGAAGGTCTCGCTGGCCACATCGTAGGCCATCTGATAGTCTTCGACGCCCCCACCAATCCGGACGTCATGAGTTGCACCTGGGGCTAGCGCGAGCGTGACCCGTGTCGACAGCATCCGGAGATCATTGGATGCCCGGAAGATTCCCGGTTCAAGTCCGAACGTAATGGAGAACTCGCTGACACCAGCATCGATGGTCAGTTCCCTATTCCCGAATGGGTAGTGGAGGTTCATGCCAACCAGGCGATTACCCCACCTTGCATCGAGGTCCACTCCCTCCCGCCCTGGTTCTTCTTCGATCCACGGCCACTCGATGACGTCACTTCCCCAGTACCCCGTGGCTGAGACACTCCCTCCATCTCCCACAGGTAGCGACAACTTTGCCAATCCATCACCGAAGTAGTAGGGCATAGTCTCATCACTCAGAGCGCCGATGAGGAAATCGGCATAGGTCCGCCGCGCACCCACCAGAAACGACGCCCCCGTTCCGAGCACTGGACCTTCAACGAGCAATTTGCTGGATATGAGCGAGATGTTGCCACTGACCCCAATACGGTCTACCCGCCCTGGCCGCACTGACACATCCATCACACTGCTCAATCGCCCGCCGTATTCTGCCGGAAAAGCTCCGGTGATGAACTCAACATCGTCTACGGCATCCGCGTCGAACGTGCTGAATAGTCCGCCCAAGTGCGATGGATTGAAGATGGTGGTGCCGTCGAGTTGGATGAGATTCTGATCCGGTTCCCCACCGCGCACATTGAAGCCAATCGAGTAGTCATTCGTCGCGATTGTCCCGGGAAGCAACTGCACTGCCCGGACTACATCGGCTTCCGCGAGGCCAGGAATCCGCGTGATCGTCTCTCGGCCAATGCTGACCACACTCGGTTGCACCAGTTCGTCGAATCGCTCTCGTGCTGCTGGCCTGGCTCGAGTCACCACTGGAGCCAACTCGACTGCTGCTGTCAGCAGATACACAGTCAGAACGTCCACACCGGGCGCAAGCCAAACCGTGTCCGGCCTGACTCCCAAGCGATCGAAGGTGATAACCAATCTCGACCGTGGTACGCCGCGCAACTGAAAGGTCCCTCCATCCCCTGTCACCGCTGTTAGGGCGATCGAGGGTACCAGTACACGCACGCCGGGAATCGGGACACTATCACCGGCAGCGAGCACCGTCCCAACCACGTCACGCAGTTCCTGAGCGGCCGATGGCATCGCGGTGCAGGAAAGTGCCAACAGCGCACGCGCGATCCTGGGCAGTTGCCGGTTCATAGACCTCGTTGCCTCGTGTCTGGCTCCATTGTACAACTACCCGAGACCGTAGTTCCCCTGACCCTCACACTGGATGATCCGGTTCAACCAATTTAACCACCGTCCGGAGCCACGGAGCGTCAATTGCGCGCAGGGCTTGCACCAGAGAACGGACTACCTCCCTCAACCAAGGTACCCCCCGGTGCCATTCACGCCGCCGACTGTTTCTTCGGCCGGAACCGGATATCTTCCACATCCAGACGGGACCCTCGATATCTCACAAGAGGAAGTCGGTTATGCTGAAACAGAGGACGTCCATGAGTTCATCAATGAGGTTGTGTGCACCGTGGCTGGCGATGTGTGGTTTGGCGGTGCTGGCCTTCGGCTGCGGTCAGAACCGGGAGGCTGTACAGGTGAATCCACTGCGTGACTTCGGCATCACGGCGAACAACGTCTTCTTCTACTACGACAATCTGGAGCGGGCCACTGAGTTCTACACGCAAACACTCGGTCTTTCCATCGCAGCAGACTACGGCTTTGCAAAGATCCTTCATGTGGCACCAACTTCATATATCACTCTGGTAGACGCTTCCAAGGGGATGCACACGACCGCCGAGCCCAAGACCGTGGCGATTGCTCTACTAACCGATCAACTGGATGAATGGTACGAATACCTCGAAGGGGAGAACGTGGAGATCAAGTTTGAGTATGATCCGGTCGAGGGCCGACCGCATCACGGCTTCGTTGCGCTCGATCCGGAGGGCTACTACCTAGAGTTCGAGCGGTTCAACGAGCATCCGGAAAACGAGCACTTCATCCCTCTGCTGGAGAAGACCACGACGATCTTCCCGGATCCCGCCCTCAGCGCTTCAATACCGCAGGGGCTTGGTTTCAAAGCTACTATCCTCTGGCTCTATTACAGAGACATGGAGGGCATCCAGCACTTCTTCGAAGAACACTTGGGCCTGACGATGATCGTCGACCAGGGCTGGGCCAAGATCTATCAAACATCGCCGTCAGGGTATATCGGACCAGTGGATGCGACAAGAGGGATGCACTCGTACACCGAGAGCAAGGCAGTCACGGTATCGTTCCTAACTGCTGACCTCGATGGCTGGTTCGACTATGTGAAAAGCCACGACGCGTTCGAACTGCGACTCAGCGAGATCAGTGAGGACGACGAACGGTATCGCGCATTCGTGGGATATGATCCGGAAGGGTACTATCTCGAATTCGATACGTTTCTCGTCCACGATGACAACGCTCGGCTGCTCCAGACAATGAGATGATGAGGCCTACCCAAGGACTACCCGGTACAGCTCGACGAGACTTCCGCTAGCTGAACCGCTACCGACTCTGTGCCATAATGGTGAACGTGTCCACAATCCCGCCACCTAGTTGCGTCACCAGAACCTGCAACCGATCCTCTGAGACATCGACTCGGGTGAGCATGTCGTTTCCATTGATCAAGACTGGGTACATGTTCTTCCCTGGCTCGGGGCTAAGGCGGGAAAACCGATGAGTATGGCCGCTGAGGACGAGATCAACGCCGGCTTCATTGAGTAGCTCATTCCACGTCTCGCCCACATGTGTTGCGCCGTGGCCGCGAGCGCCAAATGGTGGGATGTGAAAGAGAGCCACCCTGAATCTGGCGGTCCTAGACGCTGCTGTCTCGATGTCCCGTCTTAGCCAATCCGCCTGCTCCTGCCGATACTGATCGAACACAGCCAATCCCGCGTAGACGGGATGCGAATCCTCCTTGTCCTCACCGGAATCGAGCACGATGAAATGGACTGGCCCCTGATTGAACGAATAGTAGAACCGGCCGTTCCGCGTCGGGAAGAAATCCAGCAGACGTCTTGCGTTTTTCCCTCTGGTTTCATGATTGCCTCTGACCAAGATCAGGGGGGTTTCGCGGGCGAAGTGCCTGACAGACGTATCGAGGAACCCATCGAACAGTTGTGAATCGTCTTCGTAATAGTCGATGAGGTCACCGTTGTAAAACACCAAATCGATCTCACCCCACGGGATGTCACGCAGCAGGCCGTCAAGCTTGACGGTGTCTTGGTGGATATCGTTCAGCACCACAAAAGAGAACGAATCCTTGTCCAGCTTCAGAGTAGTGAAGCGATGCACTCCGCTGGCCGTGCTGGCACCGTACGTGACCTCATATGGCTGAAACTGGAGAATCTGCTTAGAGAAGACGCGATATCTGTACTGTGCGGCGGGTCTCAGTCCCGTGATCAGCACTCGGTGAAGGGTCGTGTACGCGTCTACCAATCCATGACTACTGCTCTTCGCAGTCTGCACCACACTCCCGTAGGTCGGGAAGCTCTCCAAGTTCTCCCCAGTCCCGTATTCGACCCAGGAAGCGGCTCTGTCATTGGTGGTCCAGACAATCATGACGGACGTCTCGGTTACCTGTTGCAGGTAGGGCCCGTGGGTCAGAGCAAAGTCGGGTTCCTGCGCAGCGGCACCGACGGCCAACACAATGATTGGCAGCATTGTTGTGAGTCTGAACACGCATCTGGGTCTGATCATTTTGGTGTTCCGCAGTACCGGTCGAATTCCGTCACGCACTGTCGTGCAGCCGCTGCGACTGTGAGGCTCCAATGTATCGCCAGGAGCATGAGTGACGTCGACAACTTGCGCAGTTGGTATCCCATGGAAACCGTATCCGGCGTCCCACTCCAATCCATTGATCCTGCGGGTGCCAGCTCAAGCATTCTCTCGAAACCGTGGCGTCAGTCTTGCCCCGCTCCGCGGCTGTACATCACTCTCCCACCCACGATGGTGTACACCACTTCCGTAGTGGGAATCTCCGCTTCCGGAACCGTCATGATATCCTTGGAAAGTACGGTTATGTCTGCCAACTTGCCTGGCGTCAGCGAGCCTTTGATGTCTTCCTCGAATCCGGCATACGCAGCGTCCAACGTGTATGATCTGAGGGCTTCCATCCGTGACATACGTTGGTCTGGGAAGAAGACTGTTCCATCCTTCAAGCGTCGTGACACGGACGCGTAGTAACTCGCGATCGGATCCACGTCCTCCACGGGAGCGTCGGTACCGTTCGAGATGACTGCGCCTGTTTGCAGCAGCTTCTGCCACACGTAGGCACCCTCCTCGGCTCTTCTCTCACCGAGCCGAGCCAGCACGTAGGGAGCGTCAGAGGTGCAGTGAATCCCCTGCATCGAAGCAATCACGCCCAACTCGCCGAAGCGCGGGATGTCATTGGGATGCAGGTGTTGCGAATGCTCGATGCGCCAGCGAAGACCCTTCCTATCGGGATGGGCCCGAAACGCCCGTTCAAAAATGTCGAGCACCTCCCTGTTGGCCCGATCGCCGATCGCATGAACGGCGAGTTGGAACCCGTGCTCCATCGCAAGTCTCGCGGTTTCCTCGACGCTGACAACCTCACTGGTGTTCAGGCCCCTACTGCTGGGCAGATCTTCATATGGCTCAAGGAGCCACGCACCGTGCGGTCCAAGCGCTCCGTCGATAGTCCGCTTGATGGCCCGCACCGTGAGATGGTTGTTGCCGTAGCCGATGATCTTGTAGTCGGGCAGCAGCTCAGCGAGACGCTCGTTCGAGGTTCGAATCATCACCCACATTCGGACTCCCAGTGTTCCTTCGTCGATCATCTCTTTGAGCATATCGATGGTCTCGAACGAAGAGCCGGCATCATGGAAAGTGGTGATGCCCTTGGATAACGCTTCCTCCGCTGCCAACACTGCCTGCCGTTTCGGATCCGGTGGGACCGCATCACGCGTAGCCGGCCCCAGGAGTCCGGAAGCGGTCTCGCGGAAAACGCCAATTGGTTCGCCGTTCGCGTCCCGCACGATCTGACCACCTCGTGGGTCTGCAGTCTGCCGCGTGATGCCTGACATTTCCATTGCCCTAGCGTTGGCAAATGACGCATGCCCACTAGCATGCCGGAGCACGACCGGGTTGTTGGGTGACACAGCACTCAGCGCGTTATGGGTAGGTAGACCATCCACCGCGTCTTCAGGAACTCTGTCCCACTTTTCCTGATGCCACCCCCTACCTCGTATCAATTCTCCCGTGGGAGCGTCAGCAGCCACAGCCGCTACCATCCCAACGACTTCGTCCCAGTTGGCAACATTCATCAGGTCGAGCTGCATCTTTGCGTCGCCTACACCCAGGAAATGACCGTGGCTATCGATGAAACCTGGGATAGCCAGCTTCCCGTCAAGATCTATGACCTCCGTCCCCCGGCCGATGTAGGCGTCGATCTCTTCGCTGGTCCCGACGGCGAGGATCGTATCTCCCTTGACTGCGATTGCCTCACCATCAGGAACAGCGTCGTCGACCGTAACCACTTTCCCGCCACGCAACACCAGATCGGCCGCCACCTCGGGCTCCGGCGCACAGGAGGCAGTGACACTGAGCACAAGAAACAGGAACAAGCCAAGGAGCGAACGGACATGCGCGATGGCTGATGCCATGTGGACCTCCTGCACGCGGCAGCTTGAGTTATGAGTGACGCACCCGGAGAGTAAAACGTCCACTCCAGCAGCGGGGTCATCTGAAGACGGGGCCTCGACAACAAACATATAGGATTGCGTTGCCGAAAGCAGGTCGGCTAGATAGGTCCGTGAACGGTGACTCAATCACCAAGAGCCAACGGCAGTGCCCCGGCTGGACGATAGTCGGCGCCCACCTGCCGGCGAGGCCCCCCGCTCACTGCTCCAAGTTCCTGACTCACGGATCACCACTTCCCCGCTTCACATTCAACAGGCCCCCAGCGATCGAAAGCGCGAACAAGATGACTCCCACGGCCACAAAGGTCTGACCGATGCCTTGATCGCGGTGCAACAAGCCTAACTCGCCGAGTATGTAGGCCCAATCGTGCTCACCACCCCCCACGAGGGGTAGTTCGAGACTGCGAGCATCCTTCACATATACCGAGATATTCCAGAGGTTCTGGGCAACCCACCAAAGCATAACAGAGGCCGCATAACGATTGCCGTGATGAAGGAAATAGCCCAAGAAGGTGACGGGGACGATCAACTGGAACAGCGTACCACCGAGGAATCCTACAAACTCCCCAAAGGGACCGAGAAACACGTGTCCAGCTTCGTGAATCGCGAGATCCACATTGTCGAGCAGTCTGAATGTGCTAGGGTCACGCAGAATAATGAGCCCGTAAACCGCCAAGAACAGCGTGAAGCCTATCTTGGCTCTCGGAGTCAGATCGGTAGACAGATCCATGATCGGTTGCTAAACCACACCATCTTGTGACTGATCACCAAACACAATCATTTGGCCACGGATAGCCAGACACCATCGGCACTCCTCAGCCACCACCTCCACCACTATCGATCTCGAGGCGAAGGTCACGGAGCACCCAATTCTGGCAGGCACCGTCTACTCCCGTGGAACGACAACGGCCGGAATGCTACTCTGCGCAACCAGAGAGTTTAACCGTGCCCAATCTTCGCCCAACAGGCCATCCAAC
>Ga0209536_100002921_pt1 | contig 27686 bp, 18 predicted proteins | sample DeeMarSeWOR28_12_FD_187461 | JGI IMG/M metagenome (GOLD analysis project Ga0209536, IMG submission 187461) | Marine sediment microbial communities from White Oak River estuary, North Carolina - WOR-2-8_12 (SPAdes) (version 2) | ecosystem: Environmental > Aquatic > Marine > Intertidal zone >... | reverse complement strand
CCGACAGCCAACGCAAGTGTCGTCCATGCGCCGGCACGGAGAAACGCCCGGCGCGATAGTCTCTTTTTACTATGCATATACGCCTCTAGAATCGAATATCACACCTTGGAAGTGCTTTCCGCATCTGCTTGCGCCAACCACTTCACATCGTATCCGAACTTGCTTAGAATGCCTCGCGCCTGTATCTTCCACTCGTCGATCAACACGTCCATCCAGCGCATCAACTCGTCGACGGGCTGCTCCAGCGCACGATCACGACCCCGGGTGGGGACTCACACGCCGATGCCGTCGCCCAGCTCAAGACGGCGTTGTTCATGGCCCACTATCACGTCCGGGCCATCGGCTACGTTGCGTTCTTCCTGCTCGTCGGCCTCATCGTCCTCGGGTTCGCCACCAGGAGAGCCGAGCTCGCGGCGCTGGGGGCCGTCGGCGTGATGCTCCCCGTGTTCGCACAGTTCGCCGGCGTCATGTTCTTCCTGGCGGGGCTCGGGGTGCTCAACGCCGTGTGGCTTCCCCTCCTCGACATCTCGTACGAGCTGCAGCACTGGGGCCGAGTGATCGACGCACCCAACGACGCCCTCCGCTGGCTGCTCGGGCTCGCAGGTATTCACTCGATGTGGCCCACCACGATCTTCTTCATCGGCGTCGGCATCCTGATCTTCCTGCTCGCCGTCTACGCCTGGCTGTCGGCTCGGGCACAGGGGAGGCCCGTAGCGGATGCGTGGGTGTACCGATTGAGCCGCCACCCGCAGTACCTCGGATGGATCCTGTGGACCTACGGCCTGTACCTGCTGCTCCAGCGAATGCACTACCCGCGACGCTCGTGGGGCATCGGCGCCAGCCTGCCGTGGCTCATCTCGACCATGGTGATCGTTGCGGTGGCCCTGGTGGAAGAGCTGCAGATGCGGCGACGCCACGGCGAGGCATATGAGACGTACCGTCACAGTGCACCGTTTCTCTTCCCAGTGCCGCGCGTCGTGCAGCGGATCCTCTCTGCGCCTCTTCGATTCCTGTTCGGCACGGAACGGCCCGATCGCCGGCGGGAGATCGTCGCGATCGTCGGCCTCTATACCATTCTGCTCGTCTGCATCTCCGCATTCGCCTACGGCGACGGACTGCGCAACACGGTGGCCCGGCTCTCGCCGGCGGATGTCCGCGAGGCCAGGATGCAACAGCTCGTCACCGAGATGGGCCAGACCTCCGAGTACCGTCGTCGCTACCGGCTCATGCAGCAGCTGGTCGGGTTCGGCGATCCCGCCGTGGAACCGATCCTCGGGCTCTTGGAAGGAGACGACACGGGCTTGAAGGTCCTGGCAGCGGAGGCGTTCGCCCGGTTGCCGGCCGAGCGTGCAGTACCGGCCCTGTGCACCGCCCTGTCGGATCCGGACGAGAACGTGCGCTTCCGCTCCGCGATCGCGCTTGGGGTCGTCGGGTCTGCGCGCGCGGTCCCTGCGCTGCTGCCGCTCCTCGACGACTCTGTCCCGCATGTCCGGCTCGTGACGCTGAACCAGCTCGCGGCACTCGGATCGACAGTGGTGCTCGATCGGGTGCACGAGTACCTCGACAGCGACGAGGTGTGGACACGCATCGGCGGCATCACCGCCCTGGGCACGCTGGGCGACGAGAAGGGAGTCCCCGCGATCGCACAGCGACTGAACGACGAAGCCGAAGCGGTCAGGCGGGAGGCGGTCATCGCACTGTTGCGCATCGGATCACCGAGCGCGCGGCCGACCCTCGAGCGCGCCGTGGACGACGACGATTGGGAGGTGCGCGTGTACGCGACCGAAGCGTTGAAGCGCCTACCGGACCGATTGACCGGGGTTCATTAACCTGGACCTGTCCCACCGCCGAGGTACACCATGCGCGAGCGGCTGCGGGATCTGTTCACGATGTTCTACCCACTCGACGGAGCGGACCTGCGACGCTGGGCGGCCACGCTCGCGCTGCCCGAACAGGAGTATGTCTCGGCGCTCGCCCGTGAAGCGGAGGCCCACGGACTCGGGCAGATGGTGCTGGGCGATGCCGTGGCCTGGACCGCCGACGACGGTACGCAGCTCATGCTGCTGTTCCGAATCACCGATCCGCGCGACCTCGCCGCCGTGCGCCGGGTCTACGACACGATTGCCGCCAACACCGCCCCCCTCGCGTATACCTTCGTGCAGCAACTGCCGGACGGTGAGGGCACGTGGGACATCTTCCACATGTCGAAGCTGTCGTACCTGGCGCACTGCAATCGGGTTTCGGGGCCGGGAGCGGAGTGCTGAACACGGCCGCCGTGGTGGTGGTCCCCTCAATCCCTCATCTGCAGTGTGCTGGGGCGCCCCTACGCGGGCTGCAGTTCGCTACGCGGCGTCGCATCCCAAGGCGGGCCACCGCTCACTGACGCTCGCTGCGGAGTCCCCAGCACACGACGGCGGCTCGGCTATCCCGAGCGCGCCTCCCCTGGAACCGGATGCTCTCCGGTCTCCAGCTCCTCCACCTTGCGCCGCACCACCGCCCCGATCCGGTCGAGCTTGCCGTACAGCACCGGGACGAGCAGCAGCGTGAACACCGCCGAGCCGAGGACGCCGCCCATGGTCACCACCGCCATCGGCTTGCGGAAGAACGAGCCCGGGCCCGAGCCCAGCGCTTGCGGCAGGAGAGCAATGGCGATCGCGACGTTGGTCATGATGATCGGTCGGAGCCGGGCGGGCGCCGCCTCGAGCAGCGCCTCCACGGCAGTCTTTCCCTGACGCCGGAGCTGCTGTACGTAGTCCAGGATGAGGATCGCATTGTTCACCACGATGCCCACCAGCATGATGATGGCCATCATGCTGAAGATGTTGAATGACGTGCGCGTCAGGAACAGCGCGAAGGACACGCCGACCGCACCGAGCGGAACGGTGACCATGATCGTGATCGGGTGGATGTACGACTCCAGCATCATGGCCAGCAGCACGTACGTCAGGATCACCGCGAGCAGGAACGCCTTCATGATCTCGGCGACTGATTCCTGGTACGCCTCGAACTCGCCGGTGATCTCGTAGCTGTACCCCGGCGGCAGGCCGAGGCTGTCGATGGCCGCCTGCGTCAGGGCCGCGGCCTCGGTGAGGTTGCCCCCCGCAAGATACGCGTCCACCCGCACTGTGCGCTGTTTGTCGTCCCGCTGGATGGTGGACTCGCCGCCGCGCGCGTCGATCCGTCCGAGCGCGTTGAGCGGCACCATGCCGACCGGGGTCCGGACCTGGAGCGACGCCAGCTGGTCCGTCGAGGCGCGTGCGGTCTGCACCAGCCGTACGCGGATGTCGCGCTCGTCGCCCGCCTCGCGATAGACGCCGGGCACGGTGCCCTCGATGGACGCACGCAGCGCAAAGGCCACCTGCCCCACGGTGAGGCCGTACTCCCGCAGGACCTCCCGCTGCGGCAGGAAGGCCAACTCCGGCCGCGGCTCCTCGATGGTATTGCGGACCTCGACCAATCCCGGGACGGCGGCCACCAAGCGGGTGACGACCGCACCCAACGAGTCGAGGCGTGTTTGGTCGGGTCCCTTCACCAGCACCTGGAACGGCGCGTCACCGCCACCCATCGTCTCCGAGAGCGCCACGGTGACGTCCGCGTCCGGCAGGGCGGCGAGCCGCTCACGGAGGACCGGGATGATCTCCTGGGTGGGGCGATCCGACTCGACGGTCACCTGGATCTGGGCGACGTTCACACCGGAGCCGACGAGGCTGAACCCACCGCCGCTGCCGCCCACCCGGGTGAGCAGGTCCGTCACCTCCGGCACCTCCCGCAGCAGCGCTTCGGCCCGCGTCGCGACATCGACGGTCCGCGCGACGGGCGTGCCCGGCGGCAACTCGAGCGTCACCCCTGCGAGCCCCTCGTCCTGCCGCGGCATGAACTCGCCGCCGACGAACAGGCCCAGCACCGCGAGTGCAAGCGCCAGCACCACCACCGTCCCCCCGATCACCGCCCAGCCATGGCGCGGCGCGCCGAGCGCCCACGCGAGGGTTGCGCGATAGTCGCGCTCGAGGCCGGCGTACCAGCGGTCGATCCGGCGCCACAGGCCGCCCAGCCGGCCCCCCGCTTCGCGCTGCGTCTCACCCCGCCTGAGCAGCCGCGAGGCCAGCATCGGCGCCGCCGTGAACGAGATCACGAGCGACATCAGCGTGGCGTATACCACCGTCAGTCCGAACGCGAAGAAGAACTGGCCGATGATCCCCTTCATGAACGCGATCGGTGTGAACACCACCACGTTGGTGAGCGCCGACGCGGCGATCGCCACCCCCACCTCCGACGTGCCCCGCTCGGCCGCCTCCTTCGGATCGGAGCCCATGTCGATGTAGCGATAGATGTTCTCCAGCACCACGATCGTGTTCGTCACCAGGATGCCCACGGTGATGCCGAGCGCCATCAGCGTCATGACGTTGATCGTGAACCCCGCCTGATCGAGCGCGAGGAAGGTGGCGACGATGGTCGCCAGCATGGCCACCACGGCGATCACCGTGCCGCGCCATGAATGCACGAAGAGGAACAGCACCAGCGTGGTGAGTAGGATGCCGATCACCATGCTGCTGAGGATGTCGCTGATGGAGTCGCGGATGAACACGCTCGCATCGCGCGCCACCAGCAGTTCCGCGCCGGCGGGCAGCTGCGGGCGCAGCTCGTCGAGTGCCCCGAGCACACCGTCGGCGGTCGCCACCGTATTGGCCCCCGACTGCTTCTGGATGGACAGGCTGACGGCCGGGCGTCCGTTGTATCGGGCGATCTCGCGCACGTCGGCGAATCCCCACCGCACCGCCGCGACGTCGCGCAGCCGGATGCGCCCACCCTCGGGGAGGAACAGCGGCAACTCGAGCAGCTCGTCGAGCGAGCCGTATTCGCCCAGGACGCGGACGGCAACTTCGGCGTCGGGCTCGGTCACGCGACCTGCCGGCAGGGACAGGTTCTCCCCTCCCACGAGCGCGGCGACGTCGGTGATCGCCAGCCCGTAGGCGCGCAGCCGGTCGGGATGCACGTGCACCTCGACCTCCTCCGTACGCCCACCCACGAGCGTGACGCGTGCCACGCCGTCGACGCGCGAGAGTCGTTCCCGCACCACGTCGTCCGCCAGGTCCGTCAGCACCTCGAGCGACTGTGGCCCCGACAGCGTCACGTCGAGGATCGGCATGGCGTTGATGTCGAACTTCGCGATCGTGGGCGGCTCGGCGTCCGTCGGCAGCTGCGCACGGATGGCGTCCACCTTGTCTTTCACATCGATCGCCGCCAGGTCGGGATCGACACCCAGCTCGAACTCGACCACCACGGTGGACACGTTGTCCTGCGAATAAGAGAGCAGCGACTTCACATTGGCGATGGTGCTGATCGCGTCTTCCACGCGCTCGGTCACCTGGGTCTCGACCTCCTCCGGACCGGCCCCGGGGTAGATCGTGGTGGCCGTGACGTAGGGGAACTCGATCTCGGGCATGAGATCGACGCCGAGCGTGAAGTAGCTGAAGCTACCGAGGATCACGAGCGCCGCGACGATCATACTCGTGAGCACGGGCCGCTGGACCGCAAGGCGAGCGAAGAATCGGAACATGGCTTTCCCCCTCTACGACGCCGACTCGCCGACGACGCGGGTCTGCGCTCCTTCCGAGAGGAGCGTGGCGCCCGCAACGACCACCCGCTCGCCGGGCGTGAGGCCCGCACGGATCTCCACCCTCCCATCGCCCTCGAGTCCGGTGGTGACCGCCCGCCGGTGCGCGACGCCAGCGGTGTCGATCACCCAGGCGGTTCCCTCACTCACGGCCGATCGCGGCACGAGCACCGCCGCCTCCCGGCGGCCGACCTCGACGCGGGCGGTGACCAGCGTGCCCGGCACCGCACCGGCGCCGGCCGCACCGTTGGGGAACGTCAGTTCGACCTCGAGCAAGCGCGAAACGGGATCCGCCTGCATGGCCACCCGGGAGACGTTGCCCTCGAGCCCATGCGCGGGAACGGCGGCTGGCTGGCCCACGGCCAGCTCGCGGGCCTGATCCGCGCTCACCTGGAGCACGACCTGGAGCCGTGAAAGATCGGAGACGCGCGCGAGCGGATCGCCCGGTTCGGGCATCGTGCCGCGGTTGACCAGCACATCCGTCACGAACCCGTCGATCGGACTCTCGAGGTCCACGCTCCGGCGCGCGGCCGCGAGGTTCGCCTCGGCGACGCGCAGCGCAGTGAGTGCGTTGTCCCAATCCTGGTCGCTGATGGCGCCGCGCTCGTGCAGCGGTCGGAACCGCTCGACATTGCGTTCCGCCTGCTCGTGCGCGGCCTCCGCCTGGCGCACGGACGCGAGCGACCCCTCGCTCGACTGGCGGATCACCACCGTGCCCGTCCGTACGCGTCCGCCGACCCGCACCGGTATATCGAGGATCTCATCGCCCGTCCGCGCCCGGATCGTCGCGCTGCGAATGCCCCGCAGCACGCCGGTGAACTCCCGGCGCACGACCAGTTCCCCTTCGCTGACCGTCGTTACCTCGACGGGAATGCCGGTGCGCGCGCGTATGTCGTCGACCTCGGGTGTCTCGGGGGTGCCCCGGCTCGCCTGTACGATCCGGAACGCGACCAACGCGAGCATCGCCAGCGCGAGCACACTCCACACGATCCGCTTGATCATGGCTCCATCTCCGTCAGGAGGGTGAGCCGCCCACCCGCCAGGCGCTCCAGCTGCGCGATCGCCGTGACGTAGGCCGCCAGTGCCTCGATCTCGTTCACCCGTGCCTGGTCCCGCTGGAGCGCTGCATCGGACACCTCCAGCTGGGTTGCGAGGCCGTTGCGGTACCGCAGGTCGGCCAGCTCAAGCGTCTGCTCCGCCAGGCTTACGGCCTCCCGCCGGGCGGTGATGTTCGCAGCCGCCGTCTCGAAGTCGCCGAGGGCGGCCGCGTACTGCACCTGGAGCGTCTCCTCCAGCAGCGCTTGCTGCATCCTAGCCTCCCGCAACCGCGCCTGCGCCTCGGCAATCCGGCCCCCGCGCCCGAAGCCATCGAACGGGACCCAGGACAGGGCCAGCGCGACGTTCCAATCCTGGCGCCACGCGTTCACGCCAGGAGGCAGCGGCGTGCTGGGATATGCCTGGAAGCCGAGATTGCCCTGCAGCGTGAGGGTCGGCCACCACGCGCCCCGCGCGACGCGCACGCCCGCCTCGCGCGACGCCACCACCTCCTTTGCAGCACGGAGCAGCGCACGGTCCTCCATCAGCCGCCGCAGTACCGCCTGGTCCACGCTCACGGGATCAGGGCTGAACCGTGAGGTGAGCGCCAGCGGTTGATCCGCCGGCAGGTTGACGAGCCGCCGGAGCTCGAGCGCAGCCACCCGGGCGGCGTTCTCCGCCTGCACCACCAGGGGCTCCCGGTTGGCGAGATCGACGCGGGCACGCAGCAGATCGAACTCCGACGCCGTGCCCGCCTCTCGAAACGCCTCGACCTGGCGCAGGTGATCCTCCGCGGTACGTCTGCTTTGCACGGCCACCTCGTGCAGCCGACGAGCGAGTAGCGTGTTGAGGTACGCCACACGCACCGACAGCACGATATCCGCTTCCGTCTCCTCCAGCCGGTCGGCCGCCGCAGCCTGGAGATGCTTCGCCTGTCGCCGCTGACCGGTGATGCGACCACCCGCGAACAACGGCTGGGACACCTGCAGGACCGCGAGATACGTGTTGCGGCGCCCGAACGGCAGTCCCTCGAAGAGCCCCGACATGAAGTCCTGCATGAGCAGCTCGCTCATCGTGTCGTACCGCTGGTACGGCGTACGGCCCTCGTCGTAGGCGAGCGGAATCTGGGTGGTATCGGCAGGCTCGGGCGCGGCGGCCGCATCGAAGATCGTCCGGATCGCGCGGTTGTAGGTGAGTCCGGTCCCGACGTGCGGCAGGGCGGCAGCGGTTGCCTGGGTGACCATGGCGTCCGCCTGCGTCGCCTGCGCGTGAGCCACCGCGATCTCCTCGCTCACTTGTAGCGCCCGGGTCACCGCGTCGCCAAGCGACAGTCGCAGCGTGTCCGCCCGCGACGCGGCCTGCGCTTGAGCCGGCCGGGACCCGCACACTGCGAGCACGAGCGGCAGCATCCAGACACGTCGCAGACACTGAGCACACGGCATGACGTCAACTCCTTCCCCTCGCGCGCACGGCGCGGCGTGCTGCGGCGGGCCGCGCGATGCCGGCGAAGACGATGTCGAGCTTTGCTTCGAACGTGCGATGCAGCTCGGCGCGCGAGCCGCCTGCCGCCAGCCATCGCGCCAGGGTGCGATGGAATGCAGACTCGAGCAGCGCCGCCGCATCCTCGGGCCGGATGTCGGCCCGGATCTCCCCCTGCTCCTGACCCTGCCGGATGAGCGCGCGCGTCATGGCCTGGAAGTGCTGCACCGGTTCCTCCTCGGCCCGGTGGTGCTCGACCATGGCGTGCATGTAGCGGAGGCTCTCGAAGAAGGCGAGTCGGGCGAGATCGGGATTCTGCGCGCCAAGGTCGGCGAGGAACCGGAAGACACGCGTGAGCTTCTCGCGGGTGGAGCCGGTCCAGGAGGCGACCGGCCCGAGCTCCTCCTCGATCCGCATCGTCCAGTCGGCGGCGAGCGCGGCCAAGAGCGACGTCTTGCGCGGGAAGTAATTAAAGACGGTCCCCTTGGCGACATCGGCCCGCGCGGCGATCTCCTCGACCGTCGTCGCGTCGAAGCCTTTCTCGAGGAACAGCGCGAATGCCGCGTCGTAGATGCGGCGGCGGGCTTCGCGCTTCTTGCGCTCCCGCCGGGAGGATCCGGCCGGCGCTCCCGTCTCGCTCGGCATGAGCCGCTCCCAAGATGACCTCGGTCAAAAATGACCACGGACAGACTTTGCGTCAATTCCGCCAACCTTCGAGCGCGCAACGGCGAGGCACGTGCTCGGCTCGGCGCGGCGCGGCACACCTGCCACCGCTCCCAGCCTGCCTGGACACCTGCCTTTCCGCGGGTAACTTCGCCGTCATCCTCCTTCAGGAGCCCGCCATGCGCCGGTTCTTCCCTCTGGCCCTGACGATCCTCATCACGATCCCCACGCTCGCCGCCGCGCAGGAGCGCGATGACGTGCTGGATCTCGCACTATATCTCGAGTGGGAACAGGTCTCCGACCCGCAGATCTCGCCCGACGGCCGGCAGATCGTGTACACGCGCCGCTGGGTGGACAAGATGAAGGATCGCTGGACGTCGTCGCTGTGGATCATGGACGCCGACGGCGGGCGCAATCGGTTTCTCGTCGACGGATCGTCGCCGCGGTGGTCGCCCGACGGGACGCGTATCGCGTTCGTCGAGGAGGGCGACCCGACGGGTGCCCAGATCTTCGTGCGGTGGATGGACGCCGAGGGGGCCACGACGCAGATCACGCGGATGGAGGAGTCGCCGTCGGATCTCGAGTGGTCGCCGGACGGGCAGTCGATCGCGTTCACGATGACCGTGAAGACGAAGGACGACTTCTTCCCGAGCATCCGCCTGCCGGAGCGGCCCGACGGCGCCGAGTGGACCGGCAACCCGAAGATCGTGACGCGGCTGTGGTTCCGCCGCGACCGTCGAGGCTACGTCGACGACGGCTACCGGCACGTGTTCGTCGTGCCCGCAACCGGGGGCACGCCGCGCCTGCTCACCGACGGCGACTGGAACCATGGCGGGATCGCGTGGACGCCGGACGGGCGCGAGATCCTGTTCTCGTCCCTCAGGGTGGAAGACGCCGAGCACGTGTGGCGCGAATCGGAGATCTATGCGGTCGACGTCACGTCGGGGTCGATCCGCCAGCTCACCACGCGCCGCGGACCCGACGGCAATCCTGTCGTGTCACCCGACGGCAGGCTCGTGGCGTACACCGGATACGACTGGACCGACGACACCTACATCACGGCCACGCTGTACGTGATGGGGCTCGACGGCTCGAGCCCGCGGGAGATCTCCGGCGATCTCGACCGCAATCCGCGCGACCTCACCTGGTCGGCCGACTCCAAGACCCTGTACTTCACCGCCAACACCGAGGGCAGTCGGCACCTGTTTGCCGCCTCGGTCGATGGCAGGGTGCGGCAGCTCACCGACGGACAGCAGATCTTCTCGCTCTCCAGCATGACCGAGCGCGGTGACGTAGTTGGCGTGCGCACGAGCTTCCACGAGCCGGGCGACGTCGTCACGCTCAACGTGCAGCGACCACCGGAGAGTGCGCAGCTCACGCACGTGAACGACGACGTCATGTTCGGCCGCTCGCTGGGCGAAGTCGAGGAGATCTGGTACGGCTCGGTCGACGAGTATCGCATTCAGGGCTGGATCGTGAAGCCACCCGATTTCGATCCCGCGCGTACCTACCCCATGATGCTCGTCATCCATGGTGGGCCGCACGGCATGTATGGCGTGGGGTTCAACTTCGGGTGGCAGGAGCACGCGGCCAACGGCTACGTCGTGCTGTACACCAACCCGCGCGGCAGCGACGGCTACGGCAGCGCGTTCGGGAACGCCATCAAGAACGCGTATCCCGGCAAGGATTTCGACGACCTGATGGCCGGCGTGGACACGCTGCTGAACCGCGGTTACGTGGATCGCGACCGGCTCTACGTGTACGGCTGCAGCGGCGGCGGCGTGCTCACGTCGTGGATCGTGGGTCACACCGACCGCTTTGCCGCGGCATCGGCCAACTGCGTGGTGACCGACTGGCTCTCGTTCGTGGGCACGACGGACGGCGCCTCGTGGTACCGCAACTTCGCCAACCTGCCGTGGGAGGATCCGAGCGAGCACCTGCGCCGCTCGCCGCTCATGTACGTGGGTAACGTCTCGACCCCGACCATGCTGATGACCGGTGAGCTGGACCTCAGGACACCGATGCCGCAGACGGAAGAGTTCTACCAGGCGCTACGATACCTCAAGGTCCCGACCGCGATGGTGCGGTTCAAGAACGAGTGGCACGGCACCAGCAGCCGGCCGTCCAACTTCATGCGCACGCAGCTCTATCTCCGCGCGTGGTTCGAGAAGTGGGGCGGCGGGCGACAGGCGAGTGAGGGACGGATGGACGGATAGCAGGACAGACGGATGGACGGATGGCGGGATGGACTAACCGAATATCGAATGTCGAGTGGAGGAATGTAGAATACCGAAGGGTTTGGAGCCGGCGGATGTGGCTGGATCGAAAGAGGGCGCGCGGCTCGGGTACGATCGCTGATTCCAGTCCCATAAAGCAGACTTCATCGCGGCCTTCGAAGTCCTACCCTGCACCGCCGAGGTCTGCTGGACGTATGGGCAGACGTATCGCTGCCTCAGGGCCAACGGCATCCTCATTGGAGCGAACGACCTGTGGATCGGCGCCACCGCCGTGGCGTTCGGACGCCCTCTAATTACCCGGAACGCACGACACTTTCAGAGGATCCCGCAGTTGAGCGTGCTCGGGTTTGGGTGAGCATCAGGCTCCCAGGCTCGCAAGAGCGCGGCGGACGAATAATGGACGGATGCGGAACCGGCCCGGATAGGGAAACCGTGAACGGTGAAGACTGAACGGTGAAAGCGCGGGCTTGTGAGTCGTGCGTTCGTCGAGCCGACACTCCGTTTGCCCGCTTCACTCTTGACCTTTCACTCTTCATGCTTCACCTCGCGCTTCACCGCCGTTCCCCTCAGCTCCCGAGTGCGTCGTCCTGCGTGAGCGTCTCCGGGGTCCAACCGCCGCCGAGCGCTTTGTAGAGCTGTACCATCGACGTGTGCCGCAGCTGGAGCGCCTCGGAGGCGGCGAGCTCGGCACCGAACAGCGAGCGTTGCACGTCGAGGACTTCGAGGCAGCTCGCCCGGCCCCCTTCGCACCGGATCCACGAGAGCTCTGCGCTTGGCGATGGGCCCCGAGGCGTTCCGGATGGTCACGTCGGCCTCCCGCTCAGCCCGTGGCCGCTTCAGCCTCAGCCTCGACTTGGCCTTGCATCCACGCCCGGAACAGCTCGTACCCGATCGCGAGCACCACCGCACCGACGAACAGCCCGACGATGCCGTACAGGATGACGCCGCCGATGGCGCCGAGCAGAATGACCGGCATCGGCACGTCGACGCCGCGCCCCAGGAACAGCGGCTTCAGGAACGAATCGCTGATGCTGACGAGCAGGCTCCAGACGAGGAAGATGATGGCGACGACGGTGCTGTCGGCGATCGTGAAGTACCACACTGCGATGGGCCCGAGGATGAGGAGGGGCGGCAGCTGCACCACGGCGAGCACCAGCACCAGCACCGTCCAGATGCCCCACCCGGGGATGTGGACGAGGAACATGCCGAGTGCGGACGCCGCCGCCTGCAGCAGCGCTACGCCGAGCACACCCTGGGCGACGCTGCGGATCGTGGCGACGGACATGCTCACGAGTCCCTCACCGCGCGCACCGCCCAGGCGGCTCGCCAGGGCGCGCACCCGAGCTTCCCCGCCCGTGGCGTAGGTCAGCATCGCCCCGGCGATGATCAGGGCGATGATCGTCTGGAGGAGTCCACCGACCAAGCCCTTGGCCTTGGCCACCGCGAACGCCCGTGCCGCCTGCACCTGCGGCTGGTACGTTTGCAGCGCCGTTCGCAGATTGGCGTGCGCAGTGTCCCACGCGTCATACACCCGATCGCCGATGAGCGGCCACTCGCGTACGCTCGCGCTGGGCGCGGGCACGGTGAGCGTTCCTTCCTCCCACCGCCGATCCAGCTCGATCGTGCTACGGATGGCCGAGTCCGTGATCTGGACCGTTGGGACGATGACCAGGGCAAGCGCGATCAGCGTGAACAGCACGGCCGTGAGCCCGCGGCGCCCGCCGGTCAGCCCGGTGAGCTTGGCGAACAGGGGCGCGATCGCGACCGCGATGATGACACCCCAGACGATCGGCATGATGAAGGGATCGAGGATGCGGTAGCTCCAGACCACCACGACCCCGATGATGGTCAGGCGGATGGCGACCTCGACCGCCGTATCGAGGACCTGCCGTCGGGGAACTGCTGGCGTCGCGTGCATCGAGACTCCTGTCGATCGAGGCGATCGGGTTCGGCGTTCGTTCCGCGCCCGGCCGCCGGATACGGAGAGTCCCACCGGCGGAGGGGGGGGCAGCGGCCGGGCCAAGCGTTCAGATGATAGCCGGCTGAGCAGAGGAGAGCGAGCCGGGGATGATTCCACCCGCGTCCACGTGGTGCACGGTGCCGAGCGTGGTCGACGCACGCCGCATCGACCGGTAGTTTCGAGGCGAACGGGTCTCGACAGGAGTAGGCGATCCCATGAGTCTCGCCACCAAAGTGCTGATCGGCCTCGGCGCCGGCATCGTAACCGGCGTCTTCTTCGGCGAGCTGGCCGCCCCCCTTGCCATCGTGGGCCAGGCCTTCATCCTGCTGCTCCAGGTGACGGTCCTGCCGTTCATGGTGGTTGCACTCATCTCCGGTCTCGGGCGGCTCAGCGTTACGGATGCCCTGGCGATCGCGCGGAGCGGGGGCGTCGTCCTCCTGGTGCTCTGGATCGTCGTCATGGCCGCGGTGTTGGCCTTTCCGATCGCCTTCCCCGACTGGGAATCGGCGTCCTTCTTCACCCGATCCCTCGTCGAAGCGGGCGAGCCCGTCGACTTCCTCAGTCTGTACATTCCTGCGAACCCGTTTGCCTCCTTGGCCGGCGGGATCGTGCCTGCCATCGTGGTGTTCAGCGTCGCCCTTGGCCTCGCGCTGATCGGGATCGACAACAAGGCCACCCTGCTGGACGTCCTGGAGACGATCAGGTCCGCACTCGATCGCGTGACGGGCACCGTCGTCCGTCTGGCACCGATCGGCGTGTTCGCGCTCATGGCGAGTGCGGCGGGCACCCTCGATCTGGCCGCGCTTGGCCGGATCCAGGTGTACGTGTTCGTCTACATCGGCGTGGCGTTGGCCCTGGTGTTCTGGGTCCTCCCGGCACTCGTGCGCGCGGTGACGCCGCTGCGCTACGGAGAGCTGTACCTGCCCGTGCGCGATGCGCTCGTCACCGCCTTCGCGACGGGGAACCTGCTGATCATCCTGCCGATCCTCGTCCATCGCGGGAAGGAGACGCTGCAGCGTGCCGGGCTCGATCCGAAGGCGTCCGACTCCGCCGTCGACGTGCTGGTGCCCATCTCCTTCACCATCCCGAACATGGGGAAGCTGTTGAGCCTCGCCTTCGTCCCGTTTGCGGGCTGGTTCACCGGCTTCGAGCTGTCGCCGACGCAGTATCCCGTCTTCGCCACGGTCGGGTTCGTCAGCTTCTTCGGGGAGCCGGTCGTCTCACTCCCCTTCCTGCTGAACCTGCTGCGCATCCCCTCCGACACGTTCGATCTGTTCGTCACCATCGACGTGATCACCAGTCGCTTCGGAACGCTCCTCGCCGCGGCACACACCCTGGTCCTCGCCCTGGTTGCCGCGTTCGTGATGGCGGGACGGCCCGCGCTCCGCGTGCGGCGCCTCGCGGGGTTCGTCATGAGCTCGCTGATCGTCCTGGCGGTACCGATCGTGGGCGGCCGACTGCTGTTCACGTATGCCATGGAGCCGCAATACACCGGGTACCGGGAGTTCGTCCAGCTGGAGCTGCGCACGCCGCCCGTGGAAGTGAGGGTGCTCGACAGTCCGCCGGCGACGGCGAGCGAGGATCGCCTGCCCGGACGGCGCCTGGAACGGATCCGGCGACGTGGTAGTCTTCGCGTGGGCTACTTCGCGGACGCCCTTCCACTCGCGTTCCGCAACTCGGCAGGCCGCGTGGTCGGGTTCGATATCGAGATGGCCCACCTGCTCGCGCGCGAGCTCGGCGTTGTGTTGGACCTCGTACGCATCGACCAGTCGGATGCGATCCCTCATCTGGAGAGCGGCGCGCTGGACATCGTCATGTCCGGATCGGCGATCACGCCGCTGCGGTCGAGCGCGGTGCGGTTCTCGACTTCGGTGCTCCAGCTGACGGCCGCGTTCGTCGTCCCCGACCCCCAGCGGGATCGCTTCACGTCGTGGGCGCAACTGCGGCGCCGATCCGGACTGCGGCTCGGTGTGGGGGAGAACGAGTACTACCGCCGTCGGCTCGAGGAGCTATTCCCCGATGCCGAGGTCGTGACGCTTCCGTCTGCACGGACGTACTTCACCGAGGCGTGGCAGGAGCTCGATGCACTGGTCACCGCCGCCGAAGTGGGCTCCGCGTGGACGCTGGTGTACCCGCAATTCGCCGTGGCCGTGCCGCAGCCGGATCCAATGCGCGTGCCAGCCGGCTATCCCATGCCGTACGGTGAAGAGCGGCTGCACGAATTCGTCGACGCGTTCATCGGGCTGAAGCTCAGCGACGGGACCATCACGACACTGTTCGAGCACTGGTTCGAGGGCCGCGGCACAGCACGGGAGCGCCCACGCTGGTCGGTCGTGCGGGATGTGCTGGGATGGGTGGAGCGAGGCCGATAGAATATCGAATATCGACTGGCGGAACGTCGAATGTCGAAGTGAGTTGGGCACCGTCTGCTTCGACCGCGTTCCGGCGCTGCGCTGTCCGTCCGGACACCTCTGCCGACGACGAGGTGGATTGACGGATGGGCGGATAGACGGGTAGACGGATCGGCCAATCGAATATCGACTATCGAATATCGACCGGGGGATTGCCGAATGTCGAAGCGGCTGCCGGCTGTTCGCCACCGCATGGGCCCCGTCGACTGCCGTCCCATCGCGCTCTTCGCTGCACGAGCGCGCACACCGCGTCGCCCCCCTCGGCCGGGCCGAGGGGCAGGTACCGTGTCAGAAACCCACCGCCATGCCCACCCGAATCGACGGCTCCCAGCTGTCGTACGGTGACCGGTCGTTCTGCAGCACGTCGAACAGGACCTCCACGTACGCTGAGGTTCGCGCGCTCAGCCGCTGTACGAATCCACCGCCCAGCAGGATGAACGGAACCCACTCGCGCTTGGAGTCGTCGGCAACGTCGAACAGTTCGTAGTTCACATAGCGCCCTTCGCCGTGCAGGTAGAGCTGCGGAATGACGCGATAGCGCGCGAACACCGCGCCGCCGTAGTTGCTGGCGTCGGCGTCCGGCTCATTGTAGTTGGCGTACTCGTACCCCACCTGCGCGCCGAGCGAGAACTGCGGTGTTACCCGGACGCCGACCAGTGGGAAGACGCCGATGCGGAACCCGTTGCCGAAGCCGAGCCCGACGGAACCACCGTAGTAGACGGGGCTCGGACTGCTGGTGCGGGAGGCGGACAGCTCCTGTGCGGCCACAGGCGAGGTCGCGACGGCAACACTCGAGACAACAACGGCAACAAAGCAGAAACGGGACACGAGAACCTCGCGGTGCGGTTCACGACGAGAGAGCACGAGCGGCGAATATCTCTCCGGTCCGGCGTCGCGACAAGGCCGGGCGCCGCGTCTCTCCCGTGCCGTCGCCCCGGCGGCTGACGCCGCGGCTCGGCCCGTGATGTCTCTGAAGCGATGTCCAGCGAACCGCCCTCCCGCTTCTACCCCTGCGCCACCGGCGTCCCGCCGTTCCACCGGATGCGGTGAGGGCCGGATCGAGTGACCCGGCCCCTCCTTCTCTCTCGAGGCACCTTCGTGGGCGTGCCCTGCGGTCTCGCCTAGTGCGTTGCCAGCCCGGCCATCTCGTCCCAGTGCATCCGCGTCAGTGCCGACGGCGCGTGCACCAGGTGGCACTTGCCGCAGCTCTCCTCGCCGATCTCCTGCGCGGCATGCTGCACCTCCTGTGGATCGGGCTGCGCTTGGGCCAGAGCCGCGCCGAGCGCGTCGATCTTCTGCCACACCTCAGCATCCACGAAGTAGCGACGCTCGGTGGTGTGGCACGCCGCGCAGACCGTGCCGAGCAGCTCGAAGCGCGCGCGGAAGGTGTCGTAGTGCTCGCGCGCGAGCTCCGGCTGTCCCTGCATCACGTCCACAACGGCCCCTGTGAGTCCGGCGTCGATCTCGCGCATCAACTCGGGGTAGCGCAGCTCACGCCCCGACGTGGGCTCCGTGAGCCGGAGCGCCATGAAGTCGCCAAAGCGGTAGCGGAAATAGGCCTTCGGCAGGTGCACGACGTGGCAGGAGTGACACACCGCCCCGATCTCCTGAAATGCGGCACCGATTGCGTCGGGGTCGCCGGTCTCGAGGGCGGCGCCCAGTTGGTCGACCGGTTCGATCGGATAGTCGTGCGCCCACTCGGGCACCATCTGCGACACCGCGACGTATTCCTCGCGGAATTGGGCGAAGCCGCCTTGGACGTTGTCCATGTCCTGCTCGCCGAGATCAATGCCCACCGCGGTGAGTAGCGCAGCGAGCTGGTGCATTCGCGCGAGATAGACCGGCCCTTCAGCCTCAGGCGGATAGTATTGGTCGAGCGAGGCCGGCGGCGGACCGACCATCGCCTCCAACTCGGCGACGCGGCCGCGCAACTGCTGGACCTCGGCACTCTGATCGGTGGTGCACGCGGCCGAGAGTACCAGGGCAGCTGTGGGGAAGAGCGTGATGCGGCGCATGGGAGGATGCTCTCCTACTTGGATGTCCAGCCGGTGTGCGCGGCACCGGGGAATGGCTCGCCCGGGGCCGCCGGCTGGCAGTGCAGGTTTTCCTCAAAAGCGCAGCAGAGCGGGATTCGGGCTCATGCGAGGCGGGAGCACCGCAACCCGCCCGAGAGCCATGAAAGCCTAAACGGCTTTTGTACAGGAATTTACGCACCTCGTGGGCTGTCTGCCGCGGACTTCGCCGGGCACGGGAGTCGCGCGTGCAGAGAGTTTCCCAGCCTCGGAGGAAGCTTGCACTGCCTCGGAGGAAGCTTGCCCTGTCACCGAGGAAGCGTGCTCTGCCACGGAGCGATGCTCTCCGAGTCAGGTGGCAAGCGTGGTGGGTCCGGCGCGCTGCAAGTGTCGACGTGGTTCCGTCCCTACGCTTCGTCCCGGTGGACGGTGTCGGGGGAAAACGCCGGCGTGCAGACTGCGACGTATTCCGCGCCTTCGGGGCCGGGCGTGCTGTACCGGATCCACTCGCCGGGAGCCGAAACGACAGCCTGCCCTGCGCGCACGTCGAGCGTACCGCCCTCGTGTTCGACCCGGAGCAGCCCCCTCAGGACGACGGTGATCTCCTGGAACTCCGGCCGCTGGCCGGGCTCGGTCCATCCGCTCGGCGACACCATGCGGGCGACACTGACGCCGGTGTCACCGGTCGTCGCACCGCCGGCGTACTCCTCGATCTGCTTGGGCTTGGTGCCGACGCAGGGAATCACACTAGGTGAGGCAATCAGTCGGGGCATGCAGACACCGGGCGTCTCGAGGTGAGGAGGGTACACGGGAACACCTCCTCAACCTGACCTGGCCCGATGCCGTGAGCAAGGGGCCTGCAGTCAGTTGCGTGGCTTATGCGCACGCTACGCCAAGGGTCGCAGCGTCGGCCGGTGGCGGTGGCGCCCCCCCTGTCACCTCACCGTGAACAGGGCCACGTACTCCACGTCCAGCTCATCCGTGATCGCACCGAGAACGCGGTTCCCCTTGACGTCGGTGACGCGTAGTGCCGCAGGGAGAGCCACGGTCCTCACGTGGCGCCCGTCCGTCAGGACGTCCCACTCCTGCTCCGCCGCGCCCGGCGGTGTCACCCGCCGTGCCCACACCGTGCCGGGCCCGGCCACGTGCAGGGCCTCCACCGCCGGCCACACATCGGGATAGCCCGCGCTGTCGGCTGCCTGTTCGACGGTGCGGCGGAAGTGCTCGCTGACGAACTCGCGAGCGTCGAGCATGTCCTGAAACGCGCGCCGCTGTGCGCCGGTCACAGCGCTGCTCTCGATGGGGTAGCGCATGATGGCGGTGACACGTGCCAGCGACTCGTCCAGCCAGCGGATCTCGAACGCATCGCCGGGCGACCACACGCCACCTCCGGCGGGGTCGAAGGCGACCGCGGGTCCCGCCTCGAACGGCCACTGGATCACCGTGCACGCCGTGCTGCGTCCGCTGCTCACGTACACGGGCAGTGCGTCGCGCACGAAGCCGATCTGCACGGTGTCTTCGACCGCACCGTCGGGGCCGAACGCAAACAGCCCCCACTGGTTGTCGTTGGGCCTGCGCGGGAAGCCACAGCCCTGGACACCCGCGATGAACAGCCGCCCTCCCGGGGCAGAGGCGAAGGCTTCCGGGAAGCCGTGCTGGGAAACCGAGAACCCGATGCGCCGGGTGGCGAGCAGCTCGCCGGCAAGGGAGAAGGTCACGATCTTGCGCTGATCCGTGTCGAGCACGCGCACCGTGTCGCCGCGCAGCTCGAGCAGCCAGGCTGCGGAGAACTCCGCGGGTCCCTCGCCGGTACCGCCCAGCGCGCGCAGCGCCCGCCCCGCCGAGTCGAACAGCTTGACCGCGTCGTCGCCCCCGTCCAGCACGACGATCACACCGCCCGGTCCCAGACGCGCGTCCCGCACCCGGAAGAAGGTGCGCTCGGGCGGGCCGTCCACCGCCCCCAGGCGCAACGTCTCCCTGGCCTCGACGCGGGGCCCGAGGCTGGCCGCCTGGTAGATCGCCACGCCAGCCGAGTCGCGCCGGGCAACACCGGTCTGTCCGTCGGCGTTCGGGCCGCCGCACGCCAGGGCGAGCAGCGCCAGAGCGGCGGTGGTACGGGGGGAGCCCGCCGTGGGCCGCATCACGGTGGGAGAATAGGATGGGGGCATCGGCAGCTCCGTGAGTCGGGGAACCAAGCAGTTGGACACTGGCCGTACGGGGAGGGTTGCCCCGCGGTTGCAACTGCCCGGCGGGGCCGCGAATCTCCTCGCTCCACGGACACGTACAGACTCTCGATACCCTGCCCCGGCACCGAGGAGGAGAGAAACACATGACCCCGCTCGACACCGCCTCCCGCTCCGCATGCATCGCACTGCTCGCCGCGGAAGTCGCCGCCGCACCCTTCGCGGCGGCACAGTCCCCCGCAATAGACCGCGCGCAGGCCCAGCGCTACTTCGCGGATGCCGAGCGGCTGAGCGACACCGACGGAGGGCGCCTGTGGGGCGTCGAGCTGTACGGCCCCACGCTGTTCGTCGACCCGGCCACACGCGCCCTGGTGGCCAACGTACCGGACGACACCGGGGCGCTGCGCGCGGTGGGCGGCGTGTATGTGGGCTCACTGCCGCCCGAACAGAATGTCGCCAACACGGCTGTCGAGTGGGCGGGGCAGCGCTGGACCATGGTGATGTGGCCGCTTCCCGCCGACCGTTACGCACGACAGCGGCTGGTGATGCACGAGCTCTTCCATCGGGTGCAACCGGCGCTTGGCATTACCGGCAGCGATCCCGCGAACGCGCATCTCGAGACCAGAGACGGCCGCATCTGGCTGAGGTTGGAGTGGCGCGCCCTCGAGGAGGCGCTACTGCGAGCGGGATCGGAGCGCACCCGGGCCGTGGCCGACGCGGTGGCATTCCGCGCCAGGCGGCACGGTTTGTTCCCCGAGGGGGCTGAAGAGGAGCGGGCGCTGGAGCAGAACGAAGGGCTGGCCGAGTACACGGGGCTCACGCTGAGCGGGCTGCCGGCCACGGTGCTCGCCGACCGCGCGGCGGTGGGGCTCGCCGGCCGGGAGGGCAGCGAGCGGCTGGCGCGCAGCTTCGCCTACGGCTCAGGTCCCGCCTACGGCGTGCTGCTCGACGAGGCTGGCGCCGAGTGGCGCGAGCGGGCAGTGGCGGGGGCCGATCTCGGCGACCTGCTGGCCGAGGCGTACGGCGTAGCGGCAGCGGCCGGTCAGGCCGAACAGCGCACGGGCGCGTACGACCACGAGCGTCTGATAGCCGCCGAAACCCGACGGGCCGACCGCATCGCCGCCGAGCTCACGCGACTCAGGGAGATCTTTCTCGAGGGACCCACGCTCCGGCTCGTACCTGAGGGAAGCTTTCGCTACGTGTTCGATCCCAACGGCGCTACGCCACTGGCCGGAGTCGGGACGGTGTACCAAGCGTCGCGAGTGAGCGCAGCTTGGGGCGTGCTCACCGTGACATCGGGCGGCGTGCTGCTGGAGCTCTCCGAGCTGGGCATCACCGGCGTGGTCGTGCCCGCGCCGGCGGACGCCGCGGAGCCCCCACTCGAGGGCGAGGGGTGGCGGCTCGAGCTGGCCGAGGGCTGGCGCGTGGTGCCTGCCGAGAGGCCGGGTAGCTGGGTGGTGGTCAAGGAGGAATAGCGCCCTCCGCTGGCCCTGGTGTGCAACCGTCGCATGGCCTCACGTATCATGAGAGGCGTCACGCCCCTCGTCACCGTCACCCGAGGCTTTCCGATGTTCTTCACGATCGCGCGAACCCCATGCGGCGTCGCCCTGCTGGGCCTCCTGCTCACCGCCTGCACCGGTTCCGGCCCTTCGTCGGCCGTTCAGCGAGCCGACTCGGCTGGCATCGAGATCGTTACGTACGCCGGCGACGATATGCCACTGACCTGGTCGTTCACTCCGGCATTCACGATCGGCGGTGAAGACACTGAGGAGTCGTTCTATGCGGTCGATCCCACGACGGTCGGGGTTGACGGCCGAGGCCGCCTGTACGTCCTGGAACGGGACGCGTATCGGGTGCTCGTCTACGATGCCGACGGCCGATACGTACGGTCCATGGGGGGCGAGGGCGGCGGGCCCGGAGAGATGCGCTTCCCGTTCGCCATTCTGGTGTCCCCGGACGGTACGGTCGGGGTGTTCGACATCGCCAAACGCGGCTTCGTTCGCTTCGACCCGGACGGCGCCATCCTGGGTGAGGAACGCCTCGTTGCCGGCTACGGTGGCGGGCTGATCCGGCGCGTCGGCCAGGCGCTCGTCCTGTCAGCCGACGAACTGGATAGCGACCGCGGTATTCACACCGATGAGCTCATCACGATCACGGACTCGGACACCGCCGCGATCGTCCATATCGAGCGGCCGGCCGGAGGCGTCGTGGATCTCGCGAGCTGCGGGATGCGGATCATGGGGATGGGGCCGGTGTTTCGACCCGGCCTTCGCTGGACTCCCCTGCAGACGTCGGTCGCGGTGACCGCGGTGGCGGGATACGACATCACCGTCTATCGTGACCGGACACCGGTCCGGATGCTCCGCCGCACGATGGCACCGTTGGAAGCGACACCGGAGATCGCCGCCGCACAGGTCGGCGACGGGATGAAAGTGCAGACAACGGGTGGCGTGCGGACGTGTGATGCGCGGGAGGTGGTGGAGCAACGGGGAGTCGAAGACGTGATTCCGGTCATCGACGACCTCGCCGAGGGACCGGACGGCACGTTGTGGGTGCGTCGCGCGAACGCGTTGGACGGGCCGCGGCCGATCGACGTGTTCAGTGGCGACGGCTCCTATCTCGGGACGCTGCCGGACGACGCGCCCTTCCCCGTCGCCGTCCTCGGGTCGAGGATCGTCGCCATCGAGGCCGACGAAATGGACGTGGAGCGTTTGGTCGTCTATGACATCGAGCGGGAGGGTGCGTGATGCGGCTCGGACGTCCGCCATTGATCCAGCTCACGCTCGCTTGCGCGTATCTGTCAGCCTGCGGTGGCCCCCCATCGCCTGAGGCGTTTGTCATCCGCGATTCCGCGGGCGTACGGATTGCGCAGAACCTCTGGTCCGATGACGCGGATCTCCCGATCTGTTCAGTCGCCGCGCAGCCAGCAGTCGATATCGGCGTGGTGCAGGGCGATCCCGTGTACCAACTCTTCCGCGTGTTCGACGCACTCCGACTGTCGGACGGTCGGATCGCACTCGTGAACCAGGGCAGCTCGGAGGTCCGGTTCTACGATGCAGGAGGACGCTACACCGGCGCCGTCGGCCGCGAGGGCGAGGGGCCCGGCGAGTTCCGTGGCGTGCGCGCCGCGTGGGAAAATGGCGACTCGCTGCTCACCTGGGACGACGAGCTGCAGCGGTTCTCGGTGTTCGGTCCCGACGGCGACTTCGCGCGATCGTTTCAGCTGGTACCGCGGCTCATGAACGAACCGGAGGTCCTCGGGCCGGTAGCGAACTCCATTCACATTGCCTACCACCACCTCGTGATCGAGCCGCCGGGGTTCGCTCCGCAGACGCTGTACCACATCCGCTACGACCGCAGCGGCACGGTCATCGACACGTTGGGCGCGTATCCGTACGGTACGTACGGGCCGATTGGCCGCCCTGACGATTTCATGGCTGGCCGCACGCTCTTCGAACCCAGGACCGCGATGGAGGCATCCGACGATCACGTGTTTGTGGCGACCGGGAGCACCCCCGAGGTGTCGGTGCTGGACGCGGACGGCCGGGTCGTCGAGATCGTGCGGTGGCCGGACGAGGATCGCACGGTGCGGCCGCAGGACATCGACCGATACCGTGAGGAACGGCTCGCGCGGTCGGAGAACCCTGACTGGCGGCGAGCCGTGCTCCTGTCCATCGACGAGGTCCCGGTGAGCGAGCGATTTCCCGCAGTGGCGGACCTTCGGATCGACGACACCGACCGGATCTGGGTGCAGCGCTATCCCCGGCCAGGTGCGGGGCCGGAGCGCGAGTGGCTGGTCTTCGGCCACGACCGCCGGGTCCTCTGCCAGACCACGATCCCAGCCGGATTCGCCATCACGCGTATCCAGGGCGGCACGTTGATCGGTCGAGTACAGGGCGACGCCGATGTCGAGCACATCCAGGTTCGTGAATTCTCCCTCCCACCTGCTCCACCAGCGCCGATTGACTGAGCGCACACCCCATTCGCCGCGGGGAACGGCTCAGACGTCGATCATTTGCCGAACAGTCGCACGCGCCCACCGATGTACAGATCGACGAGCGTCCGCGGCGTGGTGGGCTGCCCGAAGTCGCCGTACACGGCACCCTCGTCGTAGTGGTTGAGCAGGATGCCGGCCTCGATGGCCGGCCGGGCGGGCGCATCCCACGATGCACCGACGGCAAACGTCATCAGGAACTGGCCCTTTTCCTGATAGCGCGTCACGAACGGATCGTCGCCCGCCGGCCCACCCGAGAAGATGAATGATGCCCCGACGTGCGGTTCCCACGAGCCGAGGTCGCGCCCATAGCGCAGCCCCACGTTGAGCAGCGGGGGGAAGATGCCCTGGGCGACTGCCGCGAGATGATGATCACTCTCGGAGGGGAGCAGGGCGACCTTAGCGTACGGCCAGATCATGAACGAGCGCGGCGAGGTGCCGAACCGCTCGAGCGCGTCCGAGCCGAGGCTCGCGAAGCCCTCCTCCAGATAGATCCCGACCGGGAGGCCCAGCTCCACCCTGTCGCCGATGCCGAGCGACGGCCCGACGTACGCGACATAGTCCGGCCCCTGCGGCTCACCGTTGCGGACCTGGTCGCTGACGTACGCCACACCGGCGTCGAGGTGAAAGCCGGGATCGATGCGTGCCGTGTGCAGTGTCGGGAGGCATCCGGCGACGAGGAGCGTGGCAGCCAGCAGGAGGATCGACCGCCTGCTCCCCCTCCTCTCGCGCACCGCGTCCCGCATTCCGCGCACGGCGCGATTGCCTCCCGCACGCGGACCGGAGGTGCTCCTGAGGGACGTCGCTGTCTCACGTTGAACCGTCATCAGTGCGATCCTCCGGCTGCGTTCACCCGAAGGCTAGCGTGACGCCGTGATCTCGCTGTTGCGGAGGCGTGACCTCCGACGGATGGGCGGATCGAATGGTGAATATCGACTGGGGGGATGCTGAACGTCGAAGTGCGGCGCGCGCTCGGCCTCTCGACGGGGAGCCTCCCACACTGTAACGCCACGGCGGCAGAGTCCGTCGTGCACCCTCGCTGGCCACCCCCGCCAGGTCGATTCCTCACCATCCCACCCCAGCGAGGCGAGCGGCACGGACAACACCCGGCGGTGAGGGTCCGGGACGGCGGGGGCTCCGGCTACGTCAGGCCGAGCAGCCTCCTGTTCGCTTCGGTATCCTCGAGCACCCGCCACTCGGCCACGAGATCGTCCCGAATCGTGGCCGTCCAGATCACGTGGTCGCGCTCGCCCCCGGCAGTCCATTCCGCGTAGCCACGCACGACGACGAGATCATTCACGGACTGGATCCTCGAGAACGTGTTCCGATAATCCGGGAATTCACCGAAGAAGCTCTTCCAGCCCGTGGTCATGTGGTCCTTGCCCGCATGCCGGCCGTCGTCGCGATCGACGAAGGCGTGGTCGTCGGTCATCAGCGCGGCCAGGCCCTCGAGGTCTCGCGTGTTGATGCACTCGTTGAACAGCAGAGCGGTGAGCTTCGGATCGCGCCGGTTCACGGCCGTACTCCAATTCGCGACAGCGGTCGAGCGGTCAGCGCCTGACCTGCGGACGACTCGCGCCGCAGGTCAGGCCTCACAGCTGAAGGTACTGCGGCGCCCTCGGGACCTCACGCTAGTGCACGAGCTCGATCTCACCCGGCCTCCAGGTCTTGTCGAACCACGGATCCAGCGGTCCGTACAGGCGCAGGACCGTGAACCAGCCCTTACCCGGCACTGTCGGGGCCCAGTTGGACTCCTGTCCTGCCGGCGGCTCGGGGCCGAACCAGATCGTGGTGCTGCCGTCCGCATTCGCCTGCACGGTCCCGCTCTGGCTGCTGACGCTCGGAAACACCGTGCTCGGCGTCTGGAGCAGGGAACGGGTCTGCGGGTCGTAAGTGACGAAGGACCAGAAGTTCTGGGCCGGGATGCCGGCCGGTAACGTCACGCTGTAGGTCTTCGAGCCGTCCAGGTAGTTGCCGTTGGCGTCCACGGCCGCGACCGCGTACTGCGAGCCCGCGCCGACGATCTTCACCGCCATGGCCGGCGTCACCGCCGTGTACGGGTAGTGGAACATGGTGCGGGCCTCCAGGTCGCGGGCGCCGCTCGCTCTGAGGAACTCGTGGCTGCCGCCGACGAAGGCCGTGAACCAGGCCGAGTCCTCGTAGTAGAACGCCCGCTGGTCGCGCGTACGGAACGAGATGGCCCGCGCGGTGGCATTCCCCACCGCAACCGCCTCCTCCAGGATCGCCCGCATCCGGGCGTCGGGCGCGAAGGGTTTGCCCTTCTCGATGCCGATGGCGGCCAGCAGGCCGAGGAGCTCCGGGCTGAAAGCGGCGGCAGGCTCCTCGGCGATGACCTCCCGGACCTCCTCGTAGAAGTGGATGTCGTTGGCGTGGATGGTATTGAAGGATTTGCCGGAGCTGTTGCGGAACTCCATCTCCCCTCGGCCTGCAGACGTGCCCAGCGGATAGATCTTGACGATGTCCCGGGCCGCCTGCACGGCCGGAGCCGGATCCCCGTCCACGAGGAAGCCGCGCCAAAACATCACATTGCCGTAGGTGGGCGACCGGAAGGCGAAATAGCCTTCGGGGACGTCGCCTTCCCAGTCCGGGGGCAGGAACACGTACGTCCCGCCCTGGCCCCGGTCCGGCCCGGCATTGCCGAGGTCCGCCACGTAACGGAAGAAGAAGTCGTTGACCATGCCCAGCGTGTTCGGTGGGCTCTCCACCACCATCGGCCCGTCGGCAAGGTCGAGCCAGGTCATGATGTACACGCTCTCGGTGTTGGGCGTCAGGAACAGCGAGTGGGCGTCCATCAGCTCTTCGGTGACGAGGACCACGCCGTTGCCCTCGACGCCGGCGTCCCGGAAACCCTCGCGGATCGCGTGCAGCGATGCCGCGGGCATCGTGGTCAGGAACGCCTCCACACCGCGCATGAAGTCGAGGTTGTCGTAGACGAGGTCGACGGTCTCCGGGGTCGGGAAGCCGTCGAAGAACTCGAGGGTGCCGATCCGTGTCTCCACCCGGTCCGGCGTGGTGATCGAGGCGGGGATGTCGGTGGCCATGGCCGGTCGCGCGTCCGAGGGTGCCACCGCCGGGATGTCGTCCAGGCGTACGATCTCGCCGGGCTGCCACGTTTTCTCGAACCAGGGCTCGAGGGGACCATACAGCCTCAGGATGACGCTCCACCCCTTGCCGGGGACCGTCTGGATCCAGTTGCTCTCTTGGCCGGCGGGGGCACTCGGCCCGAAGTAGACGTCCGTCGAGCCATCGTCGTTCGGCTCGACGCCCCGCTCGCTGTTCAGGCTGGGGAACCGCTGATCGGTCTGCAGCATGGAGCGGGTCTGGTTGTCGTACACCACCAGGGACCAGAAATCGTTCACCGGCACCCCCGCCGGCATTCGGAGCCGGTACGTGTAGCCACCGTCCAGGGCCCGGCCCTCCGAGTCGACCATGGCGCCGGCGTACTGCGAGCCCACGCCCACCATCCTCGCCGCCATGGCCGGCGTGATGCCGGTGGCGTAGTAGAAGAACAGGCTGCGTGCATCGAGCAGACGCACGCCGTCGACTGCGAACTCGTGACTGCCGCCCACGAAGCCGGTCTTCCAGGCGCTGTTCTCGAAGAAGTACGATGCCGGATCGCGGGTGGCGAAGACGAGGGCCCGGGCCGTCGCGTTGCCCACGGCGGCCGCCTCGGTGAGGATGTCGGTCATGCGGGCGTCCGGGGCGAAAGGCCTGCCCTTCTCGATGCCGATGGACTCCAGCAGGCCGAGGAACTCCGGGTCGAGGGCGTCGACGGGTTCCTCCTGGAGGACCGCGTGGACCTCCTCGTAGAAGGTCAGGTCGTTGGCGTGGATGGTGTTGAAGGACCGGCCCGACAGGTTGACGAATGTCGCGGCGGGAGGGGCGTCGCGCCGCGCCAGCGGGTAGACCCGCGTGTGCGCCTTCAGGTTCGCCACCGCCGGCCCCGGGTCGCCATCCACCTGGAATCCGCGCCAGACTAGCAGGTTGCCATGCGTCCTCGACTCGAAGGTGTGGTAGCCCTCCGGGACCTCGCCGTCGTAGCCCGGCGGCAAGATCAGGTACGCACCGCCCTGCCCC
>Ga0209536_100002920_pt1 | contig 27691 bp, 21 predicted proteins | sample DeeMarSeWOR28_12_FD_187461 | JGI IMG/M metagenome (GOLD analysis project Ga0209536, IMG submission 187461) | Marine sediment microbial communities from White Oak River estuary, North Carolina - WOR-2-8_12 (SPAdes) (version 2) | ecosystem: Environmental > Aquatic > Marine > Intertidal zone >... | reverse complement strand
TGCGTCTGTTCTTCTATTATTTCTTGTGACGAATCTTCAACTTGTGGCATTTCTTCTGTGATTTCTGGCTGGTCCTCGATAACGTCTGGTGATTCTTCTACGATATGCGGTGTTTCTTCTGGAGTAATGTATACATTTTCAACTGAGGGTGCTTCTGGAGTTGCCTCTTCGATGGTTACAACTGGCTCCTGAGAATATGGCTCGGCTGGAGCTTCCACTTCGGTTGGAGCGTCTGAGACGTTTTCTGCTGTCTCACTTTGGGCAGCTTCAGCTTCCTGTTCCTCCGCTAGTAAAGCAGGCTCTGTCGTTGGCGTTTCGACTGGAGGGCAAAGTTGGTTTGTTGCGTCTTTTATTATGTTCAGTTCGTTCCTGGCGCTTTCAAGTCCCGTTGAAAGTAGAGTTATTTCGCGCTGGTACATTTCTTCATCGATTTCACCAACTACATGCTGTATCTCGTAGTTGGCAAGAAGCGTCTCCAAAGTCTTTATTTGGCTCTCTAGTTCCTGTGCTTTACCTTGCATCTTGGTAAGGAGTTCTTTCTGTTGCTTTTCAATTTCCATTATGACTGCATTGATGTCTGTATCGAAGGAATCGCGTGTAGCTTGCGAAATTCTGCCTTTTTCAAATAAATTGTCCAAAGCTTGCTTCTTTTTCTTCGCTATCTCGTATTCTTCGTTTAATCGTTTAAATGAGTGTTTCCACGAAATCAATTTTAACACCTTGCCCTTTCTAAGCCCGAAAGAGGAAATAACATTTGTTAACATGCATGTATATCGCTGACTAGTAAAAACAACCTTGTTTAGTAGCGAAATGGAAGCTATGCGTTTAAAATTTCGTTATTTGTACGTTATTTATATAATTAAAAATTGAAATTTTTTCAACAAAACTAGCAACGAAAAACCGTTTTTCATAGGAGAAACGCGTTATTATGAGCTGTGCTAGCGGTGTTTTATGCAGACGCCAAGCATATGGGTGTTCCGTAGATGAAGACCTTTCTTTAAAAAAAGCCGATGATCATTTGAACTTAAAATCGACAATCAATGGTAGAATTGAACCTAGAATTGTTTAATCCATTCACTTTAAAAGTACAGATTATTCGAATTTTATTTCTACGGCAACTATTAATTTGTCGTGTGCAAAAAGACCACGTTCCTCTAAGTGAAGGGTATTTTATTGTGGGTGTTCCAAGATGATATCTATGAATAAACCACGGCAAATGAGGGTAAAACATATATCTTTTCATTTGTCCTTTTAATGCTCGCATTTAAGGCGAAACTATGAACTTAACAGATAAAATTCAGGCGCTTAAAAAAGAAAAGAAAGCTGTAATTCTTGCTCATAACTATCAGAGGTCAGAAATTCAAGATATTGCTGACTATGTAGGTGACAGCATTGAATTAAGCCGAAAAGCCATGCTGGAACAAGATGCGGAGATAATTGTGTTCGCAGCTGTTGATTTTATGGCGGAATCGGCTGCGATACTTAACCCGGCAAAAAAGGTGCTTCTCCCCTCTCTAGGTGCACGTTGTCCGATGGCTCAGATGCTTACTGTAGATGAGATTAAACGCGTTAAAGTGCATTATCCAGATGCGCCTGTGGTGCTTTACGTAAACACACTTGCTTCTTCCAAAGCATACTGTGATATATGCTGCACCAGCGCTAACGCCGTGGAAGTTATTAACTCACTTGACGCTGAAACCGTGATTTTCGGTCCAGATCGCAACCTTGCGCAGTATGCAACTGAAAAAACTGGGAAAACCTTGATTCCTATTCCTGAGTGGGGGTTCTGTCCTACACATGTTCTTTTCCAACCTGAAGATGTCACCATACTCAAACACCAGTACCCAAATGCGGTTGTTATGGCTCATCCAGAATGTAGTGCCGAAATGCGTGGAGTAGCCGATTTTATAGGTAGTACCTCAAAGATGTGTCAGTATGCACGGGATACCCCTGCTAGAACCATTATTGTGGGTACTGAAGAAGGACTTTTGCATCGTTTGCGCAAAGAGAATCCCGGTAAACGATTTGTTATTGCATATAAGGGTGCGGTTTGCCCTAACATGAAACTAACTACGCTAGACAGGCTTTATGCTTCGTTGAAGGATGAGAAACATGTGGTTAAGGTTCCAGATCAGGTGGCTAGAAAGGCACGTGGCGCGCTGGAACGGATGTTTCAGATAAAGTCATAGCCTATACAGAAACAATCATAGCTTTGAGAATTTTTACCCCTCTTTTTGTTGTTAGCTCATTGCTTAAATGTCGGATTTCGGATGCTGTGCCTTTTACTGCTATAGCTTCTAAACAGTCTCTTTCGCCGAGGTGAATGTGCAATGTGGATGAGATAAGGTCGGAGTTGTGGTGCTGTGCCTCGGTTAGTTCGCGGTTTAATCCTCTTGTTTCATGGTCATAGACCATTAACAGGATGCCTGTTTGGCTGGTTTTTTCTTCTTCTTGAAGCCATTTCTTTTCGGAGACGAATAGTCTAACAGCGTCTTGGATGGCTTTGCTGCGGCTTTCATAACCCATCTTAGCGGTGATTTCATCGAATTCTTTGAGGAGTTCTGGTGGAAATGTTACGCCCACACGAGTGATTTTTGTCATGGAATGCCACATCGAATATTGCTGGATATTCGACCTTAAAGCTTTTGCACTAAGGACTGCACTGAAATGGGCTACAGTAGCTGATAAAAAGTGTATAGATAAGTGACTAGAGCTGTTATGCTGACATGCTTTGGAAAGAATATAGCCCCTTCATATAGAAACTTTAAATAGAGCCAAGCAACAGCGTCTGTAAAAGTTTTGTCGCTGACCACGCAGCTAATGCGCTGGTTCGTGGGTTCTCTGGGTGCGGGTCATTTGCAAACCGCAGGAACATTTCGCCGAATCGCCATTTCACCTTGAATTCATGCGTGTTACGTTGCACCGCTGGGTCAGAAACCACTTGCACTCGTACTCGTGCTGGTTTAACAGTTAAAGCCAGAGTAGCGGCAACGTTCATTTCACGCGGGTAGAGTTGGGCTGCCTCTTCAGCATCGCCCTCATACACGACGGTTGCTTCCTCGTTATTCATTTCAAGCGCCCGGGGATTTTTCCGGGAAGTTAAAATCACCTCGTCTATTCCAGCTATAGCTGCACTGGAAAGCGCGTCTAATCCGCCGATGGCGCCAGATGGCACGTGAATCTTGCTGCTCTGCAAGTTTAAGCTTAACAGGGCACCAGTACTCATAACAATTAAATCTACGCCTTCAGAGGCTATCCGCCCGGCGTACTCGCGGGCAGCCTGCTGCGAAGCTGCTTCCACGATAACCTTAGGCTTTAGCATCAGCATCTCTTCAATGCCTGACGCAATCGTCACAGGAAAATTCAGGGAACGTTTAAGCTGCTCAGCTTTTTTTTCGTCTTGGTCGTAAAGAACCAGTTCGTCGCAGACAATCAGTTTTCTCTCAACCGCTTCAGCTATAAGCGTGGCGATGGCTCCGCAGCCGATGATTCCAACTTTCTTTTGCGCACAATTTTCTTGTATATCTATCACCTTTTTTCAGTATTCAACTTGGAAGAAAACATCATAAGAGCTAACTTGTTTTCCTTCACTCCGCTTTTTCGGGTGAATTCTAACATTGGCAATTTTAAGAGTTCCAGCGATGTCTTCTTTGACAGAATTGATTACGTCCGCAGCTTCTGTACTTCCAGAGTAGATATGCAATGTTTTGACGGGGGCATTAAGCGGCAGCTTGTTCTCTGCCTTGTCTTGTCGAACCCCAGAGATGATTGCCATGATGAGGTCTCCATTCTTTTCTGCAGTCTCATTCTCTAGCTCAGGATTAATCAGAGGCCAAGACGAAATTTGTAGGCTTTTGAAACCCTTGTTTTCAGCATACATAACCTGGTAAATTTCCTCAGTCAAATGCGGCGTCATCGGTGCTATCAACTGCAAAACTCGATACAGAACTACGTATAGTGTATGCTGAGCTGCAAGCTTCTTTGCTTGACCATATGTCTCAGGATTGTACAGCTTATCTTTCACTGCTTCAATGTAGTAGTCACAGAATATGTGCCAAGTGAAATTGCGAATCTCTTCCACAGCGACGTTGAACTGGCACTTCTCCATCGCTTCGGTTACCTTCTTCGTTACCTTTTCCGCCTTGCTTAAAACCCACCTATCCAAAGGCTGAAACTCAAACTCAACCTTTTCGCTGGGCTCGTAATCCTCCAAGAGTTTAATCGCAAATTTAGACACGTTCCACAACTTAACAAGGAAACGCCTACCATACTCCACATCAGGCCACCTGAAAGGAATATCCGATCCTGTAGCACCGCCTCCAGCTGCCCACTGGCGCGTGGCGTCCGACCCGTACTTGTTTATAACTTCAGGCGCTGCAACATAGTTCTTAAGCGACTTGCTCATTTTTCTGCCATCTGAACCCAGAACCATACCGTTTATGAGGCAACTTTTATAAGGTGTCTCGCCGAACAACGCTAAGTGCCTAACCATCAAGTAGTAAGCCCAAGTTCTAATAATGTCTATGCCAGACGGATGCATATCAGCAGGGAAAAGCCGTTTCCAGTTTTCTCGGTCAGGCCAACCCGCATGGACCGCACATGTTATTGAGCTGTCCATCCAAGTGTCAAACACGTCACGCTCGGGAACAAACTCGCGACTGCTACATTTAGGGCATTTGTCAATACGCGGGTTTTCCAACTTCGGGTCTATTGGAACCCACGCCTCTTCTGCCAAGATTAGTTCGCCGCAACTCTTGCAGTACCAAACAGGAATAGGCGTGCCGAACACGCGTTGGCGGCTTATCACCCAATCCCAATCCAGTGAATTTGCCCAGTCAATCAAACGCGTTTTCATGTAGTCAGGATACCACATGACTTCGTTAGCGGTTTTTTCCACCTCATTGGTTAACGCGCGAGTTTTCATGAACCACTGCTTATGTTCAAGAATCTCAACATGTGTCTTGCAACGGTCGCAAACGCCGACTTCCTGCGAGAGCTTCTCAACCTTCTCCAGCAACCTCTTGGACTCAAGGTCTTCGGCAATGGCTCTTCGTGCTTGATTTATCGTTAAACCAGAATATTTGCCTCCGTTCTCGTTAATCCTGCCGTTTTCTGTTAGAAGCCGGATGACGGGAAGCTTGTGCTTCATAACGGTCTTTACGTCTTCCTTGTCGCCGTACGTGCAAATCATGACCACACCGGTGCCGAAAGTCGGGTCAACAGCTTCTTCAGCGATTATTTTTACGGTGCGGTTAACAATTGGCACTACAATATTCTTGCCTATGTATTTGTTGAAGCGTTCATCGTTAGGGTTCACTTCAACCGCCACGCATGCGGGAATAAATTCTGGTCTGGACGTGGCAATTATCAAGTATTCGCTGGTTCCTTCGAGCGGAAAACGAATGTAGTTAAGTGTGCCTTGACGTTTTTCATAGTCCACCTCAGCGTCTGCAATAGCGGTCTCGCAACGTGGACACCAGTTCACAGGGTGTGTTCCCTGATACATGAAGCCTTTTTTATGCAGGAGTATGAAGCTCAGCTGCGTGCGTCTCCAGTAATCAGGATCCATGGTAAGGTACTCTGTTGCCCAATCTATACTGCAGCCCAATTTCAAGATGGAATCTTTCATTAAAGCAATGTACCTTTCAATAAGCTGCTCGCACCACCTGCGAAATTGGTCAGGCGCCACATCACGCTTGCGGATTTTTTGCTCCTTCTCCACCTGTATTTCTACGCTTAACCCATGACAGTCCCAACCCTGCGGGAAAAGCACGTTGAAACCGCGCATGCGCTTGTAACGAGCTACAATGTCAAAGTAGACCCAGTTCAAAATGTTGCCCATGTGAAACTCGCCAGAAGGATATGGCGGCGGAGTATTAATCGTGAAAGTGGGTCGAGTCACATCGTTCCAGTCGAAATGGTATATTCCAAGCTCTTTCCAAATCTTCTGCCACTTCCGCTCAATCTCGCTGAAATTGTATTTTTTTGGCAAAGACTGCATTACTCAATGTTCTCCGTTACAGTATAGGCTTTAGGAAAATTAAAATACAACTAAATAACATTATCCCCCTCAAGGTTTCGGGGAGCTGGGATTTTGACTCGGCTGAGAGGACGGCTGAACCGCTGTCGACCCTTAGAACCTGAACCAGACAATCCTGGCGGAGGGAAAAATATGGAGAAAAAAGTAGTGTCTAGTTCAGTGCAGACTAGAATACTAGCTGAAATGGTTATTTTCATTGCTCTATCAAACGTTCTTTATTTGATAAGCAAATTCTATCTACCTTTCCTACGTTTCCCACAAGGCGGTAGCATAACAATAGCGAGCATGGTTCCGCTATTATGGTTTGCACTGAGGCGAGGGCTTCGATGGGGAGTAGAAGCAGGCATAATCTACGGTTTAGTTCACATGATAGTTTCTGGCGGCATTTACTACCCAACACAAATAATACTTGATTACCCACTTGCCTTTGGAGCCTTAGGGTTAGCAGGTGCCTTCCAAAAGTATCCTGTTGCCGGCGTAGCCGTAGGAATGCTTGGCAGATTCGTTTGCCACTTCATCTCTGGAGTCGTTTTCTTTGGGCAATACGCTTGGGGAGGATGGAACGTCATTGCATACTCAGCAGCTTACAACGCGACTTATCTCGTTCCAGAGTTCATAGTGAGCTCAATCATAATATTCGCATTGTTAAAAACAAATCTACTTAGAATTTACATGTAAGTCTTTCACCTACTCCCATTTTTTTAACGACCGTTAGCAAAGAACAAGCGCTTAGATTGTTATTATTTTGGTAAAACATAGATGTCATTAGTTTTTCCCGCACAAAGCCTGCCAAAATAAAGTTCGTAGCTTCAGTCATGGCAACGCCAGAATTCAACGCTTGTGCTTTTAGCGTTTTAGCTCTGACAAGATGAAGGCAACAATTTCGTCAGCCACATTGACTTTTGTGACCAACTGCAAGCCTTTCCAGCCGGGTTGACTATTCACGTCAACTATGACGGGGCCTTTTGGTCCTTCGAGGATGTCGACGCCGGCGATTTTGCAACCGATGACCTTGGCGGATTTGACTGCCAACTCTTCAAGGTCTGGTGTGAGTTCTAGTGGGGTTGGTTTTGCGCCTTGGCTGAAGTTTGTTTTCCAGCTTTCTGAGACTCTCCGCATTGCCGCAATAACTTGGTCTTTGACGACAAACGCGCGGATGTCTGAGTATCCATGGGGCACGAATTCCTGGATATAGATTACGCCGTGGTGGAAAGTTATGGCTTTGAAGACGGTGTTTGCGATTTCTGAGTCTACAACTCTTGTTGCCCCTATGCCTCTTGAGCCGAAAAGCGGTTTCACCACCACGTCTCCTCCTAACTCGTCGAACGCCTTCAGCGCTTCGTTTACGCTTTCTGTTGCCACTGTTCGCGGTACTGGTACGCCGTTGTCCTCGAGAAATGCTAGGATGTCGTATTTGTCGACGCAGTGTTCTATGGCTTCAGCCGGGTTTATTATGAGAAAGCCTTGACGTTCAAGTCTGTAGAGCATGTCCATTCTGAAAACCAGCTCTTCCAGCGAACCACGACCGATTGGGCGGATTACGAGAGCGTCCAGTTCCTCTAGCAATTTCAGGTTGTTAACTTTGAAGTAGGGTTTTTGCCCGAGCTGTGCTATCAGCTTCGGAAAGGTAAAGCACTCATAGGGTATGCCGCGTTTGGTTAATGCTTCTCTCAGCTGTGTGCTACTCCAAGCTTCCATGTTTCTGGTTGCAATCCCAATTTTCAAGAGCTAACCTTCCCTCTCCATCTATGCAAAAGATGCAGAAGGATTTTGCTCTTAAAGCTTCCGTGAGAAAAAGCTAAGTCAGCTGCATACGCCCTAGAGGAATTCTTAATACCGAGAAAGGAATAGAAAATAACAGACGTGATAGTACAGCTTTTGCGCGTCATGGAAATTATCGAGGGTTAAAAAATGGCAGTGAACTTTGATGAACATTTGGATGAACATTATGACCAGGTAGTTCGCGCCATGATGGGTGGATATTTAGTTCCATTTCTTGGAGCAGGTGCAAATATGTGTGACCGACCAAGGAGCGGCGAATGGAAGCCGAAAGAGTCTGTTTTCCTTCCTAGTAGTGGTGAGCTATCTTCTTTCCTTGCTAGCGAGTTTAGCTTCCACGGAAAAAACAGAGAAGATCTAATACGAGTCTCTCAATACGCTTCCATAATGAGCGGCAGGAAACCATTAGATATGGAGTTACACGGAGTTTTTGTTCCAAAGACTGTGTCCTATCTCCCAAACCGGGTTCATAAATTCTTGGCGGAGCTTCCAAGTCTGTTGAAACAACTAGGATGTGAAGATCCCTATCAGTTGATAGTAACAACTAATTATGACACTCTCACAGAAGAAGCTTTCAAGGCTGCGGGTGAAAAATATCATCTCGTAACCTACAATGCTAGAGGAAGACTATCGCAGAAAAAGTTTCAACATTTTCTACCGGATTCTAATAAACCAATTTCCATAGATAAACCAAACGAGTATCGTGACCTTCCAATAGATCAGGCAAGAAATTCTCCGCGAATCAATCAGACGATAATTTTGAAGGTTCACGGGACAGTAAGGAACAGCCTTGATGAAAGCAGCTTTGTGATAACAGAGGATGATTATATCGAGTACTTGTCTCTTATCTCTCCAAATATATCAAAGCTGCTACCGACTACATTAGTCAACAAACTATTGAATAGTAGCAAGCTATTCCTGGGCTATAGCCTTAAGGATTGGAATATGAGAGCCATTCTACACCAAATATGGAAGGAACAAATGATTCGCGGGGATTTTGCTTCTTGGGCAATCCAACTTAACGCTGAAAAAATTGATAAGAAATCTTGGGATAAGCGAAGTGTAGAAATACTGAATGTATCCCTTGAAAAATACGTTGAGGGACTGAAGAGTCGATTACTATTGGCCAATAGAGGTGGTGGCAACTGATATGAAGATGCCGACTTGCCCCTATAAAGGATTAATACCATATTCTGAAGAAGACTCACAATTCTTCTTTGGTCGAGAGAAAGAAACTGCAATAATCATCGCGAATCTCCGAGCTTCGAAATTAACACTGGTCTACGGAAGTACAGGTGCTGGAAAGAGTTCGATTCTATCTGCGGGGGTAGCCTACCAAATACGCCAAATGACGCGGGAAAACCTGTCAAAGAAAGGAAAGGCAGTTTTCCTTGTCATTATTTTCAAATCGTGGCGAGAAGAACCTGCTTTTTCATTGAAAAAACGCATTGTTGAATCGTTATCTCAAACATTAGGAAGTACCAATCTTCAACTTGATCTTGAATCATGCTCGCTATCAGATATTTTGAAGTATTGTTCAGAGGTAGTTGGAGGGGATATCTTGATTATTCTAGATCAGTTTGAGCAGTATTTCTTGTGGCATCCCCGTGAGCAAGTGATTGATAAATTTGTTAGAGAGTTTTCAGATGCTGTGAATGATGCAGATCTTTCAGCAAACTTTCTCATAGCAGTCCGCGAAGAATGGTTTACCCATCTGGATCGTTTCAAAGGTCCAATTCCTAATCTTTATGATAATTATCTGAGAATCAAATATCTCGATCGCGAGGCAGCACGCATTGCTATCGAAAAACCACTTGAAAGATACAACGCTGTTCAAAAAGACGGCGCTGGGCATATTAAGATTGAATCAACTCTGGTTGAAACAATATTAGATGAACTTGAGCACCTTGAAGACAGGCAATCGGTTCTCGGCGAAGGTAGACCACGTTTCCTCCAAAATGAGAAAACGGACTCTTTGATTGAAGGGAATATTAAACCTGCTTGCCTGCAAATGGTGTTGGTAAGACTTTGGAATGAAGAGTTTGATGCCAAGTCAAATGTATTGCAACTGCAGACATTGCAAAAGCTGGGTGGAGTTCAAGAAATCATTAAAATGCATTTGGATCCAGTGATGAAAAATTTTAGTTTAGAAGAATGCGACATTTGTTCAGAGATGTTCCGCTATCTTGTAACTCCTTCCGGCACCAAAATTGCTCACAAGATCTCAGATCTGGCTTCTTACGCAGGCATCGAAAAAGGGAAAATGGCCCCTGTTGTTCTAAAACTTGGTTCAAAGTCTATTCTTAGAGAGATACCTCCACCATTGGGATTAAATGAGAATCGCTACGAAATTTATCATGACATTCTAGGTCGCGCTATTCTAGACTGGCAAGCAAGGTTTAAAACGTATAAAGAGTGGTTGAGCAAGAGGCCATGGGGATACGGGCGAGTTCTTTCGTCAGGCAATATCTTAGAATTAAAAGGTTCAACGGTAAGTTTTGGTCGTTGGTGGCCAAACGGGTTAACAGAATTTGACAGGAATAAATACCTCTCTCGTATGCATATGTTCATAACTTTTGTTAAGGAAGAAAATGCATTTTATGCTGTGGACTTGCGCAGCAAAAATGGCACAACAATAAACGCAAAATGTCTGTGCTATGGAGAGGAAAAGAAACTTCAAGAAGGAGACATAATCGTTTTAGCAGGAACTACACCATTCCAGCTATGGTGTATTAATTATTTGCAAAAAGAAAGATTTAAAGTAGAAAAGGAATTCCCGTTTAATCAGAAGGATAAAGGTCATATAAAAGAGCCTCACGGTTGGGCCGTGCTAGTTAATGGTACTACTAGGATCTATGACTACATAGAGTCAGATCTGTGCTACCTATCCAAACTTCCTACTGGAGACATTCGTATTTCCGAAAAAATGCAATTTGAGCCCTTTCTAATCTTAAGAAGAATTTCAAAAGAACTGGCTGAATTTGAATTTTGCGATAAAAAACATGCACTGAAATTTTCCTCCAAAACAGAGAATAAGGACTTCCCGATTGAATTTACAATGAAATATGGTGAATCAAAATTCCTCAACGGAACTTTTGCTTTTAAATATAGGAATGTTCATTTTCAAATTGTTCCCTTGTAGCCCGGCTCGCTATTCCGCCCTTCTCCGCTCGATTTACTGATGGTTGCTCTCCAATTGGTTAAATTAAAATTTTACCGCTTAAATCAAAAATAGTTCTAACTTCTACTCCTTCTCTCCTCTTCTCTAACTAAGTCTCTTTTATCAAAAAAGCTAATTGTTTAGAGCATAACGCAACAAACTGACGACGTGTTCCACGGTTTCAACTAAGCCGTCGCTTTGAATAGACTTGGATTCTTTGGCAATTTAGAAAAGATTCATGGGTGGCAGACACCGCGACTAGAGGACTTGGACTTTTTGATCTAGAGAATCATAAATGTTCTTTTCGATTGCTTTTTTGTGACTGCTGATTCTTCTAGCTACATCGTTGTACGCGCGCTCTTTTACAGCCTCATGAGCTTCCACTCTTGCCTTCATCATTTTGAGCCGCTCAGTTTGCTCTTGGTACTCGGATAAATCACGCTTTACTTCCTCCATCTTTGCAGAATTCAAAATTGCCTTTTCTCGGACCGCAGCCTCAGCGCAGCGTGCATAAATTTTCGCCAAAGAACCCCCGTCAAGTATATCGGTCATATCCTGCTCGGCTTTTCGTGCTTTGTCTGACTTCAATTTCAGCTTATTCTCGTTCATCAAACGAGTAAGCTTCCGTAAAATCTGCTTTAGCATGGGATACCCAGCTGATTCAGTTGTAAACGCCTTGAAGGGATTTACCAAATACAGTTCAAGAATAGTTCGCTCGTCTTGCGTTAAACCCGCGCCACCTCTGTACAATGCTAGAGCCCGCATTTTTTTGAAGGGTTTTTGCAGATGCCTTAACGCGTGTTTTAGCTCTTTGTTTAATTTCTCTATTTCTCCTTCTATTAGAAAAAGCTGATCAACTGGACCCTCGCCCTGTAACGCAGCGCTTTTCTTTTCAAGTTCAGCGAGCTCTTTCTCTATGGGAACTCGTTCGTTTTTGATGTTTTTTCTTTCCGCCTCTACCTCCAGCAATTGCTTTTCCATACTGTGCAATTCGTTTATGAGCTGGAATGTTTCCTCCAAGGTTTTGGTTTTGACATACTCTTTGCTCAGGAAGTCGTTGAGAGCGGCAAGCGACTCCTTGGCTTTTTCGTGAACTGCTAGGAATTTCCTTCTATCCATTATGAAGAAGGGAGAAATGCGTGGAAACCAATTCTTGATATCGATGTCTGTTACAAGAAATACTTTTTGAATTTCTTGAGCGAACCGGTTTAAGCTGTCATAAGAGACTTGTTCGGGAACAGTTATTTTCCTAATTCTCTCAGTGAACAAACGAGCCAACTTATTCATAGCGCGGGCACGGTTGTAAGTGCGCATATTTCTCTTTTCAATTTCCTTAGAGCTGTTGTCCGCAAGCATTTTGCCCACGTCAGCGAAGTTTTGAATCGCGTCGCGCATTTCGTCTCGCAGTTTCTGGGCTTGCATTTGCACTGGAGTGAGAATTGAGCTGGTTTGCTCCTTGAGCCAACCTTCTATGTCATTGGAAGAAAAAGTTGTAACTTCGGACAGAGCTATTCACCGCAAGGATATAATTTGCGGGGGCTTATTTATCAACTTTAGCCAAAAATAAGCTAAAATTTCTTCACGCAATAATGAGTAGCTACTCTTAAATAATTACAGCTTTAACTAAAGCTGACTTAAAATGAACACCAAGGTATTAGCTACAACAATAATTTTCGCTGCCCTGACAGTAGCTTTGAACCCTGCAATCTCAGGAATCGGAGTTCCAGCACCTTACGCCCCATACCTCATATACGGCCTATGGGAAATTCCAATAGTTACAGCCTTCCTATTGATTAGCCCCGCATCAGCAATTGCAATTGCCGTTTTAAACTCCGCAGTATTGTTTGCTGTTTTCCCCGGTGTTCTTCCAACAGGACCCTTCTATAATCTTATAGCTGTATCAGCGACATTATTTGGTCTCTATATGGCTCGAAAATTCGTCAAGAATGGAACATCGAAACCCAAGAAAGAGCTAAAGATCGCCGCTACATCAACCATTATCGCAATTATCCTACGCGTAATGGTTATGACACTAGTAAACTACGTCACACTTCAGCAACCTTACCCCATAGGTTTTGAATTGCCGGAAATTCAGGTAATTGCCACTCTTCCTTTTACAGCTATATTTAATGGAACAGTAGTGCTATACATAATTCCCATAGGAGAATTCATAGCTAAAGTTGTCAAATCTCGACTGAAACTAGAGGGCTGAAACCGGTTTCTTAATGCAGAAAGACAAAAGGAAAATCAAAATCAGGAAATCCTTATTCTGATTGCTTTTAAACGAACTATTATGGACTTTGTCACAAAGTTCTCAGGCGATAATAGGGAAAAACTTATTCTACTACAGTAAAATGTTATTTGTCCACTGACCAAAAATATAGCTGGGTGAAGAATGCCAAAGATAAGTTTGAACAGCGCAGCCCTAAACTTAGTAAAAATGTTTTGCAGAGAAGCCGAAACATATTCTGTTTCAGTAGAAAAAACAGATTCGGGTGCAACAATAATAGATGCGGGGATAGAATCGGAAGGGGGATTCCTCGCCGGGGAGATGATTACTGAAATATGCTTAGGCGGATATGGTAAAGCTAAAATTCTTCCAGTTCAATACGGTGATGTTGTTTTGCCGTCCGTTTATGTCCAGACTGATCACCCCGCACTATCAACTTTAGCCTCTCAGTTTGCTGGTTGGCAAATCAAAGCCAGCGGATTCTCAGCAATTGGTTCGGGTCCAGCTCGTGCACTAGCTCTTAAGCCTAAGAAACTCTATGAAAAACTCGGGTATAAAGATGAATCAGACACCGCCGTACTTGTCCTTGAAACCGACAAAAAACCGCCCGAGGAAGCAATTCATCAGATTGCCGAACACTGTGGTGTTTCAACGGATAATCTATTTCTAATAGCATTTTCCACCGCGAGTTTAGCTGGATCAACACAGGTTTCTGGAAGAATTGTTGAGACAGGACTGCATAAACTTGAGAAGCTAGGTCTCGATCCCCTAGTCGCAAAACATGCATGGGGCTATGCACCAATTATTCCATTACACCCTTGGTCAGGCGAGGCTATGGGAAGAACAAATGATGCAATTCTATACGGAGGCACCGCAAACTACATCGTCAGTTACGATGATGATGAAGAATTGGAGAAGATTGTTAAACAAGCACCCTCGACTAGCTCAAAAATGATGCAGGAAGCAAGAGAACTCGCTCAGAAGAACCCACGCTTCTTAGAAATTTTCAAAGAAGCAGGTTTTGACTTCTACAAGATTGACCCCAACATATTTGCTCCGGCTATTGTTTCCATAAATAATCTTAAAACAGGCAAAACCTTCCGTGCAGGTAGCTTGGATATCCCTGTTATGAAAGAGTCTCTTGGACTCTAGAGGCTTAGAATTCCTTCATTAAAAAAATGTTGCCTTGACCATCCCTAGCGCCAAGACCCTTCGTATCGCAAGCTGGAACAACAATTTTGCTCGGAAAAAGGCTCTGTACCGTAAAAACACCTGAATCACAAGCCAAAATCACCAAGTAGTCTCCATCATAAGATCGCCTTCTCACAGCATCGATATTGCAAACCATAGGGACCAGATCGGAACCAACTACATTGAATCCATCATTTTTCAACCGCTCCGACATTTCATCTAGTCTTGCCTGGCCACCTGTTTCGCAAAGTCTAGCACAGGAATTGCAAGCTATAAGCCCCACTTTTTTCCACTTTCGAAGACTTGAACGAATTACTCCATAAGGTTTCGAACTAGTTACAATCATTAACTCACTCTCTCCTATACTATTTGCTCATTCGAGCTTAAAAAAACTATTCAACGATTCTTTTGCACAAAAAAAATTAAGAATAATTGTATTAGATTAAAAAAGCTAAAAGAGAAAAAAAATTATGGATTAATAGCGGGCATTATCGTCCTCTAAAGATTGAGAAATGGTCAGGAATTATGGTAACAATTGTAATATTATTCTCCTCATCAAACTCTGCTGTCCATTTTGACGGATCCAACAATTCCCATGAGATTTCAGTCCCTTTATATTCGTTCACAAGATGAACGTCGTCTTGAGTAATATCTCCGTCACGGTTTGTATCGTAGGTTGGGTCGTACGGAAAGTCATTAGGATGGGTCTCAGTAGCCTTATTATAGTTGGCGACAAGTGATAAATCAGCTGCTGTTACAAGAAGATCACCATTAACATCACAGTAGAAAGCATCATTAGCCACAATCGTGATCACTTGGGTTATGCTATGGTAACCATCTAATTCCAGAGTTATTTTAGCATCAGTATATGAAATTCCGAGCATACTTATATCCCAAGTAAAAGCGCCCCATGCTTCCGGTCGGATTAATTCAATTCCAGCTGCAAAAAATCCAGTTGTTACCGTTGTAAAACTCAAGCTAGCACTTTCTGTTAGATACACCTCTAAATTGCTTCCCGCAGGCACCCAAGCATAACCGTCCTCAGAGAAGAAAACTACTATCGTGTAATCTTCTTGAATATTGGTAATACTGATGCTACTCGTTGGAGCAAGATACTCGTTATTCTTCGCAATTGCTGAGATATGATTACCCTCATCTGCATAAAACCAGAATTCTTGAGATCCACCTTTTTCGACCTTAATTACCCAAGAACTGTTGCCAACACCACCACTAGAAAGAGCTATTGTCCCATTAGGAGCATCAACAGAAACAATAGCATTTATGGTAAAGACTTCTTTGAAAACCGCTGTAATACTGGTTACACCTTTCTCCGTTCTGAATTCATACCAAAGCCTATCACCATCGTCTATTTCATTGCCATTAATTAGCCAGTGGTCAAAAACAAAATTTGAATCCTCAACAGCATCTAATCTGACAAGCCCAGCCCCGACTTTTTCAATTAGGTAATCTGAAGTGCTCCAAGTTTCACCAGAACTGAGTTTGGTTAAGATTACAACACCGCCTCCTCCTTCAACAGTAATTTCTACCCATTTTCCAATTCCTCCAGCGTCGCCTTGCACCATCGGAGCAAAGGATGCAGTTGTGCTGAAAATTAGCAAAGAAAGTAGTATCACCGATAAAATTATTTTCCTATGAAAAACCTTTGCCATTTTACCTTCTCCTGAATAATTATTTACGCAGGACGGGGGTATTATATAAATATTTATGGAATAATCCTCTAGGAAATAGAAAAAATGGAAAGAGCAGATGAGCTATCTCAATCTTCTATGTGTCTTGAAGCCTAGTCAATTAAGTGACAGCTTGACAAATAGAATTTCCGAAATTGTAAAAATTTATATTTATTGTATACGCTTCTAGGATTTGAAAGGTGAGATTATGTCTGAGACAGTACCGACTGGAATTTATGGTTTAGATGAGATGGTGAGCGGTGGCTTCCCAAAAGGTAGAATAATTTTGATCCTAGGAGGCCCGGGAGCAGGCAAAACCATTATTGCATCACAGTTTTTGTACAAAGGATTATCAGAGTTTAACGAAAATGGAGTTTTGGTGAGCCTTGACGAAAGCAAGCCTCATTTTTACTCTGAGATGAAGAATTTTGGATGGGATTTCCAAAAAGCTGAAGACGAAAATAAGTTCAGATTCATAGATGCAACCAGATTGTCGCGAGTGGCAATGCTGAAAGAAAAAATGATGAAAGAAGAAAGCCACAGCCTTAGAGGAAAGCTGTTGCCAATTGATAAACTAGTAGAAAGTTTACAGGATACAATTAAAGAGATTGACGCAAAAAGAGTCGTCCTCGACACGCTCGCAAGCTTATTCTATAGATTCCTAGACCCGATTGAAAGAAGAACAGCAGGAGTAGACCTTATTGAAGCTCTTTCAGACCTGAAAACAACGACAATAGTGACAACCGAGTTGGCTCAACTAGGTCTAGATACAAGAAAATTGAGCGATGAAGAATTCTTAGTCCACGGAGTCATACTGATGCAAACGTTATTTTCAGGCGGATCCACTGTGAGAGCCCTACAGGTTGAGAAGATGAGAGGCGTAAGTGTAAACTCAAATGTAGTTCCATACACAATAGACAGAAATGGAGTAGAAGTCTACCCGGCAATGTCACTGTTCAGAGACAGGTAACCCATTTTATAGCGCAAGTAATAATCGACCAATGCTCTTAGTAAAATAAGAAAATGAAAGATCGAATAATTTTATAATTCGATCTTTTGTCTAGTAACAGTTATTCCATTCTCAAGGTATTTCTGATTGTACATTTTTCGAATTCTCAAGATTTTTTCTAAACCCATTTGTGTTTCGCGTTCAGAAATTCTTATTTCCCCATCAAAAAGACCAAGAATCGCATGCACCTCTTCAGTAGGATGCATCTGCGGATTAATCACTGCTAATGTGGTAAAACCTCTTGACCTCAAATCGGGCAACAACCCACTCAACCATTTTCGAGTGATTACTGCATGATGTTGAAGCAAAACATCGGAAACGAGTTCAATACAAGCTCGTTTAGTCCCAGTCTTTGACTGATCCAATCCCCGGAAAGCCTTAATGAGAGAAATATCGATGTCTGTTAGGTTATCCACACCTTTAAGTTTGAAAACGTTCGGAAAGCTTTTAATCATGACGTCAGCACGAGGATTACACAAAAACAAGTAAAAACTGGATTGGTATTCCTCAACCAGAGATCTCATACCACCAACTTCAGTTGTCAAGAAGAATATTACATCACCGTTTTTGAGACCAGTTTCGAGAAATTTCATAATTATTAGATCTCTTTCATCATTCGAAGGAGAAGCAAGAACAACTCCATATTCTTCAGGCAATCCTCCCATTAGAAGGTTATCAAGATCTTTATAACCAGTTGGAATCCGACCCTCTAGAACGGCATCAGAAACTGTAAAAACAAAAGGATCAGTTGTGAAGATCAATTGTTGTCCAATTTCATCAACACACACAATTTTGGGTCGGACCTCAAAATCTCCGCTTTTAAAAGATCTTAAAGTGAGTGGAATCTCTTGATCTTCAAGAGGATTAAGCGTTTTCCCCATAGTTGACAAATTCAGATTCTCAAACGAAAAACCATCAGGAGCACGAACAAATTGAAAACCCTCAGGGAGAATATCCTCAATCCTTGCCAACAAAACCGGTTCTTTACCGACGTTTAAAATCTGAATCTTGAATTTAATGTCTTCGCCTGCAGTGATTTTGTCACTAAGCAGAATTAGTTTTGTTTGAATGTCGGCGTGTTCAAATCTTTCCAATCCAACAGCCATTTCAAAGTTAGGACTTATGGTTGTAAAACTTCCAGTTGACGAAGTAACACCAGGCGCATGGAAGACCTCACTCAATGTAACGGCCATTTCCTTTTCTTCTTTAGCCTTTTTTAGAAGAAGTTTGACTTCTTCTATCTTTTCCTGATATTGAGCTTTAATATAAGAATCAGCTGAAATTTGAAGAGCGTTTTCTGCCATTGAGAAAAATTGGGCTTCTTTCGCGAGGTCCGTTGCAAGTTTGGCCTTATGCATGTAAACATATGCATCAAACAGATGTTCAGTCGCTTTTGTGTATTCTGAAAAAGATTCAAAGCCAGCTTTTAGATAATAGTCTGCTGCAAAATCCAAATGTTCCTTAGTTTCTTTGTAAATATCCATATTGCGAGTTATCTCAAATTCTGTACCAGCTTCAAGTGCTTTACAGAAACTGCTATGGCCTAAAGCCAAAAGGCTTGACGACTCATTTACGGCGTATTCATTTGCTTTCTTAAAAAAGTCAGCAGCTTCCTCATACATTATAGGAGAATTCTTTGCTTTGGCCATTGTCATCTTGTGCCAAGCTTGACATAGATAAACAAGCGGTGTGGCCTCTTTTTCGATCTGACCTGAGTACTCTTGGGTTATCTTTTGGAAAAGATTCGCTGCGTATCCATATTTCTCTGAGCTATTGACGTGTTTGCCTTGTCTGTCGAGTATCTTTGCCTCTTCAATTGCTATTCTGCCTTTGCTGTAGACACTTCGGGCATCTGAAGCTTCAATCAGGTTTTTTACCAGAGATATCTCTTCTTTTCGACTTGTCTTCTTTAATTTGACTTCAAGCGCTTTCTTTGACTCTTGAATGAAATTTTGTGCTGATTCAAAAGCTTTAATAGAGTTCTCGGATTGCTCATCAATGCTAAAATGTTCTGCTTGCTCGAGAACAGACCATGCGTAAAAGTTTAAAGACAAATAATTCCACAGTTTTGACTGGCCGAGCAAACTTGAGCTCTTTTGATAATGTTGTCTGGCACCATCATATGAACCTTTTTGATGCGCAAGTTTTGCATTCTCTATCTCGTTCCATGCCTTCATGTAATTGGAATAGTCGATGTAGAAATCGCCAAATTGTTCAATCTTTCGAGCTGCAACTTTATATCCGGCAAAGGCCTTTCCAAAGTTATCAGCAGCTTTTTCGTAGTCACCAAGAAAATCAAAATCACTGGCAACTTTCCAGTAAGATTCTGCAACCCTGCTTGGGAGGTCTACTTTTCTGAAGTTGTCAGCAGCTCCATGATAAACTTCGATAGCTTTGACTAGATTGCTTTTATCTTTGGTTAGGTTGTAATTATCCTTTAAAATCGATCCGTATTTGTCTTGAAATCCTGCTAAAGTTGCCACCAAGGTTGGAACATTCTGTGATCCAAGAGAAGCTATCCAGTTTTCACAAAGTGGAATACCCTTTTCCATATCTGAAATCGCATCTTTAAGATTAAGCTCCTTTGATTTCTCGTCTGAGTCCAAAATGGACAAGTCGGCTTCTATTTGGGCAGCATAAACCAAACCCAAAGCAAGTGTCCACAAATTAGACTTGAGTGCTTTTTGAACAATTTTGACATATTCTTTTCGATAACCCAACGCGGTTTTGAGTAATTCAGGTTTCTCGTGAGGTCTAGGTTCAAGATTTGAATAATAATGATATGCCTTGCTCAACGAATGCAGGTTTGAAGCTATGCTATCAGAGGAGCCGGAGCGGATTGCGTGCTCCAATCCTTTTTCCCCGATTCTCACTGCTCTCTTAGCTAACGCAAGTTTTTCTTTAGCTGTAAGTGCAAAATCCCGAGCTAGAGAGGAATAACTTTGAGGATAAACCAAATAGACTTCAGCTATAGCTGAATCCTGGCCAACATAATTCAAGCATTTTACCGCATTTTCGGAGTAACGGATTATATCTTCATACATTTGCTTTCTTCTATTGGGATTTGCTTCATTAGGAACCATCAGATCCGTTGTGAAAGCAAGAAAATAGGATGCAATTCCCTGAAGGTAGGCATCTCTTACGGTTGAAGCTTGTTCCCACATTTGTTTTGCGTAACTAAGTGAAGAAGCAAGATTCTCAGTAAAAAAAAGAGTCGCGAGAGCTCTTGCCCAAAATGACTCAGCTTTGACATATGGATTATCAGAGTCTTGTGAAAGCTTCAGCGCTTTTTCAGAATTTGCTAGGCATATAGCCGAAGAATCTTGGCGTAATGCTTCAGTTTCACCAATGTTTGCCAAGTACCAATTATGCAGGGTCCCCAGATAGAGAGCAACAGCAAGCTCTTCGTGTCTTTCAAATTTGTCGAAAATTGAGATAGCATTATTAGAAAATTCAATTCCTTCGCGAACAAAATCCTGTTTCTCACTTTCAATCAAGGCCAAATAAATACGATCAAAAAGACATCTAGATAGAATATTACAGGTTTGACCATAGGATATCTCATCCCCTGCCTTCTTGAAGAATTCAAGAGCCTCCTGTCCAGATTTAAAACATTTTTGTAGGCAAATATCCTTTTCCTCAGGATTGGATGCAATCCAAGACTGCGCGTATTGCGCTAGAGCAAAAGATTTGAAGCTTGCACCTTTGCTTTTTGAATCTGAATTTTCTCCGAAAAGCTCTGCAGCCTTTTGGTGAGCTTGCACCGCCTGTTGCCTAAGCTTCTTGAAATCTTCTTGATCCCGCGCTTGTCTAGAAGCATAACTATAACAAAGCGCTATTCTTTGCCAAGACTGAGCTAAAGCAAAACCTTTGTCTGTTGAAGATAAGATTAATTCTTCATAAGATTTCGCAGCCTCAAGCCACTTGAATTCTAATTCGTATTGACTAGTATCCATTAACAACCCATGTCGTCAGTGGTTTTAAATCAGATTGTATAGTAAAGATCCCAAATAAATCATTTATCAAAATTTTGATGAGTAGAACCTTAAAAGCCCTCACCATTCGTAGCAATCAAGACATAGAAAATTGATTATTTCTAATTGAGAACTCTATTTCAGTGAAAATTATTCACTTAAATAAATGCCTCATAGTTTTTTAATTGAGGATTTTTTGCCATTGAAACAAAGAGTTTGCCATTTCCATGTTCAGCCAAATCACCGAGAAAGACGTAAAATGGACCTACTGCTTTCAAGGTGTCATCGACTTTGGCTTTGGCTTTAACACCATCAATTGTAAAAGTAGGCATAAGATCATCCACGAATCCTAAAACCACTATTTTTCCGCCGATCATACTAGCTCCAAGGCGGCGTCCAGCGTCTTTCTCCACGTAGATTACGCCTTTACTCATATGGAAACCCAAGAACTGACCAGCATTACCTTTAACCATAATCGCTCCACCCCGCAGATAGCATCCTGAATCACTGCCAACGTTTCCGTCCACAATAATTGTACCTCCCCGCATTCCATCGGTGCTTCCGCGATACGGAGAAGCCAGGTAGTCACCAGCGTCACCGTGAATTTCAATCAACCCTTTCTTCATTGAACTACCTGTCCATCCGCTTGCATTACCGTTTACAGTGATTTTGCCACCAGCCATTTTTTCGCCAAGGTGCATTCCAGCGTTGCCGTTGATTGCGATTTCGCCGTTTTTCATACTTTGACCTACTCGGCGCACTTCGCTTATGTCGCCATTTATTGTTATGTTGGGTGTTTCAGCAGACGTTTCTTCAATCTTGAAGAGGTCGCCAAGTTTCTTCTTCCTATTGCCTTCCCAAGCAATTAAGGTTGCAATTTCAGCCTTGGATTTGCCTTGGAAAACGTCCGGGTTTATGCATTCAGCGTGGATTGGAAACTGGAACTTTTTGAGAGGAGTCAGGAGTATCATTTTAAACGCTCGCCTTTACAGTTATTGCTTCAGGAACTTTAACGTAATGATCAAACACCGGATAGTTTTCATATTCAACCGTCCAATACTGCTTGAACTTGCGCTTCATTTCCTCATCCACCTTCAGCTGTTCTCGGGTCTGCACATCAAGCCACATGGTTCTGCCATCAACATTTCTGACAATTTCGCCGTCTTTAACAACAATTTGACCGTCTTTTATGGTGTATGCAGCGCTACTGAAAGCTTTTCGCGCAGTCTTGTATTTCTTGGCTATGTCAATTTTTTCGGGATTTATATTGTAGATTGCCACGTCTGCATCTGCACCTGCTCCTAAGTGACCTTTGCCTTTTAGTCCTAGAGCTTTGGCTTGTCCTGCACGGGTGACTATCGCAAGTTCGTAAAGACTCAGTTCGCGACTTATTGAAGTAAGCAAGCTTTTCTTCTGAGCCTTCTTATGGCACCTCTTCAGGGTTGCCATGCGTGCTTTCTTACTGGTGAGCCACGCAATGATTTTTGGATAATCAAAAAAGGGTCCAGCATTTGGATGGTCGGTGGTCATGAATATTTTCCATGGATCTTTAACTAGTAGCGCGAGTTCAAGACCGATTGACCATTGTGTTGCGTTAACTGCACTCGTGCGTTTATAATGCATCGGTATTATGCCACCACTTGTCTCGGTTTCCACATCACTATTAACCCATTTGTGTCCGCTGAGCTGATAAAGCGTAAATTCAAATGGACCATCAGCCGTCATTGTTGTTGTATCTGAAAATATTATCTGTCCCATGTCAAGGGTTATGTGGCCGTGGTTATTGATGTACTTGGAAATTTCTTCCGCCGCAGATTTGAGGTTGCCCCAACTCTCCCCTCCGAAACTGCTGAACTGCACATGTGTTATGTGAGCCACTGGTTTGCCTTCGGTAGCTATACTTTCTAAAGCTTTCATGGTTTCCAAGGTTGTAACATAGTTACCTGGAATTCCAAGGTTGTTAGTATGAAGATGAATCGTGTGGGGCAAATTAAGCATTTTATTTACTTTTGCCAGACCACACACAATCTCGCGAGGAGTAATATCGAAGTTGGGAACCACATCATCAATTGAATGAACGTTCCTCCCAAAACCCCAAGATTCCAAACCACCAGGGTTTACAATTTTTATGGCATAACCTTTAGTGGTTTCCATCATCCAAGCAACATGTCTTGCGCAACCCTCTAAGTCGCCTTTTTGGAGATATTCAAGAACGAACCACCAATCACCGATTAGTGGAAAAGTGGCTTTGTCTAAAAGAGGAATATCGTTTAATTCTTCGTGCGTGTGTTTAGCTCCTAGTGGAGCCATAGAAGGATTCATAACTGTAGTGTAACCCATTTTGGAGTAACGATAACCAGTAACAAAAGTTGAAGGGACAGAATAGCCAACGCCTGAACGCGTTAAAACCGTTTTTCTCACAGCGTCCTTAACATGGTCCTCAGGTCTAATCATGCGACCAGTATTAACTTCATGACCAGCAACGTGGGTATGTACGTCTACGCCACCAGGCATAACAATTAAGCCACTTGCGTCTATCTTTTTTGCTTTTTGAGAATTGACACTTTCAACAATTTTACCATTGTTTATAGCTATGTCCATTTTTTCGCCATTAATTCCGTTTATTGGGTCAAACACGAAACCATTTTTTATTAGAATCTCAGTCATTTACGCACCCTCCGTTTTATTCTTGGTTTCTTGAGCTTTAATTATTCTGACTTCTTCAAGAATTTTCTTTAGAAGCTCCTCATCTGAAATGACGCCTTTGGGGGGATCAACTACTTTCTTTAGCGGTAAAGGCACGTTGTCCATGCGGTAAGCCGTACCTTCAACTTCTATACCTACGAATGCCGATGGAAAAACCACGTCACCAAGCATTGCCGTCGGGTTCATGTGTGGGTCAATAACTATCAATGGGTGCTTAACCAAATTTTGTATTGCCCTTTTTGGGAAGGTTGCAGCTGGGTCAGAGGCTATGACCAAGGCTGCGTCTGACTCGCCCCGCAGTAGGACATCCATAGAGGTTGTTTCGCCAGGGTTGTAACGCGGATAGCCTAATGAAAAGTCAATTCCGAATGCGTATCCGCTTTGCCAAGCAAAAACTATGTTGGCACCGCTGACGTTAAAATGTCCTCTCATAGGCATGATCACGAATTTTGTCCGCAGATTCAGGTCACGTACTAGTGATATTGCAACTTCGATGTTTCGGAATTTACCAGCAGACTGAGTTAAGCCCATACCGAAGAAGACCACGCCGAATTTGCAGTTTATGAGTGTGTCAACAACTTCCTTAAGGTACTCCATTGGCACTCCTGCTACTTGGTCAACGTCCAAGTCTTGGTCTTTAACCATTGCTCTCATTGCCTGCATCAACTCGTAATCTTTGTTAGGTTCAACCTGAATGAAATAATCAGCCATCTCGGCGGTCATGCTTTTTCTAACGTCGATGACCACGAGTTTGCGTCCTTCCTTCTGCAAGGTTTCTGGAGGCTTATTAAAAACCACCGATTCCGCAACGCTAATCTCTTGCTTTTTCGGCGAAACTCTTTGGGCACTTAATAACTTCTTTCTGCCTGCGGCAGCTTTGACTTTATTTATGTATGATTTCCATTCGCTGTCTTCAAACCTGCCTTCTGTGAAGCTTGTGTACCTTTCAAGGTGTCTTGGGTGTGCGCTCCACGGATCACAACCCCAGTAAATAATCAAGTCTGCACGATGTCTAATCTGTCCTAACGTTGATGTGGGAATTCCCGCTTCTTGAGTACCCATTAGAGAAGGTCCGTGGCAAACAACTGCTGTGTTATCAAGGACGCCGCCAACTTCTTCAGCTAATTCTACACCTATACGTTGAGCTTCACAGTTTGTAGAACTCCAACCGTATAGTATAGGGTAATTTGCATTAGCTAGAATCTCTGCGGCTTTATGCACCGCCTCGTCCATGGAAACTGGAACAAGTTTGTCGTTTTTTCTAATCAGGGGGTGGCTAATTCTATGTTCGCTTTTGTAACCCAAGTATTTGGCTTCGCAGACTGCACAGCCATTCTTAACTTTGACAACTTCATTTTCAACAACAGTAATTTCTATATCGTCACATAAACACCCGCAAATTGGACAAGTTACAGCGTTAATCACTGACATTATTTTTACCTTCCAAATTCTTTCTTAAGGAGTTCTCTCATGCTCAAGATAGGCTGGTCAGGAGCAGCTTCAACCTCTGCTGGCGTCCCTTTGAAGGAAGGCATTCCTATGCTAGTGGTTGCGTTGCTAACTATAGAGTTTGCCCATAGACCATAAGGAATGTAAATCAATCCTGACATAGATCCGCGCGGATGCTTAACGGCTTTAAGAACCACTGAACCGTTTGGCGTAGTCACCAAAACCTTGGCGCCATTCTTAACTCCAATTTTTTTCATGTCTTCCGCGTCCATATAAACCATTGAACATGCTTCGAAATATTCAGGTGAAGATTTGCCATATTCTTTGCCTACACCCTGCTCAATCGTTCGCCCTGTTAACAAAGTTACATGCAACTTTTGCTGCATCATGTTGCCTGACCTTACCAATAGGAAATTAAAAGAGTTATATTTAAGAGTGAGTTTCAAAAAAATGTAAAAATCAATATCATTCAACGGCTTTAGGTACGTCTGTCAGATATTTACAAAGTAGCAGCAATTAATATTAATAATTATCAAATCAAGTTTTTTGCGCAAATATCTTTTAGAGATTTATTCTTTCGGGATGTGTGTAGAGGTTTATGCGTTTTCCGCGTACAAAACCGGCCAAGGTCAAATTTGCAGATTCAGCCATGGTTATACCTGAAGAAAGAGCCGCCGCCAAAGAGGCGATAATGGGTATGCCAACTCTTGCTGCTTTGAAAGCTATGTCGCCTGACATCCGCCCGCTCAAAGCCAAATAACTCTCGCCAAAACTGACATTTTTTAGAGCAGCCATCCCAATCACTTTATCTACAGCGTTGTGCCTGCCAACATCCTCAGCTAGAGCAACCAATTGGGCATCAACCTTGTAGATTGCAGCGACATGGAAACCGCCAGTTCTCCTAAAACCTTCAGCTTTGAAGTTAAGTTGGTTAACGCTGTCGAATATGACTTGAGCCTTAATCTTCAGCTTAGATTCGACTTTTGGAATTTTACCAGTGAATTGATAAGGCGAGCCGCTTCCACAAGCTGAAGGAATAATACGCGCATGAAGCCTAGAAATCTTGATACGGTTTTCAACGTTGACTTCTGGTTTCACTTTGACGTAGCAGGTATGTTTAGACTCTTCAAGAACAATTTCGTCGATTTCGTCGGTAGATTTGAGTAATCCTTCAGAGAGAAAATGTCCAACCGCCAATTCCTTAAGGTCTGTTGGCGAACATAGAATGGTCGCCCAAAAAGTCTTGTTAATAAAGAGGTAAAGAGGCTTTTCTTCAGCAATATAGTCAAGAATCTGCAGCGACTTCTCCTTGGAAATGTCAAGCTTGACAATGCTAACTTGTTGCACCATATTCAACCCTATCTTGTTCTTTGCCACTTAGATTAATTAATATTTCATGCGCTTTTTCTGCATTTTTCACAGGTTTGTTTAACAAAAAACATCATTCTAGGAACAAAAAACGCGCTGGTGAAAGCTCTGCGATTTTTTTCAAGCGAGTCGTAACTGCTGAACTGAAAGCAACTTTTTCCTTTAAAAACGACGGAAAAAACGTAGTTTTTAGGAATTGAATAAAAGCGTTGGAAATCCGCTCTCTTTTCTAATTAATGTCAACAGTCGCCGATAGGACTCGAACACCAGACCAGTGGAGATTTCACCCGCAAAAAATTCCCATTTTTTGGTAACAGAGTTTGTCCACATCAAGCTTGAAAAAGAGATCATTTAGACCGGATCCCCTTTATGAAAAGGCGAAAGCATATTTCCAAATCCAGGCAAAAAGATTTGGTGAAGTTTTGCTTTCCAGACACTCAGATATAGCGTTAGAGGAAAACGAGAAGATTTTGCCTAGGATAAGTTCCTGTTTTTTTTGCTGTTCTTATTGTCATTCTCTTTTTTTTCTTTGACAAGACGTTTTTCGATGTAAGAGAACTCAACTATTCCAGACCTTAAGAATAGTATTGTTAAGGAGATGTAGGAGACCATTGTTGCCACAAAGAAAGTATTAAAAAACACTTGATGAATTCCTGAAGTAAATATCAGAATAATTGCAAATGCAAAAGATAGAAATGTAAGAAAGTTTTGTTTGTTATCCTTAGAAAGAAGAATAGACCCTATCAAATCCAGCCCCATAACTGATAATCTGCTTAAAAACCGACTTATATTGTCATTTTGCGCTCTTTCTAAGGTAAAGGATTCTTTTAGGATTTGTCTAGAAATCTTTTCTATTGTCATAGAAGTTGTAAAGGCGGCAACTGAGATCAGAATTGGTATTACAACGTAAAAGTCGGGAAATTTAGGAACAAAGATAATGAATCGAAAGGCAAAAGCAAAACCAACACTGGCAATTGTTGCTCCGTAAAAAGCATAAAGGTTTGTTATTTTTTCGCATAAATGAAAGAATTTTGTAAGCCATTTTTCCAGGTAGTAAATAGATAAAGCCCCGAAGCCAACGATAAGCATGTAAACTA
>Ga0209536_100002919_pt1 | contig 27691 bp, 17 predicted proteins | sample DeeMarSeWOR28_12_FD_187461 | JGI IMG/M metagenome (GOLD analysis project Ga0209536, IMG submission 187461) | Marine sediment microbial communities from White Oak River estuary, North Carolina - WOR-2-8_12 (SPAdes) (version 2) | ecosystem: Environmental > Aquatic > Marine > Intertidal zone >... | reverse complement strand
ATAATCAAAAACTAATAGATAATAATGAATTTTCAATTAATTGTAATGAAGATTATAGAGGAAATAATTGGTGGAATAATAATTGGCAATATCGAAAACAAATCATAATTAATCACAGTTTGGTTGCCGGAGATCTTCAGAATTTTCCAGTTTTAATCTCATTTACCTCATCAGATTTTATTGAACATGTTCAATATGATGGGGATGATTTTGTCTTTGTTTTTTATGATAACTCAGATACCTATAGTCATGAAATAGAATATTATGATAATACTAATGGGAATCTAGTTGCTTGGGTAAATATCACAAGTCTTTCTTCAAATGCTGATACAGAATTATATCTTTATTATGGTAATCCTGATTGTGGAAGTCAACAAGAATCTGAAAATGTTTGGGATAGTGATTATATCCATGTTTGGCATCTTGGAGAAAGTCTAGAAGATAGTGCAGGCCAGGATGATGGAAATGATCATGGTACAAGTAAAGTAATGGGTAAAATTGGACAAGCAAGAGATTTTGAGCAAAATGAGGGAGATTATATTGATTTTGGTGATATGCTGCAGCCTGCTGACGGAACTTTAACTACTATGACCTGGGAAGGATGGATAAAACCAGAAACACAAGATATTTTTTTAATGGCTAAATTTTATGTTAGAGGTACCTATAATGAACATTCTTATTTTATAACATTTGTAAATGGTGGTAAATTTCAAAATTACTGTTCATCATCTCAAGGAGTTAAAACAAATAGCGTTACAATAGATGGTTATTCAGAAGTGGGTAAATGGATTTATTTAACTTCAACTTGGAATTTAGGTGGTGTAAATGATATTGATCCTTTTATTAATGGTATAGAGGTTTCAGATTCTCAAACATATAGTGGTGCTAGTTACTTTAGAAATATTCAAAGAAATGATGAAATTGGAAGATATCGTCCAGATACTGGAGATAAATTTACAGATGCGATTATTGATGAAGTAAGATGGTCAAAAGTTATTAGAAGCGATTCTTGGATAAATACCTCATATAATACCATGAACGATCCCTCTAATTTTATAAGTGTTGGATTCGAAGAACTTAAAAATCGACCACCAAATATTCCAAGTAATCCTATTCCATTTGATGGAGAAATCGATGTTGAATTGGATACCTTCCTAAACTGGACTTGTGATGATCCAGATGGTGATAATGTTACTTTTGATGTTTATTTTGGTATTTCAAATCCTCCACCACTTGTAATGTCTAATATTAGCGGTGCATACTATGAACCTGGTACTTTGGATTTTTGTACTGTTTATTATTGGCAAATTGTTGCATGGGATGAAAATGGATCTTCGACTGAGGGGCCTATTTGGAGTTTTAAAACAAGATGTCATGGACCACCAGAAGCACCAAGAATAAATGGACCTAGCAGTGGAAAAACTCGTAAATCATATTCATACACATTTGTTTCAGAAGATCCAAATGATGATGATGTATTCTATGAAATTGACTGGGGTGATGGACAAGTTGAACCATGGGATGGTCCTCACAAATCAAATGAAATTATCACAAGAAGTCATTCATGGACTGATCAAGGAACATTTAAGATAAGTGCAAGAGCAAAAGACATTAATGATGCTGTTGGTGAATGGTCTGAGTTTGAAATAATTATTCCAAGAACCAGAATAAAATCTTATCATTGGCTCTTAGATCGTTTCCCAATGCTGGAAAGACTACTTTATCTAATCATCAATTGAAATCGGTAACAATATCAAAAAAATCCCCAAAAACTCTTAAATACAGAACTGCTAAAGATTTAGAGACAAAAACATGAATCAAGTACTATTTGAACAAAAGGGAAGTATCGGATTTATAACACTTAATACTCCAAAACAGAGAAATGCACTCTCACTTGACCTTATGAATGAAATGCAGAAATTACTAAACAAGCTAAAAACAGACAAAGATGTAAAAGTAATAATTATAAAAGGAAATGGTCCAACCTTCTGCACCGGTCATAATATAAAGGAGCTTGTTGGAGAAAATTATACTCATTCTCATTTTAAAAAGATATTTTCAGTATGCTCAGAGATGATGCAAACGCTTCACAAGTTACCTCAACCTGTAATTGCTCAAGTCCACGGAATTGCAATGGCAGCGGGCTGTCAGCTTGTTGCAGCATGTGACCTAGCTATTGCTGATAGTAAAACAAAGTTTTCAACACCTGGAGTAAAAATAGGGCTATTTTGCTCAACACCAATGGTACCACTAAGTAGAGTAATAGGCAATAGGAGAGCACTTGAAATGCTACTTACAGGAAAACTTATTACAGCAAAAGAAGCAGAGAAATTTGGCCTTGTAAATAAAGTTGTATCACCAGATAAATTAGCAAAGGAAACAGAAAAATGGGCAAAGGAAATAGCAAAATACAGCAGGCACACACTTGAACTTGGTAAAAGAGCGTTCTACAAACAAATAGATATGGATGAAAAATCAGCATACAACTTTGCAATTGAGGTCATTTCCAAAAACTGTCTAGATTATGATGCCCAAGAGGGAATGAAGGCATTTCTAGATAAAAGAAAACCAAAATGGAAGAAATGAAAAAATAATCTTTTAGGAATCCTTTATTTCAGATATTTCGTTTTCTGAATATACAACAACTCCCAGATCAGTAATCTTCATTTCAACGATTTTCTTTTGATGTTTTTCTCCACGCATTTTTAAGATTTCAATTGCGGTATCTCTAGTATTTCCTTTTCTATAGTTATAAAGAACTACAACACCATCAGCTAAAAATTCTTCAACTCCTGTTGGAGAATATATCTTTGGTATTTGTTTGGTTTCAACAATTAAAAAAGTAGTACAATTTATTTTTTCAAAAAATCTGAACAAACGCTCTATATAAAACCTATATGATTGTTCTTTACCTGTAAATGATGACGAAATTGCAGTAAGAGTATCAATTACGATAAAATCTGGTTTAAATCCTACATCTTCAGTAAATGCAAAAGGCTCAAGTTCCATAAGAATGGGGTCTGATTCTTTTGCCATCATAGCTTGAATGTCTTCATTGTTGTTTTTTTTATCATCATAATATATCTCATTAGTTAAAAATCTCTTAATCTTTAGATTACCCTCATTTATCAGTTTATCAGGGTCCCATCCAAAATCTTGCATATGTTGTTTTATTCTTTCTTCAGATTCTTCAAAACTAATAAAAAAGCATTTTTTACCCTGTAATGCCTGATTATTTAGAATCTGCAAACAAAAATTTGTTTTTCCTGAACCAGTACCTCCAGCAAGAAGAACAGATGAACCCTTTGGAATTCCACGGCTGAAAAGATTATCAAATCCTGTGATACCAGTTTTAATATACTCCTTTAAAACATTATTTTCTAGTTGTGCTCCCATTTTCTTTCCCAATAATTGTCAGTGGAAATTTGAATATAAAATTTTCGGATAGAACTGTTCAATAATTATACAAATATTTATATAATAACAAAACAACCAATTTTATAATATCGCAATTAAAGCAATATTAAGGTGAGAAATAGATGAGATCAAAACTATTAACTAAAGCTTTAATCATGTTATTTATAATATCAAATATAAATAATATTTATATTAATTTAAGTTACGCAGATGATATTGAACCACAATGGCCAACGGAATGGATTTTATATGATAGCGATACAACAGAAAATGGAGATTCCGATGATTATAGAGATGTTTCAAATGCGTATTATTATGTAAATGATTATTACCTATATTTTAGATTAGAATGCTACGGTTATCCTAATTTTACTACAGAACCTGATTCTAGATACAAATGGTTCATTGATATAGATGATCCACACAACATGGGGCAGAGTGGTGGAAATGTGTATGAAGCAGAATATTTACTTTTTATTGAAGATTCTCCAAAACCAGGAGGAGATGGACTTGGAGAAATTTACATACTAACTGATCTCAATAATGATGGTTTCATGCAAGACGATTGGTCAGATTATAAAACCTCACCTGGTCCGATTTTAGATAGCAATATTGCAGGCTATAAAATAGAAGATAACTATATTGATGTTTATATTAGTCAAGAAAATATTTCATATCCAACATATTCATATTTTACATGGGCAACAGACCAAGAGGATCCAAATCTTGATTCAGCCCCGAATATTGACAGGTCTAACAGTTACTGGGATGCTGATCTTACAAAAGCTGATTTAAGTATAGTAAAATCTGCAAGTACTGATATTGTAATTTCAGGTGAATCATTTGAATATAATATAAAAGTAACAAATCATGGACCTCATAATGCAAATAATGTTACAATTTTAGATACAATACCTTCAGATATTATCTTCAATAGCGCAGATCCTTCACCTACTAGTTTTAGTGGCTCTATTCACTATTGGACCTATACTTCATTAGATGTAGGCGAATCTGTAAATATCACAATTAATGTGACTTCTGATATTGATTTTACCGGTGAAATTTCAAATGTTGCTGAGGTTTATAGTGACACATATGATCCAATACCAGGTAATGATGAGGGTATTGTTGAAACAGAGATATTTGAAATCTTTTATCTGACAACTGAAATTGATGGAAACGGTTCTATTCTAAAAAGTCCTATAAAGGAATATTATCTATCTGGAGAAATTGTAGAACTAACAGCAATTTCAGATCCTGGATGGAGTTTTAACAATTGGAGTGGCTGCATAACTGATATTAATGATACAATATCAATAATTATGAACTGTGATAAAAATATCACAGCTCATCTTACACAAGAAATTTACAAATTAAATATTACAATAAATGGCAGTGGAACCGTAGATAAGGTTCCTGACATTCTTAATTATACCTATGGAAATGATGTTTTATTAAATGCAAATCCTGCCTCTGGTTGGGAATTTAATTATTGGACCGGAGACCTAACTGGGAATGCAAATCCAGTAAATATCAATATTACAGGAAACACAAATATTACAGCATATTTCATTAAATCAGAAAATAACGGAGGAGGAGGAAATACCGGTGGTAGTACTGGTGGTTCATATGACTATCCAATAAATCCCGTTTCGGTACCAAATATCCCTCCAATAGCAATTGCTGGAGGTCCTTATTATGGAACTCCTGGTGAAGATATTTTATTCAATGCATCCTTAAGTTATGACCCGGATCAATTTATTGATTCATGGCTTTGGGAATTTGGAGATGGAAGCAAAGGTGAAGGTGCAACTTTATATCATAATTATTCTTCTATTGGAGAATATATTGTTAATCTAACTGTAATTGATAATGATGGTGCTTCAGGAAAAAATATAACAATTGCACTTATAATAAAACCAAATTCTCCACCATCCTTACCATTAATTATTGGACCTATCGAGGGAATTGTAGATGTCGATTACAACTTTTCATTTGTTTTTAAAGACGATGATAACGATAAAATAAAGTATATTATAGATTGGGGAGATGGAAACACCTCTGAAAGTGATTTTTTTGCCTCCGGTCAATTTTTCAATGCTTCACATGGATGGAAAGAACCCGGTGTCTACAAAGTAACAATCATTGGTGATGATAACAAAACAACTACAACAGAAGATTTTGAAATAACAATTAATGATCCAGAACCAACAAAGATTCCAGAACAGAATAATTTCATAATAATTATTCTTCTAATTCTTGCGTTATTGTTTCTTTTACTTTTTTATTTACTTTCAAAAGGGGATATTAGAAAGGAAGAGGAGAATGAAAATAAGTAGTTAATTATTTATATAAAGTAAGTTAAATAATAATAATTACGATAAAAAAATAACCGAGGTTGATAAAGTATGGGAATATTTAAAATAACTAAAACAAAAGAAAACAAAATTAACGCTAAACAAAAAAATACTAAGGAAGATTTTGATATAATTAAAAAGGAGAAAAATTCAGATAAAAAATCCAAACACAAAATTAAATCTAAACTATTTTTGGTAAAAAGTAATAAAAAAATAGATAATAAAAAAACAAAAACCAAAAATGTAAATAAAAATAAATCAAAAAAAGAAAGAAAAACCAGTAAAAAGAAAAAAGATAAATTTAATCAATCAGAAATTGAAATTTTATATAAACATAATGAAGAAGACAATATTTCAATAAAACCACAAGAAGAAGAAATCTTAAAATTAGATATCCAAGAAGGAGATATCGTTTATAAAAAGGAAGGATTTGGATATAAAGGATTAGGAACTAGAAAAATCATTTTTGATGAAAAACTAAAAGAATATTTTTACAAAGTAGAAGAACCAAAATTAACACCGGAAGAAAAGGAAATAAAAGACAAGCTAATCTATTTCTTCAGAGTTCGAGCAGATCTAGATGTTTTTGACAATAACGTTGTAGAAAAGATGAAAAATCTTGAAAGAGCACTTGATCTAATACTCTCTGAAAAAAATATTAAGCTAGAAAACAAATCAAAGGATAATATTTATTATTACGTTTTCCAGGAATTTCTAGGATATGGGAAAATCGATATTTTAATGCATGATCCAGGAATTGAAGATATATCCTGTGACGGAATAAAGGTCCCAATCTTTATTTATCATAAAGATTTTGATTCTATCCGTTCAAATGTTTATTTTGATAACGTTGATGAGCTTGATTCGTTTGTAATAAAACTATCACAAATGTGTGGAAAGCAGATATCTGTCTATGAGCCGATTGTTGACGGAAAACTTGATGATGGCTCAAGACTTCAAACAACCCTTTCAAGAACAATTACAAGATACTCCACCTTTACAATCAGAAGATTCAAAGAAGACCCTATGACTCCAATTGATCTAATAGAAAATAACACAATGTCACTAGAAATGGCCGCATACTTTTGGATGGCAATAGAAAAAGGAACAAATATTTTATTTTGCGGTGGAACAGCAGCAGGAAAAACAACAGCTCTAAATGCGCTATCACTGTTTTTACCATCATCATTTAAAATCGTTTCAATTGAAGATACGAGAGAAATAAATCTACCTCACGAAAATTGGATAGCCGGAACTACAAGAACGGGTTTTTCCTCTTCAGAGGCAATAAAATCCGGAAAAGACATTGATATGTTTGATTTAATAAAAGTTGCATTAAGACAACGTCCAAAGGTAATAATTGTTGGAGAAGTCAGAGGAAAAGAAGCATATACTTTGTTTCAAGCAATGACAACAGGTCATTTGTCATACTCAACAGTTCACGCAAGTGACATGCACACCCTTGTTCAGAGACTAGAAAACAAACCAATAGACCTACCCCGAGCTCTTTTGACATCACTTGACTTAATAGTTTTCTTAAATTCTGTGGTAATAGATGGAGTACCTGTTAGAAGAATTACAAATATAACAGAGATAATCAAACTCGATCCTGCCTCAAATAGACTAGTAACAATCTCACCTTATCACTGGATTTCAGAAATAAAAGACATATTTGAAACAAACGGCGGTAGTAAAATTCTTCAGAAAATAAAAATGCAGTACGGATGGGACGATGAACAATTGAAAAAAGAGCTTCAAATCAGAAAAAAAATTCTAAAATGGATGATGAAAAATAATCTACGATCCTATGAAGATGTTGGAAAGATTGTATCAGAATACAAGAAGGATCCAAAAGCAATCTTAAATAGAATCGATGAGGCATCATAATGAAGTCATCAAAATATTCAAAATACAGTTTGAAACTTTTTGAATCACTAGTTGCTAGATTTAATAAAAAATCACTAGAGGAAAAAAATATATTATTAGTAAAGGCAAATATACAAATGAGCTATGAGGAATATTACTCAACTGCACTTATGAGTACAATAATAAGTGCAATAGCTGTAATCATATTTTCAGCGTTTTTCAATATGCTTATTCCCTCACTATTCATCTTAATAATGCTTCCACTATCTGTAATATCTCTAATAGCAGGATGTTATTACTATTATCCTTATTATCAAATAAACAATAGAGGCAGAAACATAAACCTATTTCTACCCTATGCTATAAATTTTATCAGCTCAATGGCTGTTGCAGGAATATCACCATCTGAAATATTTGAAACCCTATCAAATGTTAGTGTATATGGTGAAATACAAAACGAGGCAAAGAGAATTACAAATGAAATCAAAGTAATGGGAATGGACAATATAACCGCCTTAAAGCACGCAATTGAAATTTCACCATCTATTAAATTTAAGGCTTTTCTTCAAGGAATAATCGGTACAATACAATCAGGAAGCGAACTTCACCTGTATCTTGCAAATGTTTCTTCAAAATTCATGGAAGAGGATTTAACTGACAGAAAAAAGGATTTAGATTTACTCGTAGTAATTGCCGAGGTATTAGTACTAGCAGTTATAGCATTTCCAATACTTCTTGTAATAATTCTTACTGTAATGGGATTTTTTGGTGGTTCTATGGAAGTATCTTTAGAACTACTATTAGTATTTTCTTTTCTAATTCTACCATCAATATACATGACGTTTTATTTCTTGATAAAATCAACAAGTATTGAACAAATTCGAAAGGTCAAACACAAAAAAACACAAACATTAAGAGAAACTATTACAGAATATAAAACTCCTCTGTATATCCTTTTACTTTCTTTAATAAGCGTTCTAAGTTTATTTTTAATAGCTGTAATATTAGGAAAAGTTGGATTTATTGGACTTGATATTTATATGTACTGGGATTTGGTTTTTATCATCTCCATTATTCTAATTGCTCCAATAGGATTTTACAGTTATTTAAAAATGAAAGAACAAAAGGAGATGCAGCAAAGATTACCTGAGTTTCTCACTGAAGTAGGTGACTCTCTTTCAACAGGGCTTAGTATTTTTGAATCAATAAAAAAGGCTCAAAAAGGTCATTATGGAAAACTAGACCCTGAGATAAATAAAATGAGAAATCAACTTTCATGGAATGTATCAGTTAAAAATGTTTTATTTGACTTTGCAGCAAGAATGAAATCAGCAATTGCAGAGAGAATAATAAACTCAATTGATAAAGGACTATATATGGGGGGAAATACTGATAAAATCTTTAAAGCAGCATCAAAAGAAGTAGATCAAGTAAATCAAATTGAAAATCAAAGAAAGTCAATAATGTCGATATATTCCCTTGTAATACTTGTTTGTTTCTTTGTATTTCTAGCAATAATTTTAATACTATTTGGTACGATTTTTGCACCATTCTTAGAACTTCAAAAAGAACAATTGTTTAGAACAGGAAGTGCTATACAAATAAGCAAAGTAAATCCATTTATGCTTGAGTATACCTTATTTTCATTTACATTTGTACAGAGCCTAGGTGCAGGTATACTTGCAGGTTTTATGTCAGATGGAAAACTATCGTCAGGTGTAAGATATTGTGTAGTACTTGGACTTATCACAATAATTGTCTTTAAAACATTACTATAAAATGAGATGTGAAAAATAATGAAAAATAAAAGAAGAAATCAAGCGGTATCAGAAATAGTAGGAGTTGCAATTCTACTGGGAATATCAATATCGCTTTTTAGTTGTGTTCAATTAATTGTATATTCATACCCATTTGAGCCTTCCCCTCCATCTTTAAACTTGGTTGCATCAATTGACCAAGAAAACATATTAATTGAGCATCACGGAGGAGAAAGTATATCACTTGATGCCCAAATAAGAATACTAATTGGAGGCTCGAAACATTATTCAATTATTGCAAGAGATCATTTAAATTCTAATTCATCAGACAATGATGAATACTGGGAAATTGGTGAAGTTGTTGTTTATAATCCAAATGTAGAATTAAGTGGATTAAGAGTTGAAACTACAATAGTTGATAAAGAAACAAATTCAATAGTTATGACAGGTATTATTCAAGGAGGAGCTAGTTAAGAGTTTTTTTGGTGATTTATATGTTAAGGAAAATTAGAAAATCGGAAAATGGTGTAGTAGGTATTGTTGTTGCAGTACTTTTTATTGGTTTGATTGTAACAGTTGTATCACTTGTACAAATGGTATATGTTCCAAAATGGATGGCGCAAAAAGAAGCAGAACACATGGATGTAGTTGATGCACAATTTTCTCAATTAAAATTTGCAATAGATACCCAGTCTTCTACAGGTCAGTTAAATATTCCTATTGCTACATCAATTACTCTTGGTAGCAAAGAATTACCATATTTAATGTCTCTCAGATCCTTCGGTCAATTAGAGATAATATATGATTCCTTTAAATTAAGTATTACAAATACAACAAATATATATAATTATTCAATTGGAGCTATTGAATATTCGTCTTCAAATGCATATTTTATTGATCAATCTTTTATTTATGAAGCAGGTGCAATTATAACAAGTCAACAGGAGGGGAATATGATATCAATAAAACCCACTTTTTATATAACAAAACAAGGAGAAAATGTTGAAATTTTAATCGATATTCCAGATGTTAATTGTGTTGGCGGAAAAAACACTGGTGGTGGATATGGAACTACTGCCATTCAAACCGAATGTATTGGTTTTGACAATCAGATAATTCCAGATGTCAGTCAGATATCTATTGAAACATATTATACAAATGCTTGGAAGATATATTTTGATTGGATACTAAAAAGTGTTTTAGATTCTTCAGATTATTTAACAACTATCAATGGAAATGAAATAATAATTCAATTTTTTAATTCTCCTGGGCTAGACCTTACAATAGCAAATATCAATGCACAAATCGGAGCTGGCTGGATTGAATATAGTTAAAAGGAATATCAGAAGAAATCATGCAGTAACTGAGATAATTGGTAGTATATTATTAATGGCTATTGTAATAGCTATTTTTGCATCAATTTATGTTTATGTTTTATCTGATTCTGGTCCTTCCAATGAGTCACATATAAAAATTGTCGGAAAAATGGAAGACGGCGATGTTGTATTTGAAAATAGGCGCGGGGATTCTCTTAGATTAGATTCAGAAGTAATTCTTTCTTTAGGTGGTATAAAATATCTTTTCAATCTTTATGATGATTCTTTATCATTTATGGGTGATACAGGAGACGGTACATGGAATATAGGTGAAAAATTGGTTTATTCTGAAATGAATACAACTGGTCTTCAAGTAGAATCAACAATTGTTGATAAAGTATCAAAATCTGTTGTTTGGTGGGGAATTCTCCAAGACGGAAAAATAATTGAAAGGCCAGGTGCAATATGGCATTTTAATGAAAAAAGCGGAAATAGAGCTTTTGATTCATTAAACAATAATACTGGTTGGTTAAAACCTGATGTTACCTACGGTCCTCAATGGGAAGACCAATTCATGGCCAGTGGAGCAAGTGCGCTAAAATTTGATGGGATAAATGATTATGTTCTAGTAGGAGGAGACTCAGTAAGTTTGGACCTAACAAATACTATATCAATTGAATCTTGGATCAGGTTTCCAGAGGATTACAAGCTTAATAATTTTAATTATGGACCTGCTTTTGGTTATGAACCAGATATAATTCATGTTTCAGGAAATGTACATGCTGTAGTTTATAGGGATCAAGCAGAAATTGGAGTTTTAAAAACCGTAAATATTGCATCAGATGGAACAATTACTGAGGATATCCACAATAATTCTTTAAGTGTATCAGATAAATGCTATTGGCCAAAAATTGTGAAAGTTACAGATGATATCTATATGATTGCTTTTATTCAATCTAGTATAAATCCAAAATTTGCAAATCTTAGAACCGTTAGAATGCTTGATAATGGAACAACAGGTCCAGTTCTTGGCAGTCACACCTTTGGTGCTAAAGAGGTTTATGATCACTGTTTAATTAGGATATCAGATAATGTAACAGCTTTAGTCTATAGAGATAAAGATGATGCTGGTGTTATTAAAACAATGACAGTTTCTGAGAATGGAACTATTATTAATCTAGATAATTTAAACAGCTCGTTTATTTTTGAAAGTATAAATTGTTATGAACCTAATATAAAACGTCTATCAGGTAACATCTATGGAATAGTATATAGAGGAATTGACAATCTTGGATATTTAAAAACTGTAGAGATTACAGATAACGGTGTTGTGTCAGATCATGTCATTGATACTTTAGTATTTGATTCTATTAATAGAACCTATAATCCTCAAATTACACATATATCTGGAAATATCTATGGTGTTGTATATAGGGCTGAAACAAAAAATGGTATTCTTACAACCGTTGAGATATCAAATGAGGGAAATATCACAGATCAAATTATTGATAGCTTGTTATATGAGACTGATTACTCCGAACTACCAAAAATCACTCACATGCATAATGATATCTATATAATTGCTTATCAATCAGATCAGACAGATGGATATATTGTAGAAATTGGAATTACACCTGATGGTTACATTTCAAATAATGTTTTATCAAAATATAAGTTCAATACAGGGAAAAATTATCATGGACTTGAGCCAGACATAATAAGAGTTACTGATAATATTTTTGGAGTTGCCTTTAGAAGCGGTTCTGAATTGGGAACACCACATGAAGGTCATCTTAATACATATAAACTTATAAATTATAATCAAAACAACTATACACTTCTTGAAGGAAATGGAATCATTTTCAAAAAAGATACATATGGAGTATATGCAAATTTAACTCATATCGCTGTTAAAATTGGAAATCACATAATTACAAAGGAATATAGCTTATCAGGATCCAATTGGAATCATATAGTTTTAACCTATGATGGTTTATATATTCGAGTGTATTGTAATGGGCAAGTAGTCATTTCAGAACAATATGCTGGTGGACTATCTAGAAGTACGAATGATATTTTAATAGGAAACGATTTTTTTGGTTTTATTGATGAAGTAGCAATATATGGTAAGATTCTTAGTTCAACAGAGGTACAAAATCATTATAATAATCCGGGAGTGCAATAATTAGTTCTTGATTTTTATGCTAAATAGATAATAAGTGCTTTTTTCGTGAAAAGAAAACCAAAATGGAAAAACTGATAACTATTTTTTTTACAAATGTTATGATTAACTATTGTTAAGGAAATATTTAAATTATAATATTATATTTAGATTCTATATTTTTACGGGAGGAATGAAATAATATGAATAAAAAAATAATAGGAATTTTTTGTTGTATGCTATTTATTACTGCGATTGCTCTGCCTGTTTCAGGGTCATTAAATGAAGAAACAAAAGTAAATACTTGTCAAATAGATCTTATCCCAATTCTTGATTTTAAGGATGTAAAAGGTGGCTTTTTAGGAATATCTGTTCTGCTAGAAAACTCAGGCTCAGGGGATGCTAATTATGTTTACTATGAGCTAAGAGCTTCAGGAGGACTCTTCTTTTACACAAAAACCAAAAATGGAGAAATCCCTTTAATGCATCCTGGTGAAACAGTTGAATTAAAATTTTTTCCAGTACTAGGTCTTGGAGCAATTACTATAGAATTTTACTGTAGATACCTAATAGGTGGAATGTATTGTGAAACAGAAATAGAAGTAAAACAAGAATGGAGAGATAAGGCACTTTTAATCTTTCATAGTTTTCCTGAAAGCATGCAACCACAAAAAGAATGGATGGAAGTTGAAGAATATTATTATGAAACTGATGACCCTGAAGTAATGCTTCACTATCAGCACATTTTAAATATGCATAATGTTAGGGTTGTTAGTAGTACTGATTCAGAAAATGAGACAGTTGAGTTCAGAGCTGCATGTAAGTTTACAGAAGGAATCGGGCATCTAAAAGAATGCTGGGTAACAAGAGATCTTGTTGAAAGCGGATTAGGACATTGGCAAGTAGAACTAGTTGATGGAGAATAAAACCCTATAAAGTGTACCATTTATAGTATTTAACACCACGAAAATAAGAATAATTTCTAATAATCTTTGGAAACTTAGAATGAAGGTCTTCAATTATTTCATGTAATTGACTTATGTTTTTCACATTTATCTCAAGCTCAAGATCAGCATAACCAATAGTATAATCAACACAATAAAGCAAAGGATTCTTCTCAATGTATTTAATGATTTTATTTACCTTATTATACTCACTTAAATAAAAATCAACCTTCCAAACCTGATAACCTACTTTATCAAGATCAAGCTCTATAGTAAAACCAAGAATAACATTCTTATCAATCATCCTTTTAATCCTTTGGTTAATTGTAGTGACATTTGAATTTAGTTTTTTAGAGATTTCAACAGTTGGAATTCTAGAGTTAGAAACAAGTAATTTTAATATTTTTAGGTCAAGATCGTCAATTTTAACCTTACCCCAGTTCTTTTGTAGAGGAGTTCTAACATGGTCTTCAATTCCTTCAAGTAAAAAACCATGACCATAGATAAGCTCTCCCATATATACTGAAAAAATTTGTTTTGAGAAATAATCACCATATTTTTCAAGTGTCTTTTTCCATAGAGGATAGATGTCAGATATATTTTCAACCATCATAAGAACACCTAAATCATAGCTACCCTCTGTTGAAAATAGGTTATTTACATTATCATCATTCATAAAATGATTGATAATTTCCTTTTTTATATCTGGAGTTACATATTGAAACTTAAGATAAAACCTAATAAAATTCATACCTAACTGAAGTATGTCATAATATGTGAAAAACCTCAAAATAATTCCATTTTCTTCAAGTTTTTTCACTCTACTTGCAACAACATCCTTAGATAGACCGACCTTTCTACCAATCCTTCTAAAGGATTGCCTACTATCTGAATCTAGTTGATATAATATTTTTCTATCTTTCAAATCTAATTTTACCATAAGATGTCGACAAAATGTAATTTTATTTGCTATATATTACTATTTTGTCGAGTTTTTTTATGAGCCATTTAATGTTCAAAACTTTGTATAACAATATTTGGTGATAAAAAAATGAAAGGAAAATTAGGGAATAAGGAGGCAAGAAACTTCGGTAAGAATAACGCAGTTATGATGATTGTTTGTATATTTGCACTAACCTTGTTTATAGGAACAGCCGTTCAACCTGCAATTGCAAATATTGTTACCAGACAGAACCTTGAAACTCATACAGATGAAGAAGAATGTCCAATTTGTGCCCCAAGATCAGATGTTCCGATAAATCCAAATTGTAAAACATGTCAAGAAGCTGTATCTTATGCAATTGATTACATGAAGGATTATGTTAAAGACAAATTAAAAGATGTAAATGAAACATATTTTCTATGGACCTTGGATGTAGTAATATTAATTTCACAAGGAATTCACATCGGTCTTCAAAATTCCGGATTTGAAATCGAGGTTGACAAAGAGGACCTAAATGACAATATTGTTTATTGGGTGAATAAAACAGTTGGGCCTCAAATGTTCAATGTAACATTATTTTTAGCAAAACTTGGTGCAATATCAATTGGGATTACAAGTTACCTTCTAACTCTTTGTAAAGATGATACATCAAGGAATTCACAGTCATTTTCAATTCAAAAATGGGCAATCTTTAGTGTCTTTCCAAGATTTTTCAGATGGATATGGACGGTAAATTAAAAAATATAATTAATTTATTAAAACTCTAATCTCTCTTTTTTTTTTATTTAAATTATTCCTCTAAATAATAGTAGCATTTAAATATCTATAAATTAATTTAATTTATAAGAATATAATGAAAAATTAGATGTGTATGGAGGAATTAAATGAAATTTAAAATAATAGCCATATTAATTTGCACTCTATTTCTAGCAGCAACTGCTTTTCCAGTAAATTCAAGCAATATTTACACCGAGAAATCAAAGATTTCCACTGCAGGTTTAGTTCAAGATATGTATCTTGATATTGCAGTAACAAATGGATTTTCAAATAAACTAGAAATACTTCTTGGAAACGGTATTGGTGGATTTACACATAAAGGGGATTTTTCAGTAGGTGAGTTTCCCGCTGGAATTGCAGATGGAGATTTCAACTCAGATGGAATTCTAGATATTATCACTACCAACTATTACAATTCAACAGTTTCCTTATTAGTTGGTAATGGGCATGGCGATTTTACATTATTAGGAAACTTCTCAGTGGGATTAGAACCTTTGGGAGTAATTAGCATAGATCTAAATGAAGATGAAGCACTTGATGTTGCAGTTGCAAATTCAGGCTCAAATTATGTAAGTATTCTTCTTGGAGATGGTTCAGGAGGATTTGCAACAGAAGAGACATTCAATATTGGACTCGGTCCAGCTGATCTCTGTGTTGGAATATTTGATGGTGATGATAAACTTGATATAGTTGGTGCAATCCTTGATGATGATTCTATAGGTGTCCTTCAAGGCGATGGTACCGGTTCGTTTGTCTTAACAAATACAATTGACCTTGGTCCTGATTATAAACCATATGCCCTGACAAATGGAGACTTTAACAATGACGATAACCTAGATATCGCATTTGCAAGCGGAGGACATCCTTATGTTGGTGTTTTACTAGGAAATGGAACAGGTGAATTTGGAAAGTTGCAGAACTTTACAGTGGGTCACGGTCTAGAAAGATTTGATATTATTACTGAAGACTACAACAAAGATGGAAATCTAGATATTGCTGTGCCAAACCCAGATGATGATACAATAAGTGTACTTCTTGGAAGTGGCACAGGCGGATTTGCACCACCTTCGACATATTCAGTAGGTGATTATCCAGTGGGAATCTGCAATGGGGATTTTGATTCAGACGGAAATATAGATCTTGCAATTACAAATGCATTTGAAAATACGCTTAGTATACTATTTGGTAAGGGCGATGGAGATTTTGAGGATCAAGATAAGATATTTACAGGAGAAGGGCCAATTGGAATAATATCCGGTCAAATAAACTATATACCAGAGCCAGACCTACAGTGTGATGGATCCATTCAATGGAGAAAGATACCTCCTGGAACACAAATAATAGATGAATTTAGTATTGGAAACTTAGGGGAAAACGATTCGGTCTTACATTGGGAGATTGAATCCTGCCCAAGCTGGGGTTCATGGGGTTTTTCAGAAGAAAGTGGCTATATTAATAATGGAATATGGGACAGTGTTCAGGTGTTTATCACAGCACCAAATGAAACAAAGACACGGTACACAGGAACAATCAGAATAATTAATGTAGATAATCCTAGTGATCACTGTGAAATTGAGGTTTCTGTTGAAACACCAAGAACAAATAATCTATTTCAAAACCTTCTTAATTTGTTACTTGAGAGATTTCCAAACCTATTTCCACTGGTTAGAAAATTTCTAGAAATATAAATAAAAATATTTCTCTTCTTTTTTTAATAATTTTTTAGTAAACTATTTCTTAAAGGTAGAAATATATAAATAAACAATTTTAGTTATTGTTATTAAAGGGAGTAACTTCAAATGAATAAAAAACAATTAGTTTTAACTATATTTGTATCTTTTTTAATCATAGGATTAGTACCAAATGTTTCTAGTTCAAATGTCAAATTTGAAAAAAATGTTCTTCCAGCTGTTGGAAAGTACCCGCCCTACTCATCAATACCTAATTGGGAATCTGATAATCCTCATTACAGCACAGGTGCGGCTCTCTCTGATTTGAATTTAGATGGCTGGCTTGATATTGTTGTTGCAGATGGAAACGACATGCAGCAGGGTAGACTAAACGTCTATTATAATGAGGGGGATGGAGTTTTTCCAACAATTGCAGATTGGCAGTCAGATGATTTGGGATTCAATGGTCATCTGGATGTTGCAGATGTAGATGGTGATGGCTGGCAGGATGTAGCAGTTTCATATCTTGGGACCTCTAGCTCATTTGGACCTGTAGCAAAACTTTATCTGAATAATGATGGAGTTCTCTCCTCATTACCTGATTGGCAGTCAGATGTTACAGGAAACGCATTTGGGGTTGATTTTGGAGATATGAACAATGATGGAAGACCTGACCTTGCTGTTGCGACAGGCTGGTCATATAATCCATATCATGAATACAAGAATTTGGTCTATCTAAATGTAGATGGAGCACTTGAGGAAACAGCTAGTTGGGAGTCTGATGATACCTATACCTACATGGGTGCACATTGGGTGGACGCAGATGATGATGGTTGGCTTGATCTTGCTTATATTGGTTCATATCAAGAGACCTATATTTATAAAAATATTGAAGGAACACTTGAAACAACTGCGAGTTGGCATACGACAGATAGTGAAAACCAGGATGGAATAATGCTTACCAGTGGTGATGTTGATCATGATGGAATAAAGGACCTGTTTGCAACAGATAACACCCAGCTTGGAGGCTCAGGATATTTCAAGATGTACACTGGTAAATCTGATGGATTCTTTGAGACGACATATTCCTGGAACTATCCAGGAGGATATGGCTCAGCAGTAACCCTTGCAGATGTTAATTGTGATAACTTACTTGATTTAGCAACAGGTGCATGGTGGGATTACACAAATATATTTTTAAATGATGGAACAGGCCTACCTGACAGTCCCTCATGGACTTCTTCTGGGACAAGTGTTGTTGAAAAAATTGTTTTTGGTGATGTTGGACCAGATTTGCTAGAAAAAACCTATACTAAGACATTTTCAGCAGATGGAGACACAAAGCTCTATTATTTACCTCATCAAAATATTCAAAAAATAAACAGTGTAAAAGTCGATGGAATAGAGTTAGATTTTTCTGAATACACTTTTAGTAGAGATCATACTTGGATAACTGTTAAGGATTCACCAACGGATACTTTTGAGGTCTCATATAATTATTCAAGGTCACTTGATATGGTTATTTCAAACTGGGACCCAGATATAGGTAATTATCTTTATTACAATCAATTATGCGGAGCTGTTTTTCCTGACCTAGAGTGTGAAGGTAATCTAAGATTTGTAGATGTCTCACCAGAATCAACACATACTGGGAGTTTTACTATTGAAAATGTAGGGGATCCTGAATCAGAACTTAGTTGGGAGATCTCTAAATTCCCTGAATGGGGGGAATGGACATTTAACCCATCAAGTGGAACAGGTCTTACTCCTGAAGATGGAGCAATAACAATAAATGTAACAGTTATCGCACCTGAAGAAAAAAATGAGATATTTACAGGAAATATAGAAATTTCAAACTCACACAACTCAAATGATAATTGTGTGGTCGATGTTTTAGTAACAACTCCAAGAATAAAACCTATCTATCATTTCTATCTAGATAGATTACTTGAAAGACTTTCTAATAAATTTCCGATAATTCAGAAAATCATAGAGAAATTATAATACAAAGGTTTTTAAATCCGAAAACTTATATTTTAAATAATAAAATCATACTCGATGGGGGAGTATAAAAAAAATGAAGAGAAAAAACATTTGGTTGATTTTATTTGTAACATTTCTGTTATGTTCAACATTTACAATAGCTTCATCTCAAAAGGTTGAATTAAATAATTCAAAAGCACCTATTAATGCTGATATCAAAGGTAACACATTAATTGTTGAAAACATAAGAAAAAGAGTCTTTGAAGTTGATACTTTGGGAAAAATCGTCTGGCAGAAAACTGGACTTAATTCTCCAAACGATGCAGAGGGTCTTGAAAGTGGTAATATACTTATTTCTGAATTTTCATCAAATAGAATTATTGAAGTTGACGAAAGTGGTTCAATTGTATGGGAGTACACAGGTATTAGCGGTCCTCAGGATGTTGAAAGATTTAGTAATGGGAACACTCTTATTACTGAAACTCTAGGTTCTCGCGTATTTGAAATTGATACTTTTGGAAATGTAATTTGGGAAAAAACAGGTCTTTTTTGGCCGATAGATGCTGAGCGTATCGACAATGGTAACACATTAATTGTCGAAAATCTTGGTCAACGAGTAATTGAGGTCGAAACTGGCGGTTCGATAGTATGGCAACTATCTAATTTATCAAATCCTGTGGATGTTGAGTTGCTTCATGATGGAACTTTTCTTATAACTGAGTCTAACCCTGGTCGAGTAGTTATAGTTGATAATTGGGGTAACATTTTAAGAGAAATTGCAAATCTTAGTTCACCTTGGGATGCAGAAAGACTTGCAAATGGTGACATTATTATTGCTGAATTTGCTAACGAGAGGATTTTCCAGATCAATCCAGATGATGAAATCGTTTGGGAAATTATAGATCTTCAGGGCCCGGTAGATGTTGAAAGACTACCCAACCTACCTCCATTACCTCCTGAGATTACTGGTCCAAATGCTGGAGAGATGTTTATACCAATATACTACAACTTTACTTCTACTGATCCCAATTCTGACAGAATTACATATTTTGTGAATTGGGGTGATGGAACTACTAATAATTGGTCTCCCTGGCAAAACTCAGGTGAGAACTTTTGGGAGAATCATACTTGGTACCTGCCAACAAATTATACAATTCTTGCAAAGGCAAAGGACAATTACGGGTTAGAAAGTGATTGGTCAACTTTTGAAATTATTATTCCGCGAAACAAAATATTTAATTGTTGGTTTGAAAGACTTTTTGCTGAATTTCCATTGTTTTTCAATATTTGTAAAAAACTCCTAGGATTTTTAGAATAATTTATTTTGTAATTATCTTATTAAATACATTTGCAACAAATGTTACATTTAAATTTTATTTTTTTTGCAAAAATATAAATTTTTTGGTTTTACTTTGTTAACAATAGGTAAGAATATAAGGTGTTATATTAAATAAGGTTTATATAGTAAAAATTCTATAGCTTATTATTAACATTCGTTAATCGCCAATTAGTTGGGGGTAAAAGATGATAAACGCCAAATATAAGAAAACTTTAATTCTAGGTATATTAATTTTATTTTTAGGAGCCGCTATTGCACCAAACATTAGTGGTCAAGAAGGTGGACAGGAAAAAATCTTTTTATTAAAAGAATCAGCGACAGGCGCTCCAATAGGTGAAGATGACTTTATTAACGCTTATTGGGAATTTGATGAATGTACTGGAACCACAGTTGAAGATTCATCTGGCCACGATTATGATGGTACAAGATATGGTGCAACCTGGGTTTCTGGTTATGATGGATGTGCATTAAGTTTTGACGGTGTAAATGATTATGTTGATTTAAGCACTCACTCTAAGAAAATAGGTATAAATAAGACTGATGATTTTATTATGCATTTTTATTTTAAAACCTCATCAAGCAGCCCTGGAATTATTTATAGCGAAACAGGATATAAAAACATTCCAGAGTTTCGTATAGAAGTACATAGCAATGGTTCACTTCAATTTAAGATATGGACTGCCCTATGTGGTATAACATTATTTACTAGCGAGGGACTAAATAATGGAGCATGGCATGAAACAAAAATCTATTTCAATGGAATAACCACAGATCCAACTGTAGAAATTTTTGTTGATGACAACTTAGATACATCTATTACTGACTGGTTATGTGAGATAGAAAGCAGTGATTTTCTTGCAGCTTCAATTGGAAAGAGAGCATCTGAGGATACAGGATTTTTTAATGGTATAATTGATGAATTCAAATTCATAAAATTCGAAGGTGGAAATGAACAGGTGCCGCCTGTAGTTAGTGGACCTCAACACGGAGAACCTGGAGAGGATATAGAATTTACCTTTATAACAAATGATCCAGAAGAAGACGATATTGAAATAAAAATTGACTGGGGAGATGGAGAGATAACAGAATGGTCAGGGCCTTATGAATCTGGAGAAGAGGTATTAAAATCTCATAGTTACGATGATGAAGGAACCTTCTATATAAAGACACGTTCACAAGACAGATGGCATCATAGCTCTTGGTCACAAGATGGTTACGAAGTAAAAATCGGTAACCAAGCACCAGAGAAACCAAGGATATCAGGGCCAAAATACGGTGATCCTGATGTTGAACACACATATGAGTTTGTTGCAGACGATTTTGAAAATGACCAGGTAAAGTACATAATAGAATGGGGTGACGATAACTCAATAGAAACAGATTATTATCCAGCAAATACAACAATACAACTTTCACACAGCTATGAAGATGAAGGAGATTACTATATCACTGCTCAAGCAATAGATGATAATGGAAAACCTGGACTTGTATCTGATGAGTATTGGATAAGGATAGGAGATGAACCACCACGTAAACCAGATATTGATGGACCTATAACCGGTGCATCAGGTACAGAAATTGATTTTATGTTTACAGCAATGGACCCAGAAAATGACAAAGTCAGGTTCAATATCAAATGGGGAGATGGACAAGAAATCGAATTAACTGATGAATATGACTCAGATGAATCAGCAGTAATATCTCATATTTGGGGAAGATCTGGAACCTTCATAGTACAGGCTCGTGCAAAAGACCAATTCGACTACTGGAGTGAATGGGAAAGTTATCAAATAAAGATACCAAGATACAAGGCTCTCAGCAATAACTTTTTGTCTATTCTTTTTGAACGTTTCCCAAATCTAATGCATATAATAGAATATGTGATAGGATTATAATTATTCAATCCTATTTTTTTTTCTTTTTAATAATCTTTAATATAGATAAAAAATATTTTTTATTATTTAATTATAATAATCCATATTCTTCTTTTTTAATAAAATGTTAAATTAATTTAATTAACAATTGGTATGTTAAATTTTAAATACTAATTGAAACATAAGTAATAAATAAGGATAATCGCATTTATAATATAAGGGGGGTAGACTAATGAAAATTAGAACCTATAAAAAAATACTGACATATGCAATATTAATATTATTTTTTGGAGCAGCTGTTATACCTAACATATCCGGAAATGTTGTTAACAACAAAATAGAACAATCAGAAGAAAACTTCACAAGTGTTCCTTTGAATGATGACTATATAAATTCTTACTGGAAATTTGATGAATGCTCAGGAGACACCATTGGTGATTCAACATCTCATAATTATGATGGAATAAGACATGGAGCTTCCTGGAATTCAAATGGATATTCCGGTTGTTGTCTTGAATTTGATGGAGTAGATGATTTTGTTGATTTCACAGATCATGCAGAGGGAATTATGTTTAATAAAACTGATGATATAATTTTATCATTTTACTTTAAATCAACAGATGGAGGCCTTATATTTTCCTCAACTGCTCCATGGGGAAACAACCCTGAATTTAGAATAGAAATTATGCCAAATGGTACAATACTCTTCTATAAGATTACTCAATTATGTGGTATAATTTTATATTCAAATGGTTCGTATAACGATGGAGATTGGCATGAAGCTAAATATTATTATAATGGTATCACCTCAAATCCTACTGTAACTTTATTTGTTGATGATGTTTTGGATTCAGAATTTACTCATTGGTTATGTGAAATTGAACACGATGATTATTCAAAGATAAAAATGGGTATGCATTCCCATACTGATACAGATTATTATGACGGGCTGATTGATGAATTTAAAATAATAAAATATGAACAGGGAAATAAACAGGGAAAACCAGAAATTTCAGGACCCATGTTTGGAGAACCTGATGAAAAATATGATTATACATTTATAACTAATGATCCTGAAGGTGACGATATCTTATTGCTTGAAATTGATTGGGGTGATGGCGATATAGATGAAGTAGATGGACCTTTCGAATCAGGTGAAGCAGTAACTGTATCACATGAATGGTCTGAAGAAGGAAATTACTGTGTAAAAGCCAGATCAAATGATTTCTGGGGTCATAGCAGTTGGTCAGACTGTTTTACAGTATACATTGGAAATCAACCACCATTTCCGCCAGAAATAGATGGTCCTAAATGTGGTGAAGCAGGTGAAGAGTTAACATATTCATTTGTCTCTGATGACATAGAAAGTCATCAACTCTATTATTATGTAGACTGGGGTGATGGTACATTTGATGATTGGTTTGGACCTTTTGCAGCAAATCAGACAGTTACAGCATCTCATATATACAGTTCAGATGGGGAATATGAAATAATTGCAAGAGCAAAGGATTCACATGATGCAGTAAGTGGTGACTCAACATATGCTGTAAGGATAGGAAATCAATCACCACCTGAAAAACCTCATATAGATGGGCCGAGAAAAGGAGTAACTGGTGAAGAGTATGGATTTATATTTGAGACAACAGACCCTGATGGAGATGATTTAATATTTGAAATTGACTGGGGTGACGGAACATCTGATGAAGAAGGACCAGTAACATCTGGTGAAGAAATAATCAAAAATCATGGCTGGAGTCTTCCTGGAAAATATACAATAAGAGCAAGAGCAAAGGATGTGCCCTGTGAAACATACAGTGAATGGTCAGAGTTAAAAATTGATATTCCAAGAAGCAGGCAAGTAAGTATTAATCTATTTGATTTCCTGTCAAATCAATTTCCTTATACCTATAAACTTATTAAATTATTATTAGGTTAATAAGTATAATATTTAAATTAATAAGCGAAAAGTTATAATACTTAAAAGGTATATTAACATTCGTTAATTTGGAGGTGAATTATGAGAAGAATCATAATTGGAGTATTAATTAGTATGCTAGTGCTGTCCAGTGGAATGGGCGCGTTTACAGCGGCAACCACTCAAGAAAAAATAAAAGAACCTGAACCTATAGATGATAGGGATTATACTCACAATGTCCTTGCTGAATTTTTTACAATGACGACTTGTGTTCCTTGTAAGTATGTTCATGCAGCCTTGGTTAATCTCTATGCAGGAGAATATCATCCATTTTATTATATAACCTATGTATATAATAAGAATAATAATTCAAAGATGAGAAAAACTGAGCTTCAGGTGATTGGTTCTCCTACAACTGATTTTGATAGTTCCTATGAAAGACTTACTGGAGGAGGTCCAACAACTGAAGAGCGAATGGAAGAACATAATGAAAGTATAATAATTTGCGGAGCTAGAGATGTAAAAGATATTGACCTTTCCTTGAATGTTGAATGGCAAGGAGTAGTTAATTGCCACCCAGCAGATGGACAAATACTAATTCCTATTGAGTCTGAATTAAATTGGACTGTCTCTGAAATGAAGATAGATGTTGAGGCTACAAATAATGAAGGAAGCGAATATGACGGTCATTTGCATGTACAGGTAACTGAAGTAGAATCAGAATGGTGGGATGACAAATTTGGTGATCCCTATACATTTGAGTTTAAGGATTATGCCTATAATGATGATGTTACCTTAAGTGCTGGAGAAACATTCAGTGAAACAATATATTGGGACGGATGTGATTATAATGATGCTGATAATCCACCAAGATATTTTGACCACATAAAAGAAGATAATATAATGATCGTTGCAGCGGTTTTTGATAAGGAAAATGATAAATATGTTGACGAAACAGCAGGTTTCAGAGTAGGCGTGGGAACTGATCCAAAGAAATATGATGTGTATTTTGGAGATTCTAATCCACCACCTAAAGTGATAAGCAATGGTACAATAATGAAATATAGACCACAAGATGACCTAAACTGGTCAACAACATACTATTGGAAGGTTGATATTTGGAATGCAAAAGGAGAAAAAACAGCTGGAGAGTTAATGGAATTTACAACTAGAGGTAATGTTGCTCCAAATGAACCACTTCCAGATTACCCACTTAATGAATCGATAGAAATACCAATTGATACAAATCTTTCATGGTTTGGAGGAGATATTGATGGTGATGATGTCTATTATGATGTCTACTTTGGTGAACACAATCCTTTAGATCCATGGAAACCAGAGCTTGTAGAAAATAATTGGACGAAAAGAGAATATGATCCAACACCTTTAAACCCTCTTGATTTTGACACAGAATACGAATGGAAGATAGTAGCATGGGATGAATATGGTTTGAGAACAGAAGGTGAGGTATGGAAATTCAAAACTCAGCCGAATTGGCCTCCAAATCCTGCAAGGGACCCAAGACCACCTAATGGTGCGACAGATGTACCGGTAAATGCTAAACTTTATTGGAATGGAAGCGATCCAAATTCTGGCGATACCCTATTTTATGATGTTTATTTCGGTCTATACGATCCACCAACATTGGTAAAACATAATATTTCAGAAACTGAGTTTGATCCATATGAGGGTGGAGATATGCAGTTATTTGAGACATATTATTGGAAGATAGTAACATGGGATAAATCTGGAGAAAGAAGTCAAAATAATAAGCTTTGGAGCTTTGAAACTGGACTCAATCCACCACCTACAGATCCAGATATCACTGGTCCTTCAGAAGGTACAGCTGGCGAAACATACAATTTCACCTTTGTTTCAGATGATGTAAACAATGATTCTATAATGTATGAAATTGATTGGAATGGTGATTTAACAATTGATGAAGAGACCGAGTTATATCCACATGCTGAACCTGTAACCCGAAGTCACTCTTGGGGGGAAGAAAAAAGAGTATATACAATCCGAATTAGGGCTGTCGATGAATACGGTGCAGAAAGTGACTGGTCTTTACATGAATTCAAAAATCCACGCAGCAGGTCAGTTGACGGGAACTACAACATTTTCAACTGGTTATTTGAAAGATTCCCAAATATGTTCCCACTGCTTAGATATCTGTTTGGGCTGTAATCCAGCCCTTTAAATTTTTTTTTCTTAATTTTTTTAATATAATTGATACATTTGTTTTTAATAGATTTTAATATAACTATTTAAATTAACAATCGTTATCTTTATAAACTATATGTCTATTATTATATGGGGAGGTTATATAAAATGGAAAAGAAAACTTTCGCGTCCATATTTGTTATTGGACTTATGCTAGTCTCTACAGGAATATCCGCAAGTGCCACAAGAATGGGAAATGAAAAGTTTTTAAATGATATGTCTCAACCATTAAGTAAGGGCATTACCAATTTAACTGTTCAGGAGGCATATGAGTTATTAACTGGCCCTTGCAGCCTTGAAATTCCTATTGATGTAAGAAGAAATGATGAATGGAATCCAGAAAGGATAAATACCTCAATTCCGGAGCATCCTCGACATTATAATCTTCATCTGCTACAGGATCCAGTATTACTTGAGAAGTTTGTATCATTATATAATGGAAGAGATATTATTGTCTACTGCAAAGCTGGTGGTAGAAGCTGGAAAGCAGCAAATCTCATCAATAATGCGAATTTCACAGGAAAGATCTACAATATGGTCGGTGGAATAACAGATTGGATAGCAGAGGGTCTTCCGACTGCTCCAGGTGGAATTCTAAACATAACTGTTCAAGATGTAAGGGAGCTTTGTAAGGATACAGCAAATGGTATTCAAATACCAATTGATGTAAGATATGATTATGAATGGTATTCAGGATTCATAAAAACTCCATTTCCAGAGTGTCCTATATGGTATACAAAGCCTTTATTGGAAACACCTGATGGTCTTGAGACTTTTCTAAGGGATTTTGAAGGTAATGAAGTAATCCTATATTGTAAAGGTGGATATAGAAGCCTCTTGAGTGCATATATGATTATGGGTGCTGAGTTTAACGGAACAATCTACAATATGCTTGGCGGTATTACAGGTTGGCAGGCAGCTGGTTTTCCAATAAGAAATAACACCGCACCAGATGCACCAGCAATTAATGGTCCAGAAAAAGCAAGCGCAGAAACAAATGTTACAATTGAGTTTTCAACGTCAGATGCAGAAAACGATGGAGTCTGCTATATAATTGACTGGGGTGACGGTACAACTGAGGAAACCAAAATGTATGCCATAAGTAAAACGGTAAGCATTATTCATCAATGGGCAGAAAAAGGAACGTAT
>Ga0209536_100002918_pt1 | contig 27696 bp, 28 predicted proteins | sample DeeMarSeWOR28_12_FD_187461 | JGI IMG/M metagenome (GOLD analysis project Ga0209536, IMG submission 187461) | Marine sediment microbial communities from White Oak River estuary, North Carolina - WOR-2-8_12 (SPAdes) (version 2) | ecosystem: Environmental > Aquatic > Marine > Intertidal zone >... | reverse complement strand
AAATTGATTTTTCTGTTTAAATATAATATCGGGCCATCCTGGAACAATATTGTACTGAATGTTATTGTTTTCCCAAAGGTGAAGACCTGTGCTGGTAAGAATGTAAACCTGGTTTTCAACACAAAGGATCATTTTAGATTGACCCAGAACCTGGCCGGTCTGGTTATGGGTGCTAACCAGTTCAGAGTAATATACAGAGCCATTATTCCGGTATTTTATCAGTCCGAAAGTATTCTTCCCGGCAACAAAAACCTGCTCGGCAACGGCAACATGGCGAGCGTGGTCTACCGCAAGGAGACCGATCGACATGGTTTGGAGCTAACCACCAACATCGAGCGATCGTTCGGATCTCAGGTCGACATCTTTGGGGCGTACTTCGGTTACTCGGATGGTAAGTGGGGTTTTTGGGAAGTCGGCGACCCGTTTCGCTCCGGTGTGGATACCAGGGCTATCATAGACACAGGAGGCGTTACAGATCGAAGGGTGTTGCAGTTCCGCACGGTGGCGATGCTGGACACCACCGTTTACCAGCAGAGTGCATTCTTCAACCGCATATACGCCACGTTTGCGACAACCGCAACGACTTCCCACTACATCAGGCTGGGCGGCATGGCGAGCTTCCAATCCGCCAAATACGTGCAAGCAGCGGATAGTCTTCTGTCGGTGCCGGACACGCTGTTGGGTGCTTTCGGAATGTCCGCCGTCTACCAGGCGTCCAAACACGCGGTGATCGCGCCGCAGGCCAACGGTTTCGGGCAGGCCGAGGATCTCGACTTGAGCTTCACCTTGAATCTGCAGCTGTGGGCGGCACCGAGCACATTTGGCTATGCCCGCTCCGGGTTGGGACCGCAGCTCTATGTCGCCAAGGGAATCGGTACACCGCGGGGATTTGTGAAGGCGGCGCTCGATGCCAACGGATTGTTCACCGAGTCCGGACTCGACTCGGGACGGGTGAATCTCGAGTTAACGGCAGGCCTGCATACTGGAGAAAAGCACTGGGATTTGCTCTACGTCAAAGCCGGTATGCAGGAGAACCCCCCACCCGGGCAGGAGTTCGACCTAGGGGTAAGTTCTCCCGACACGCTGGTCGCGAGCCGGCGACGGATGAAGTTCGTGGGACCGCGCATGTTTCCGCCGCACTCGTACACCGGAACGCGTACGGTTTGGGGCACATACGAGCATCGCTGGTTCACGGAAACAGTGCTGTTCAATCTCCTGTCTGTCGGGTACGCCGCCTTCTTTGACTTCGGTGGTGCTTGGTATCCGGGACAGGCATCACGCTGGGGTGGCAACGTCGGTGGCGGATTGCGTCTCGGTTCCAACCTCACCGGCGGGGTCGGGATGTTGCGGCTGGACCTCGGCTACCTGTTCGGCGACGGCGTCGACGAGTCCGGCGAAAGTGACAGAGGGTTGGTGTTCGGGATTGGGTCGGCGTTTGTTTATTGAGTACAGGGTACCGCGTGCAAGGTGCAGAGTAGGGGGAGCAGCACTCCTCGAGCACTTTTTTCACTCTGAAGCGACGTGCGCGTTGATTTGCCCAGCAGGCATGAGAAACCTGTCCACCAGCATACGCTACGCGGTGACCGGAATCGCTCGTGCTGCCTACGATTGGTGACCGGAAGGTAGCTTCCTCTCGGGCCGCCGGCCGCCTTCAACCCACCGCAACGCTTTTCGCCTCCAACGTATCCAAACACCTAGGACCTCTAGGTAGGCAGAAACAAATGGCCAACTAGCCACGTCATATACTTAGACGTTCTATGTATAGACCGCGCACCCCACGGTACGACTGTGGCCTAGCCGAATGAGAGGCACGATGCCCAAGGATGTACCCGAATTGCTCAAAGGCACACTCGACCTGCTGATCCTCAAGACCCTAGAATCCGGGCCGATGCACGGCTACGCCATCGCCCGGTCGATCGAGGCGGCGACAGAGCTGGCACTACAAATCGAAGAAGGATCTCTCTATCCAGCGCTTTACCGCATGACCAACCGAGGGCTGCTGCAGTTCGAGTGGGGGCGCTCGACTGGGAATCGACGGATCAAGTCCTATCGCCTGACCCCCAAGGGCCGCAAGCGGCTCGAGCAGGAGCAAGCCAACTGGGGCCGGTTCGCCCAGGCGGTGGCTCGCGTACTGGGTGGACAGCCAGCATAGGAGAGCGGACCGATGTCATGGGCAACCGATAGCTGGATGCGCTTGAGATCGTTGCTCTCGCGCAAGGAGCGCGCGGCACAGATCGACGATGAGCTATCGAATCACATCGACATGCTGGTGCGGGATCTGGAATCAGCAGGTGTGGACCCCGCCACTGCCCGCCGCGAGGCAAGGCACAGGTTTGGCAACGTGCGTGCGATACGGAAGGAGCTCTACCGCATGGAAAAGAAACGCGTGGAACACGAGAGACGCGCTACGTACTTCGACGAATTGAGACAGGACCTGCGGTACGGGACACGGCAACTGCTGCGGAGCCCCCTGTTCACCGCCATCGTGATGGCAACGTTGGCCATCGGAATCGGTGCCAACACCGCCGTCTTCAGCGTATTCAAAGGCGTGTTTCTCGACCCACTGCCGTACGACCAACCCGACCGCTTGACCTACATCTTCCACGGCGACACCGACGGTAGTTGCTGTGGCCCGTTGTCCGGTCCGGACTTCCTCGACCTGCGGCGCATGACCGAGACTTTCGAGGATCTGGCCGTGATCTCCAGTGGCAACACAAGCATCACTGGCGACGGTGACCCGGCCGTGGTGCTGGGAGCCCGCATCTCACCAAGCATGTTCAGTCTGCTTGGCGTTCAACCGGTTCGCGGCAGGTCGTTCGTCGACGACGATGAACTGGGCGATGGCCGTGTAGCAGTGTTGAGCGATGGGCTGTGGCGCCAACGACTCGGCGCCGATCCAAACATCGTCGGGAGCAGCCTAGAGCTGAATGGCGAGCCGCACACCGTCATAGGCGTGTTGCCACCGGGTTTCAGCGTCCCTTCACCATGGTACGTCAATCAGATGCACGATGTCTACGTTCCGTTCGACCGGGAAGAGATCACCCAGGGGCGTGACAGCCATTGGCTGCTCACCCTGGGAAGGCTGGAGCCGGGCGTAACGTGGGAGACGGGGGATGCGGAGCTCAAGTCGCTGTCCAAGTCGCTCGAGGAGAAATACCCGGAGACAAACCACAAGAAGACCACCTACGTGTTCACGATGCACGATCGGCTGGTTGGACGGGTCGGCACACAGCTCCTGCTGATACTCTCGGCCGCGGGATTCATGCTGCTCATCGTATGCGGCAATGTCGCCAGTCTGCTGCTCTCTCGTGCCACCAGTCGCGAGACCGAGATGGCCATACGAGCGGCAGTGGGCGCGGGCCGGACCAGGATCATTCGGCAGTTGCTCAGCGAGAGCATACTGCTCTCGCTGCTCGGTGGTGTCGCGGGTGTCGCGTTGGCGTTCTGGGCGATGACTCTCCTGCGAGCAGTCATACCAACAGACCTCCCGCGGGTGGCCAACATCGGGATTGACGGTACGGTGTTGGGTTTCGCTCTGGGCATCTCGGTGCTCACAGGGCTCGTGTTTGGACTCGCCCCCGCACTGTCCGCATCACGCTCCAATCTCACCGAATCACTCAAAGAGGGGAAAGGCACGCCGAAATCCGGCTCGCGCCGCAACGTGTTGCGTGGCGCTCTAGTGGCCGTGCAGTTCGCGCTGGCGCTGGTACTCGCCAATGGCGCTGCCCTCATGCTACGCAGCTACCTCGGGTTCCGCGGTATGGAGCAGGGATTCGATCCCGAGAACGTGCTGACGGTGAACGTGACCATGCAGGGCGAGCGGTATGATGACATATGGGCGCGCGGTGATTTCTTGCGCCAAGCCATCGAGCGCATCGAAGCGATTCCCGGAGTAATTGCGGTCGGCGCCAAGAACCGGTTGCCGCTCAGGGGCGGCACCAACAGTCAGGTGTGGGCCGAAGACGATCCCGAGCGACCGCCGTCAGGTGGGCCGGGACCGCTGGTCGAGTTTGCGCGCGTGTCGGGTGACTACTTCGAAGCCATGGGGGTCAGCCTGCTGGCCGGGCGCTATCTGACCGCCAACGACTCAGTGGCCGCCAATCCTGGCACAATCATCAACGAAGAGATGGGTCGTAGGTTATGGCCCGGTGAGAATCCCCTCGGCAAGCGTTACAGCTTCCGTGATGATCCTCCAAACTGGATGACAGTTGTAGGGGTGGTGGAGGACGTGCGACAGTGGGGCCCATACATGACGCCACGAGCAGAACACTACCTGCCATACACGGCACCCGGCTGGGCATCCGCTCGCCGGATGTACTTGATAGTGAAGACCGAACTAGATCCACTTTCGCTGGTCGGAGCTGTGCGTGAGGCCGTCATCGCTGTGGACAAGGATCAGCCCATTTCCGAGATCCGCACCATGGAGGGCGTGCTGAGCGATCAGTTCGCGGGCCAGCGGTTCAATACGCTACTGGTCGGTATCTTCGCGGCGATTGCGCTGATGCTGGTAACTGCAGGAGTCTACGGCGTCGTCTCGTTCTACGTAGCTCAGAACACGCATGAGATTGGCGTCCGGATGGCGTTGGGAGCGGGCCGCGGGCGAGTGGTGGGGCTCACGATCCTGAGGGGGCTCAGGCTCGCGACCGTCGGTGGCGTCGTCGGCGTATTCGGCATATTCGCAACGACCACGGTGATCAGAAGCCTGCTCTTCGGTGCCAGCCCCGTGGATATTCCGACGATGATCGGCGGCGTGCTCGTCCTGATCGGTGTCGCCCTGGTTGCGTCACTGGTGCCGGCCCACCGCGCAGCAAGCGTGAGCCCGGTGACGGCGTTGCGGAGCGGGTAGCCGGGGAGCAGCCCCGCGACATCTTGACTGGGTAGGCGAGTTGCTGCTTCCGCAGCGCACGTTGGCTCCCTCTTACCATGACCGGACCCGGAGATCCTATCGAGCCGCAGGGCGCGGAGGAGGCAGCAACTCGCCTACCCCGGCCGAGCCAAGACCCGGGCTTCACACCCTCCCTCGCAGGATTGTAGTCGAACACCTTTGCCCTCGCGGGTTACGTTGCTAACCTCATCGGGCGGCCGGTGATCGGGTTCGCGCGGGAGCGGCCGCCTACTCTAGGGATCAATCGGGGTGCGCAACAAAATGAAGATCATCATCGACATCGGCGGCTGGATCGGAGCCGTCATGCTGCTGCTGGCGTACTTCCTCGTATCGAGCAAGCGAGTTGGTGGCACTTCAACCCGGTACCAGAGCCTCAATGTGGTCGGTAGCGTGCTGGTGGGAACCAACGCATTCTACTACAGCGCACTGCCATCGTTCGGTATAAATGTCGTCTGGATCGGCATCGGTATCACTGCTCTGGCAAGCAGAAGGAAAGGGGGTTCACGTGGGTAGGCTCCTGCTCCTCTTCATCGTAGTACCTCTCGTCGAGTTGATCCTGTTGATCCAACTCGGTGGCCTGATAGGACTGTGGCCGACCATCGGGCTCGTTGTCGTTACCGGAGCGGCCGGTGCATCGCTGGCACGGTGGCAGGGCTTGAGCGTATTGCGCCAGATCCAACTGGAGATGACAGCGGGCAAACTGCCAGCCGGCTCGCTGGTAGACGGGGTAATCATCCTCATTGCTGCGGCTTTGCTGGTGACTCCCGGGCTGCTCACGGACATCATCGGATTCCTCTGCCTCGTTCCCGGATTCCGCCAAGTCATGAAGCGGATGCTCAAGCGCAGGTTCGCAGCGACCCTGGCAGCCGGAGGTGGCAGGTTCTTCATCCGAACCGGCGGTGGCGGCACAGGACCTATCCAATGACGGACCGGACACGCAGATTACGTGCAGTGTCGACTTACTCCCTTTGACAGTTTTCGTCGCGTATAGAGTGAGACAGGAATACACACAAGCGCCCAATTCAGGAGAAACACATGCACAGGACCCGCTCAGCAGCCTCCCTTGCCCTCGTGGCCGTGCTGGTAGTCATTGCGGCTTGTGGTGGCTCGACGTCGAGCGCCGGAGGTGACCAGGCTGCCGCGCCACAACAGAGTCTGGAAACCGGACCGCCGCTCGAATTCCCGCTGCCGCGTAGCTACATCCCGTCACCGGGACTATGCCGCATCTACTATCCCGACCGGCCGGCCGAGAGCGACTACCTCCAGGCCCAAGGCTGCAACGACATCGAGAACACCGTCATGACCGGCGGCATCGTGTTGTATCGACCGCGGGACGGCAGCCGCAACGTACACGTTTGCTACATGAGCCGCAGTGATCAAGGTGTGGTAGATGGCATTGACGCGGTGAGCGTCGACCGGCTCAGAGTGGTGCGAGTGATTCTGCCGAGAATGAGGCGGACCACGGGAAATACTCAGCTCTGCACGTATAACCCCTAGAGCATCAGATAGAAGCCTGAGGCGACGAGGGTCCCCGGCGTCACGCGCCATTGGCGTCGGGATCCTCATGGCGGGCGGCAGCCCATAGCCGGCATCTTTCACCGTACCGCCATCACCTCGTTCAACTTGTCCTGCAGCAGCTGCCACGCGGCGCGGACGTTTGCCTCCTCCGTCCGGAGATGTGACACTACCAGCCGAAGTACAGTGGTACCATCGAGCTTGGTCTGGGTGATGAACATGCTGCCCGACGCATTCACCGCGTTCATGAGCCGGTCGTTGATATTGTTGAGCCGTTCGTCGGCATCGATCCCCTTTGGGTGAGCCCTGAAACAAACCGTAGTCAGAGGAACGGGCGCCAACCGTTCGAACTCTTGATGCCCGTCGATCCAGCCTGCGAACATGCCTGCCAGTCGCAAGTGTTCCCGTATCCGCCGCGCCAGGCCGCCGGCACCGAAGTAGCGCAGCACAAACCACAGCTTGAGCGCCCGGAACCTGCGCCCCAACGCCACACCGTACTCCATGTAGTTCTCAACCTTGCTGTCGTGCTCGCTCTTCAGGTAGTCGGGTACCAGACTGAAGGCGCGCTTGAGCACGTCAGGCCGGCGCGTGTAGAAGGCACTGAGGTCGATCGGCACGAACATCCACTTGTGGGGATTGACGACAATCGAATCGGCTTGCTCGCAACCGTCCAGCACGTGCCGCATACCGGGATCGATAGCTGCTATGCCTCCGTGTGCCGCGTCTACGTGGAGCCAGATGCCTTCACGTCGGCAGATGCTCGCGATCTCCGGTACCGGATCGATTGCCGTGGTGGATGTGGTACCGACCGTGGCGACGACACAGAACGGCAGCCAGCCTTCGTTGCGATCCTCAGAGATGGCTTGCTGCAACCGTTCCGGCCTCATGCGGAAGGAATCGTCCAACGGGATCTTACGGACGCCACGCAGGCCGATCCCGCAAGTCAAAGCACCCTTGTCGATAGACATGTGGGCCTGTTCCGATGCGTAGAGTCGCAGGCGCGGCACGTCCGGTCTGCCACACATTCCCTCCTCGCGCACGTTGAGGCCGGCAACGTGCTCCCGCGCCGCGGCTATTGCGTGCATGCTGGCACTCGACGCCGTGTCGTAGACAATGCCCCACATGTCGCACGGCAAGCCCAGTAGCTGGCGGAGCCAATCCAGGGCTACCTGCTCCAATTCGGTACCCGCCGGACACGACTGCCACGTCATGCAGTTCACGTTGAACGCGGCACTCAACATCTCACCCAGGATGCCGGGGCTCGAGCCACTAGAATTGAAGTAGGCGAAGTTCGCCGGGTGGTTCCAATGAGTCATCGCCGGCATGATCAAACGATCGATGTCGGACAGAACCGCTTCCATGCTTTCACCCATGAACGGTGCCGCCTGTGGCAGCTGGCTTCGAAGCTCGCCCGGTTGCATGCTCGTCGCTACCGGCACAGAGTCGATCCGCTCGAAGAAATCGGCGATCCAGTCGACCAGTTGATGACCGAAACGACGAAATTCGGCGGGCGGCATGTCTCCGAGCTGACTGGCTGGTGTCGTGTTAGTCATGGCGTCTGGCTTCCGCTCCGTCTCTCTTCACGGAATGAGCAGGGGAAGTAGGAGAAAAGACCCCGCGCTACCTAATGTAACGCGGGGCCCTGGTCGACCTGAGCCCAGCCAACGTCCGATATTCTGCTCCCCGCTCCCTGCTCGGTACCTCGGATTACGCCCGCCTAGTGCAGATCGTTCGCCACCTACTTGCGCCGCATCAACATGATATCGCCGTCAAACGTCTCTGCCACCAATTCCGCGCCACCACCACCCAACGTGAACTCCACACGTCTACCTCTGGGCCAGGAAGGAAATGTGATCGTGAAGTTGGAGGAGAAATCACCATCGTATATAGCCAGGCTCACACGGGCACTGGACGATTCCGGAATATGGATCGAAATGTCTCCGTCGTGTGTCACCAGAGAGTAGCTACCACGTGCTTCGAGCGTCCCGTCAAACATTATGTCGCCGTCGACATTGTTGACCGTGATCGAACTGGCTTCGATCTCCCACAGCTCAACGGTCCCATCGGTGGCGTCGATCTCAATGTCGCCCGTAGCACGCTCCACGGTGATGTCACCGTCCGACGATTCCAGACGGATCCTGCCACTCACGCCTTCCGCAGTGATGCTGCCGTCACTCGCGTAGGCCGATACCCGGCCCGAGCCGCCGCGAATGATAACGTCACCGTCGCTCACCCGCACGTTCACTTCACCCATGGCACCATCCACCGTCACGTCACCGTCCGAGGCCTTCAAATCGAGGTCCATGGAAGCCGGTACGGTGAGCAGGTAGTCGACATCATCGTCATCCCAGCTACGGGCGCCGATTCGCAGGGCCGAGGCCGTCCGCTCTATGACGAAACCACCCCGGAAAGAGTTGTCACCCCTGACTCTGACCTCGTTACGGTCCCACGTCCGCACGAGGATATAGCCACTGCTGTTGTGCAACTCCAGTCGCAAGTCTGGATCGACCGCAAACGTCGTGTCCATGCCTTGCGGCGGTGCGGTTGCCAGCAGCGCACAAGTCACAATGTTAAACAACATCGTTTAATCCTCCTCCAGTCTACTACTCACACTTCCTCACTATCCCTGCCCACTCAGCGTCGATCCGGCCCAAACCCACCGGAATCCGCAGTATACGCCCGCAGTCACTCATGTCCGCACCAGAGTGCGGGTTGCGGCCCGCAAAACGTTCAACTTCTTCTTCATCATGCCAGTGTAGTGATCGGCGAGAAAATCACTGGCCGGATCTCGCGCCAAGGCCGCTTGAGCCTCCGCCAAGGCTCTGTCTATGATGGCAAGTTGCTGCTGCAGCACTCGCACGGTGGTGCTATCCAGGGCATCCTGCTCTTGCAGCAACACGCGCTCCAAGTCGGCTATCGCCGGTCCATACTTCTGTGCCACCTCGATCGTAGTCGTTACCGTAGCACCGGCGTCGGGTGCCGAGATATCGATGACCGTTGCCATCTGGTTGGGTGCAGTCGCCCTGGCAGCCAACCATCCGCCGGCACCCACTACCATTAGCGCGACGGCGGCAGCGAGCGCCTGGGGAATCGAGAACGTCATGCGTTGGCGCGGCTTGCGACGTCTCTCCAGATTGACCACGCCGCTCGGCGTTCCGGCGATTGCCGTCGAGATCTGACGCCAAACATCGTTGGCCGGTTCGCGGCCCTCATAGCCAGCGGCCCAGCTAACCACACCTCTCAGTTGCTGCAGATCAGCACGGCATTCATCACACGACGCCAGGTGCTCCTCTACGGCGGCGTGCTCATCCGCACTCAGCTCGCCATCGAGGTAAGCCGAAAGCTGTGTGGTCCATTCATCGCTCATCGTCCATCTCCTTACCCTGCGAAAAAGGAACGCAGGGCCATCCGTGCGTGATGCAGTTGGGACCGCGAGGTGCCAACTGTGATGCTCAGCGTGCGGGCGATCTCCTCGTGTTTGTATCCCTCCATGTCGTGGAGGACGAAGACCTCTCGGGCCCTCTGCGGAAGCCGGTCGACCGCAGTCTCGATATCGATTCTGAGCCCGGGTGTGGCCCGGTTGGCCGGCAGATCCGCTGGCTCCAGGCCCGAACCGGAGCCCCTGCTCCGCTCCTTGCGATACCGCTCTCGCTGCCGCAGGATCACGTTGGTGGCCAGCCGGTGGAGCCAGGTTCCGAAGGCCGATTGGCCCCGGAAGGTGTCGAGCTTCTCCCAGACCCGGATGAAGACGTCCTGCAACACGTCGTCCACATCATCCCGGGAGAGCAGCCACCGGGCCAGGCTGTTTACCCGCGGTGCGTGTCGGCGATACAGGCGTTCGAACGCCTCCGTGTCACCGTTGACCGCGAACTCGACGTCCATGGCGTCGATCTCAGCCGGGGTTCGCTCGACCTCTCTGGCCAGACTCTTCACTCCACTCCGTGCCTCTTATCCCGTGGCACAGAGTTAGATACGGGGAAGGGATGGAACGCTGAAGAGAAAGATAGGGCGGGGCCGGGGAGCGGGGAGCTGTACCAGTCCAGGGTCGGCTCCCTGCTCCCCGCTACCTCGCTACCACCGTTGCCTTCATCAAATCCCGATTCAGGCGGGCGATGAAGCTTATGCTGATCTCCTTGGGGCAGGCTGCCTCGCACTCCTGATGGTTGGTGCAACCACCGAAGCCTTCGGCGTCCATCGTGGCTACCATCTTGAGCACCCGCTCGATGCGCTCGGGTTGGCCCTGAGGAAGCAGGCCGAGGTGCGACACCTTCGCCGCAGTGAAGAGCATCGCCGAGGCATTGGGGCAGGCGGCCACGCAGGCACCGCACCCGATGCAAGCCGCCGCATCCATGGCGAGATCGGCGTTCTCTTTCGGGACGAGAACCGCGTTCGCGTCGGGGACGCTACCGGTTCGAGCCGAAATGAACCCGGCCGACTCCACGATGCGGTCCAGCGGACTGCGATCCACCACCAGGTCTTTGATGACCGAAAACGCTTTGGCGCGCCACGGCTCGATCCAGACCTCATCACCATCCTTGAAGGTTCGCATGTGGAGCTGGCAAGTGGCCGCGCCACGCTGTGGCCCATGGGGTGAGCCGTTGATCACCAAGCCACACGAGCCGCAGATTCCTTCGCGACAATCGTGTTCGAAGGCGATCGGTTCCTCGCCCTTCCGCAGCAGCTCTTCGTTCACCGTATCGAGCATCTCGAGAAACGACATGTGCTCGCTCACGTCTTTGGCGTCGTAGCGTACGAACCCGCCCTTGTCCGTGGCGCTCTTCTGGCGCCACACGTGCAGAACGATGTTCATTACTTGTAGCTCCTCTGCGACAAGGGAACGTCTTCGAATGTGAGTGGCTCCTTGTGGAGCGTCGGCTTCGCTCCAACACCGGTGTACTCCCATGCGGCGACGTAGGCGAACTCGTCGTCGTTACGCTTCGCCTCACCTTCTTCCGTCTGGTACTCTTCACGGAAGTGGCCACCACATGATTCCTCCCGATGCAGTGCGTCGTGACACATCAGTTCGCCAAACTCCAGGAAGTCGGCCACGCGGCCCGCCTTTTCCAGAGTCTGGTTCAGATCCTCGTTCCTGCCGGTGACCTTCACATCCTGCCAGAACTGATCACGCAGCAGCGGTATCTTATCGATCGCCTCCTTGAGACCATCGCGATTCCGTCCCATGCCGCAATTCTCCCAGAGAATCTTGCCCAGCTCGCGGTGGAACGAATCGACGGTGCGGCTGCCATTGACTGTCAGCAGCTTCTCGATCTTGTTCGTCACCTCCGACTCGACGGCGCGGAATGCCGCGGTATCGTCGCTGACCCCGATCGGACCCAGTCGTGCCAGGTAGTCGCCAATCGTGTAGGGCAAAACGAAGTAGCCGTCGGCCAGGCCCTGCATCAACGCGCTGGCGCCGAGCCTATTGGCACCGTGGTCGGAGAAGTTGGCTTCACCGATCACGAACAGTCCGGGTACCGTGCTTTCGAGGTTGTAGTCGACCCACAAGCCGCCCATCGTGTAGTGCGGTGCCGGGTAGATCCGCATCGGCACTTCATACGGATCATCGCCGGTGATGCGCTGGTACATCTCGAACAGGTTGCCGTACCGCTCCGAGATCACCTTGCGCCCGAGCCGTTCGATGGCGTGGCTGAAGTCGAGGTACACGCCGTTATGCAGCTCGCCGACACCGTGGCCAGTATCAACCATCTCCTTGGCACGGCGGGAGGCAATGTCACGCGGCGTGAGGTTGCCAAAGCTGGGATAGAGCCGCTCCAAATAGTAATCTCGCTCGCTTTCGGGAATGTCACCTGGTCGGCGGTCGTCCTTTTGCTTCTGTGGCACCCAGATGCGCCCGTCATTCCGCAGTGATTCGCTCATCAACGTGAGTTTCGATTGGTAGTCACCACTGGGCGGAATACACGTTGGGTGGATCTGGGTGAAGCATGGATTGGCAAAGGCGGCCCCGCGCTTGTGCGCGCGCCAGGTGGCCGTGACATTGCAGCCCTTAGCATTGGTCGACAGAAAGAAAACGTTGCTGTAGCCACCGGTGCCAAGCACGACCGCGTGCGCGGCGTGTGATTCGATCTTGCCCGTCACCAGGTTGCGTACCACTATGCCCCGCGCACGCCCATCCTCCACCACCACGTCGAGCATCTCGGTTCGCGGGTACATCTTCACTTGGCCAATGCCGACCTGCTTGGCGAGAGCGTGGTATGCACCGATCAACAACTGCTGCCCGGTTTGGCCGCGCGCATAGAAAGTCCGGGAGACTTGCGCTCCGCCGAACGAGCGGTTGTCGAGCAACCCACCGTATTCGCGCGCGAACGGGACGCCCTGTGCCACGCACTGGTCGATGATATTGCCGCTCACTTGAGCCAGGCGGTACACGTTGGCTTCACGAGCGCGGTAGTCACCGCCCTTGACGGTGTCGTAGAACAGGCGCCAGATGCTGTCGCCGTCGTTGGGGTAGTTCTTGGCGGCGTTGATTCCCCCCTGTGCCGCTATACTGTGAGCCCGCCGTGAGCTGTCCTGGAAACAGAAACACTTCACGTTGTAGCCCAACTCGGCCAGTGAGGCCGCGGCCGAGGCGCCGGCCAGACCGGAGCCGACGACGATCACTTCGTATTTCCGCTTGTTGGCGGGGTTGACCAGCTTCAGATCGAAGCGGTGCTTGTCCCATTTCTCCTGGACCGGACCGGAGGGAACTTTGGAATCCAATTGCATTGCTCAAGCCCTCCGCATCTAGGTGAGTGTCAGTACCCCGGCCAGTACACCTGCCGGGGTTGCGATGAAACCGAGAAACACGACCGCGGCAACCATCACGGCTACTGGCCTGCGGTACCGGTCGAAACGTTGGTGGCTGAGGCCAAGCGTCTGCATACTGCTCCACACACCATGATATAAGTGAAGACACAGCGCCCCCATCACCACGATGTAGCCGATCGGCACCGGCCACCACTGGAAGCCCACCACCAGATTGTTGTAGGCATCCCCCGGGATGAAAGCGGGGTGGAGCGAGCCGATGGTGAGATGGAACAGGTGGAGGACCACGAAAACGAGGAGCAGCAGCCCACCCCACCGCATCGTGCGGGCACCGATCGTGGTTTCTTCTATCTCCAGACCGCGGCTGTATCTGACCGGTCTTGCGCGGTTACTCAGGAGCCAGAGCTGCAGTGCCGGCACTACGTGGAAGATCACAGCCACGATCAGTGCGATTCTGACGATCCATAGGAGCTGCCCGTGCATAAACAGGGGCGAGCCCATCTCCCGCAGGAACTCGGCGTAATGGTTGAATGCTTCGGGCCCGTAGAAGGCTTTGAGATTGCCATACATGTGCCCGATGACAAAAAGAACGAAGATGACGCCCGTCACGGCCATGATAACCTTCTTGCCGACCGACGAGCGATAGAGATTCGTAACCCGACGCATCGTCTCTCCAATGGCGAGAGCGTTTTGAAGGCAATGCATCATACCTAGCGATGGTTGCCATGGGCAAGGATTAACATGGTTAAGAATCGTTCATAGTGTGCCGCAGTCCGCGTGTTTTCGTACGGGCGGTTGGAGGGTCGGGCGACGGAGGTCGTTCAAGTGGAGCGGGGAGCGGGGATCCGTCGATAGCGAATAGCGCTTGGCGGTCAGCGGCTCAACCGAGCCAGATAGTGCCCGAACTCACTCTCGCATAGTACGGCACAGTCCCAGTCCGTCTTTGCGGCGTGGTCAACCAGCGTGTCGGGGTCAACGTAGAGATGTTGAAATGGCATCCCTTTACGACCGTCATACTCGAGCTGCAGGGTCACCTCTCCGACATAACGCCCGTCCTCCCGCCGCGTGGGATCGTCGGCAATGCCGTGACTGGAGCGTAAATCCGATGAATCTGCCAAGACCTGACCGCCCGGGCTCACCAGCGAACGGAGATGTGACAGAAGACGCTCCAGCCCAGCCAAAGATCCGGCTAGCTCGAGACCATTCATCATCATCAAGACCGTATCGAAAGGTTCTGACTCGAACTCGTGGATGTCGCCGCAGCGGACATCCAGCACTCCCCGCTCTCGCATCAACTGACACAATTCCGGTGCGATCTCCAGCGCACACACCTCCAGACCGCGTTCCTGCAGCTCGATGCTGTGGCATCCCGAACCAGCTCCGACATCGAGCACGGCTCCACGACAGAGCTCGAGCGCTGTCAGCTCCAGATCTGGGAACTCATCGCACGTGCGGAAGAAATGGGCAATCGAGTGCTCGTCCGTGTCGCCGTAGTCGTCGTGTACCACGATCCGGGCGTCCATGTCGCCTGCGTAGAAGGCGAGCATTGCGTCGATGTGAGGTTGCCAGGCAGACAAGTCCATGGAAGGAAGATAGGCAAGGGGGAGCGGGGAGCGGTCGATCCGGTGAATCCGGAGGGCACGTCGAAACCTTACTCACCTCGCCGAGGATGGCGCCGCTCCCTGTTACCCGCACCCCCCGTATCTTTACCGGCGGATCACCGCAGGAAGACGCCTCTTGACCACCCGGAGACAAATATGAACGCTCTAATCGTGGCAGCCATACTCTCGCTACCCGCCGTACAGGCAGACACCAGCTACCTCTACCGCACGCTACTAGTCAGGGCCGGGCCCGGAAGCTTGCTGGATGTGATCGAGATGTTCAATAGCCGAGCGGAGGTGTACGAGGCCAGTGGTGACGGAGCGCCCTTCATCATGCGCCACAGCCAGGGGGACCACTGGGACCTCTTGCTGCTCTTCCCAATGGGAAGCTTCTCCGACTACTACAGTGCCGAACGCGTGGCGCGGCGGGAACAAGCCGCGGCTCGGTCCGGAATGAGTGATGCCGAGTTCCAGCGCCAACTAAACAGGCACGTAGCGTGGCGCGAGGAACTATTCGTCAGGGGACCGGGCTGGGACATGGTGAGCGCCAAGGTGGACGGTGGCAGCTACTATCACGTCGAGATGTTCATCGCGTTACCCGGTAAACGCGATGAGCTATTCAAGCAGCGCGAGATGGAGAACACCTACCTCGATCAGGTCGGTCGTCCGCAGAACCTGATCTTCACTCGGGTGGCCGGAGCGGCCTGGGACTCATACACGCTGGGGGTCTACCGCGATCTCAAGCACTACGCTGAGAGTGCCGACATTCCGCAAGAGCTGCAACAGCAAGCGGCCCTGGCGGCCGGATTCGAGGGAGCCGACCGAATCGGGACATACATGAGGACGTTGATTCAGCGACACAACGATACGTTAGGGGGGCGGGGTAGGTAGGTAACGGAATGCAGAGTGTGAAGTACAGACCGGGCATTGCAGAGTAGGGAGAGCGGGGAGCGGGGCGCGGAATGTGACCGACGGGACAGCCGGGACAACGCGACTGCCAGGATACCGGGACACCAGCACAACGGAACCGCTGGACAGCACGGCAGAATCCTGCTATTACGCAATTGAAGATCTCCCCCGGAGGCACGGCCATGTCCGAACAACTCGTTGGATCCGTCACCCACTTCTTCAAGGGCCCCAGTGTAGCGGTCGTGAAGGTAACGGAAGGGCACATCGATGTGGGCGACCGGCTGCATTTCGTGGGTCACACGACAGACTTCACGGAAACCGTGAGCTCGATGGAAGTGGAGCACGAGAAGGTCGAGCACGCCGAGGCCGGAGACGAGATCGCAATCAAGGTGATCGACCGCGCAAGGCAGCATGACCAAGTCTTTCGAGTGGTTAGCGACGAATAGTCGGCCTACCTGCCCCAGGGGAGCGGGGAGGACGCTTGACCACCGGGCCGCCGACATAGCGCGGCCCCGGGGCCCGGCTCACATCTGGTCGGGATTGCCGATATCCAGCACCACTTTCCAGCTCCCGTCGGGCTGCTTGCGCCAGATGCTCACATAGCTTCCGGTGCTCACCGTCTCTTGGCCGTCAGTCCCAAGCCCCCGCGATTCATAGCGGCCGATAGTGTAGCCCAAGTCACCGGCCAGCGAAACCTCCGCTGTAACCGGCTCCCACGTCAGAGAGAAGTTTGTATCGGCGAACGCCGGGGCCATCATTGCGCGGATCTCTGCATGGCCGGAGACGGTACCGCCCGGGCGGAACTGGACGCCGTCGTCGGCAAAGTAGGACACCCAACCATCCACACCGCGGGCAGCGGTAGCCTGGGCAAAGGCGCGGTCCGCATCCATGATCGCCTCGCGGGCGGCCACCAAATCGGGGGCAGAATCGCACGAGGTGACGGCGACAAGTAGCAGGGGAATCAGCGGGGTAGGTCTCATGCTTCAGCCTCCGGGTTGTGAAAAGGTACTAACACCGATGTGCCAGCGGATCAAGAGTGTTATACCAACAAGGCGGAGATAGGGTCACGCCGGCCGGAAAAGCTGTCGCACGCGTCTGCCCACTCGGTTGGCTTGGGGCGGCGGGAGTAGTAGCGTTCGGTGGTGCAGGGCAGCACAGTCACGTCCTGCTGAGGCGGATGGTGGCTTCGAGTCCGGAAGGAGCAGCATGACCGAATCTCGCGGCGCAGCGGGCGTCCGGCTCGACCGGTGGCTCTGGGCGGCCAGGTTCTTCAAGACGCGCTCGCTGGCTGTCGAGGCGATCTCGGGTGGCAAGGTCCAACTGAACGGTCACCGGGCCAAGCGCGCCAAGTTGGTATACGAGGGTGATGAGATCCGCATCCGCCGGGGACCCTTCGAGCACCTGGTGATTGTCAGAGGTATCTCGGAACGGCGCGGCCCGGCCAAAGAGGCTCAGCTGCTCTATCAAGAGACACCACCCTCGGTACAACGTCGGGAGAGCCTAGCGGCACAGATCAAGGCCGTCCCAACACCGAACTTCAAGGGTAAGGGGCGGCCCACCAAGAAGGAGAGACGGGACATCGACCGCTTCAGGAGGCGGTGATTCCAATGTCGGTTCTCATCATAAGCCAAGCGCAAGTGCGCCAGCTGCTCCTCATGGACGAGTGTATCGAGCTGATGCATATGGCCTTCACGGCGCTGGCACGGGAAACGGCCATCGTTCCTCTGCGGCCCATCATGAGACTGCCCCACAAGCGGGGGGTCCTCGCGCTGATGCCGGGTTACTCGTCAAACCCAGAGGCGCTGGCCGTAAAGGCGATTGCAGTATTCCCCGGCAACCTTGGTACATCATACGACTCCCATCAGGGCGCCGTCCTGCTGTTTGACGTCAACGACGGGCGACTCCTTTCGGTCATGGATGCGAGCGAAGTGACCGCCATCCGAACCGCAGCAGCATCGGCCGTCGCGACTGAGCTGCTAGCGCATCAGACTGCCGAGGAGCTTGCGATCCTTGGCTCGGGCGTGCAGGCACGTACACATCTCGAGGCGATGTTGGCGGTCCGGAACATCAGGCGAGTGCGCGTCTGGAGTCGCTCGCCGGAGCGAGCCCACGCTTTCAGCGAGCGTGAGCGTGAGCGTTTCAACGTGCAGTTCGAAGTGGCTACTGATGCCGCCCAGGCCGTGTACGGGGCAGGCGTGATCTGCACCGCAACTGCCGCCCGCGAGCCAGTTCTCCTGGGTGAATGGCTATCCAGTGGCGCCCACATCAATGCAGTGGGCTCGGCCTCACCGGTCATGCGCGAGCTCGATACGGCGGCGGTCCGCAATGCCAGGTTGTTCGTAGACAGCCGCGAGTCTGCCGTCAACGAAGCGGGTGACTTCTTAATCCCGCTCAAAGAAGGTGCCATCCGAGAAGACCATATACTGGCTGAGATCGGCGAGATCCTCGAGGGCACCGCCCAGGGTAGGACTCATGACGACGAGATCACGTTGTTCAAGTCGCTTGGCCTGGGAATCCAGGATGTTCTGGCTGCCGACCACATATACGCCAAGGCCAAGGACCTCGGCGTGGGCACCGAGGTCGATCTCGGTGGGCTGAGATAGGTACCGTCGATGCGCGCTTTGTTGCTTCACAAGCAGGGTCAGCCACTCGAACTAGCAGAGATTCCCGTCCCTGAACCGGCCGCAGGACAGCTATTGATCAAGACCGGTGCATGCGCAGTTTGCCGCACTGACCTACACGTCTGCGACGGCGATCTGAAAGACCCGGTTCTACCTCTCGTCCTGGGCCACGAGATCGTGGGCCGGGTCGAAAAGCTCGGTAGTGGTGCCGGGCGTTTCAAGACAGGCGACCGCGTCGGAGTGCCATGGCTGGGTTGGACGTGCGGCGAGTGCCGTTATTGCCAGAGCAACCGCGAGAATCTATGTGATCACGCCCGGTTCACCGGATATCAGATGGACGGCGGGTTCGCGGAATACGCAGTGGCGGACCAGCGCTTCGCCTTTGCGATCCCCGAGGGTTTCCCCGACGAGCAAGCGGCACCGCTGCTCTGCGCCGGGCTGATCGGGTACCGCTCGCTGGTGGCGGCTGGCACAGCCGACAGACTAGGACTCTACGGATTCGGGGCCGCGGCTCATATCGTGGCACAAGTTGCCCGTCACCAGGGACGACGGCTGTTCGCCTTTACGCGAGAGGGCGACAGCGATGCCCAGCAGTTCGCTCGGGACCTGGGAGCGGAGTGGGCCGGTGCCTCGAGCGAATCGCCGCCGGCAGAGTTGGACGCAGCGATAATCTTTGCCCCGGTGGGACAGCTGGTGCCGCTGGCGCTTCGCGCAACCGCACCTGGAGGTACGGTAGTCTGCGCCGGGATCCACATGAGCGAGATCCCGGCGTTTCCCTATGATATCTTGTGGCGCGAGCGGACTATCCGGTCGGTCGCCAATCTCACCCGCCGCGACGGTGAGGAGTTCCTGGAGCTGGCGCCGAAGGTCCCAGTCAGAACCCACGTTATCTCCTATCCGCTAGAGCAGGCCAACGGGGCGCTTGCCGATCTGCGGCAGGGCCGATTGAGAGGAGCGGCGGTGCTGGTCCCGTGACGGCGGTGAGCTGAGGGCCCGTTGCGAATCCCACCGATCCCCCACCGCTGGTCGGTGACTACCCGTCAAGCGATCGCGATCCAGCAGCGCCTCGCCGAGCGAGTCAGAGAAAGGCCGCCGCGCGAGGAGCTGCATCTAGTAGCCGGTGTCGATGCTGCTTTCTCCCGTGACGGTAACAGCTGCATTGCGGGGGTGGTCTTGTGGGATTCGCTCGAGCACGAGGTCATCGAACGCCATGTGGCAGTGCGGCGACTGACTTTTCCCTACGTACCTGGGCTGCTGTCCTTTCGCGAGGCACCTGCAGTGATAGGTGCATTGCGAAAGCTGCGAGTCCGACCCGATGCCCTGATATGTGACGGGCACGGCCGGGCGCACCCGCGGCGCTGTGGTCTCGCCTGCCACCTGGGAGTGCTGAGCGGCCTATCTACCGTAGGCTGCGCCAAGTCCAGGCTGGTGGGCGAATATCGGGAGCCCAGGGCTGAGCGTGGCGCCAGCAGCCGGCTCATGCATGAGGGCCAGATAGTCGGTCATGTCCTGCGGACTCGCACGGGTGTCAAACCGGTCTTCGTGAGCGTGGGACATGAGATCGATCTGGCAGCGGCAGTCAACCTTGTGCTGCACTGCGCAACTCGATTCCGGCTGCCGGAGCCAACCAGACTAGCCGACCGGCTGGTGGCAGAGTTCAAGCGGCATCGCAGTTGATGCGGTGGCACGCTTGTCCTCTGTGAATGACAGCGGCATGCCGCGTGACACCAGGGCCTGGCAGTCTAACTCACTATATTGCAGTGTATTACTGGAACTCAGGCGAGCGGCACGGTTCTCGCCTCCGGAGTGAACTTGGCTGGCTTGAGAAGCCCTCAGACGAGAGGCGCAGAACGCTGATGATAACTGGGAGGGTTAGGTGAGCAAGACGACCCCGATCTGTGCACTTCTCTCCGCGGCCTGCTTGGCAACTGGCTGCGGGCCCAAGATGCTCGTGCCGCCTCGACTGGACTTGGAGCCGTTTCCCAACGTCGGATTGGCCACCTTCAGCATCGAAAATGCCAAAGGTGATCTCAATGAGATGGCGACCCAGCAGTTTCTCAGCGAGCTATTCAATGCCCAACCCGACGTGAGGGTCATCGAACTCGGCCCAATGGAGCGCCTGGTCGAAGAAGCCGGGCGGGACCGGCCCGACCGCGATGTGTTGCGGCGAATCGCGGCTGAATACGATGTACCCGTGATCTTCACGGGTCACATGAAGGTCTCCAACGTGACCCCGGAAGCTTCACTCTACCGATTCCCGAACGTGTCGGCGGTGGTGAGCGTGCAACTCACGGTCCGTATGCTGGAGACGGAATCGGGCGCGACTCTGTGGAGCAATTCTGTCAGGGCTACCGAGGGTGTAGGCGAACTCGGCGTGGCGGGTGGAGAGATCGTGTTCTCGGCCCAGGATCCCAATGAGGCCTACGGGCACCTGGTCGAGCACCTGGTCGCCGAGGTGACGAAAGACTTGCGCCCCACATACCGATAGTCGTGCGCGAACCGGACTCCGTACGGCGTAGTCCGCGAGCGAATGTGCCTTGCCCCTGATGTGGCACGTGCGCAGCCAGTTCGCACACCTGTCCCATCCCCGCACTTCAGCACACATTATCCGATCATGGACTGAGGCCTTAGACCGGGCAGCTGTGGTAGCGGGGTTCGAGCAGAGCGAACAATGCCGGCATGACATTTACAGCCGCCCCTCGGAGATCGCGCAATGGAGCTAGCACTCAATGACGTATTGACGATTCTACAGAGCACGCCGGAGACGCTGCGAGCGCTCTTGGAGGATCTGCCCGATCGTTGGCTGACTTGCAACGAGGGACCGAACACCTTCAGTCCGAGAGATGTGTTGGGCCACTTGATTCACGGCGAGGAAGACGACTGGATACCGCGTCTCAAGATCATACTGGAACGCGGGGAGTCCGTGGCTTTCGAACCATTCGACCGCTTCGCATTCCGCAAGAAGTACAAGGGTATGACGATTGACGCGTTGCTCGACAGATTCGCGGCGCGGCGGGTTCGGAATGTCGAGGAGCTAACGCAGCTCGATCCGAGCCCCGAGCAACTTCAACTCACCGGAATCCATCCGGAACTCGGCCGCGTGACGCTGGCACAGTTGCTGGCGACCTGGACCGTACACGATTTGGTGCACATCAACCAGATTACACGCGTCATGGCACGGCAGTATGCCGAGCTGATCGGCCCGTGGCAGGCGTACGTGAAGCTGCTGAGCCGGTGAATGGAATCGGCTCGCTTCATTGTTGCAACCCCCGATTCCCGGAAGGCGGGGGCGCTGCGGAGCCGCGACAGTTTCTACGGGGACGCCGTCCGTCGCAAGCAAGAAAGGGCCCGGATATCTCCGGGCCCTGATGGTGTGGGAAGTCGTTCCAGGTTCAGGCTAGCGTGCCGGTCTCGATCTCGTGCATCCGCACGCGCCGTTGGGCGGCGTCGAGTTCGCGCAGCCCGGCTTCGAAGAAGAACTCCTGCTCGCCAAAAGCCGGCTTCAGATCGTTCAACCACGTGGCGTTGCGATCGAGCTTCGCAAAGAACGGGCGCCCCACCCAATCTGGATCCCGCGCCTGCAGGAATCGCAACACGATCACTTCCTCACCCTGTACCGTCGCTACGCCAGCGACCAGCACTTTTCCGGGTGTGGCGGACATCGATGGGCCGCGAGCGGTCCGTGCGAGGCCGGACACCTGTTTGTAGGCATCGATGAAGATCTCCCACGCGCGAACCAGCGGCACTTCGAAATAGTTCTTGGGTCCTGTATCACGCTCTACGAACATGTAATAGGGCACTGCGCCGAGTCGAACCTGGCGTCTCCACATCTCCGCCCAGAGGTCGGCGGAATCGTTCACGCGTCGGATCAAGGGAGCCTGGCAGCGCACGGTGGCGCCCGCGTTCTGGACCCGCCTGACAGCCTCCTGGGCTATTTCCGGAGCCAGCTCACGGGGGTGGCTGTAGTGGGCCATAACCGCGATGTGCTTCCCGGCGCTCCGCACATCTTCAAACAAGCGCAGGAGATCGTCGGCGTCCGGGTCGGTAACGAATCGATAGGGCCAGTATGCCAGTGCCTTGGTACCGATCCTGATGCTATCGACGTGCTCGAGGGACGGATCCAGCAGCGGCTCGATGTAGCGGCGCAACACCGAAGTCTTCATGACCAACGGGTCGCCACCCGTGACCAGAACACTGGTGACCTGCGGCTGACCTCTCAGATAGTCAGCCAGGGCTTGGGACTCGCGCCCTGCGAACCGGAGCTCGTTGATCCCCACGAACTGCGCCCAGCGGAAGCAGTAAGTACAGTAGGTATGACACGTCTGGCCAGCAGCCGGGAAGAAAAGCACCGTCTCACGATACTTGTGTTGTAGGCCGGGAAGCGCTTTACCCCCTACACGAGGAACGTTGAGCTCGATCTGACCGGCCGGGTGAGGATTGAGCGTGAACTGGATACGCCTTGCGGCCGTCTTTATCTCCTCCCTCGAAGCTCCGCGCCGAATCAGACCCAACATCCGAGCGTAGTCCGTCAACCTGAGCATTCCTGGCTGGGGGAATGTCAGTTGGTACATGGGATCACTGGGGATATCGGACCAATCTATCAGCTCGTCGAGAACGTAGTCATTGACCCGGAACGGCAGGACGGACGCGACGGCCTTCATAGCCGTGCGCTCCGCAGATGACAACCGCCGGAGTTGAGGGATGTCGTCGATGTCCTTGCGCGTATAGACCCGAAACTCTCGTGCGTGGGCGATCGGAAGCCTCCTTCTCCGGCGTTAGTCGTATCGGACTCTATGGTGACTCTACAGCCTTATAAGCGTCGTACTCTTCAGTAGTCTGTGCTGTTTGATAGTGCTTTATGCTCGGTGGTCCCGCCTGGCCAACCACGGGACCAACTGATATCTGCGGATACAGCCGCGAGACACATGGGGCGCCATGCCGACAACATCTGCTCACCACGTCAACCTAGCCACCACGTTTGCCGACAGCTTGAAAGTTACAGCCTGGCTACACAGTGTGGGAAGGGCAAGCGCCGCTCAGCGAACGTAAAGTCTTGCAAACAAATGACTTCTGCTTATAGACTATAGACAATAAGATGCGATCTTATTGGCCTGACGCCGCTCCTCCACCGCAGCGCAGGAGGTCACGATGAACCGTTCCCGTCGCGAGTTTCTCGCAACGTCAGCGGCCGTTATTGCAATTCCCATACCAAGGGCCGGGTCTCGAATACAGACCGCGCCAGGTCCCGGGCCAACCAAGCCAGTCGCCCAAGGCATGGACGGCGGGGCAGCTCAGGGCTCCGATCCCTGGATCGAGATCCTGCCGGCCGCCATCGGACACAACGTGCGTGAGGTGGCTCGGCTGGCCGGGGGCCGGCCGATACTCGCCGTCGTCAAGAACAATGCCTACGGGCTCGGGCTGGAGACGGTGGGTCCCTTACTCGACCGATACAGCCAGATCGCTGGACTCGCCGTGGTCAAGGCCGAACAGGCTCTGCGCCTACGGACCGCCGGGGTCGAGAAACCCATTCTCCTCATGGGGCTATTCAGTGAGGTGGAGGGTGAAGAGCTGGTCCGTCACGGAATCGAGCTGGCTCCCTATTCTGACGCGGCGGAACAGACGCTCGCCCGCCTCGTCCGGCGGCTGGACCGGCCCGTGCCGGTTCACCTGTATCTGGACACGGGGATGTCACGACTCGGGATGCCATTCCGGCGGGCTGCAGCGTGGGCCGAGCGAGTCGCCAGCCTCGAAGGAGTGCACGTCAAAAGCACCTTCTCGGCGCTGACAGAAGAGGACGACTTCGACCCCGAACAGCTGAGGCGATTCCTCGGGGTTGCCCGCGACGCAGGCCGGCGCGGCGTCGACATGGGGTTGCTGCATCTCGCATCGTCGCACGGACTGTTCTTCCGGCCGGAAGCTCAACTCGACATGGTACGACCGGGTTTGGCGCTGTATGGGGCCTACCCCGCCGGAGCCCGTGACACGGGTGCCGCCGATCTGCGCCCCGCGTTCCGGCTGAAGGCGCGGGTGGTGAGGGTCGAGCGAATCGAGCCGGGCGACAGCGTCAGCTACGGCCGCGAGTACGTCGCAGAGGAACCGACCTGGATCGCCACACTACCGGTGGGTCATGCAGACGGCTATCCCCGTGCGGCGGTGCAGGGCTGTGAAGTGTTGATTGGTGAACGAGCGTATCCGGTCATCGGAGCCGTCAGTGCAAGTCACACGATCGTCGCGTTGGGGACACAACAGACGGTCCGGGTGGGTGACATCGCGACGCTGGTGGGACCCGACTCTGAGGCAGTCCACCCCAACACGGTAGCCGGCCGCGCCGGGGTGTCGGTATACGACGTCCTGATGCACCTTGGCGCCCAGTTGCTCAAGCAAGTCAACGATGGCCCTCGGTAACTGGCGAGCAGCAGGCGTAGTGATATAATACAGGTTCGGGGCGCCGTTGCCGTTGACTCTCTCCCCGGGCCGGTTGTGTACCAGAGCGATCACCCCCCCTGGACTCAACCTCCCGGACATTGCGGGTGGCGCGCCCAGAAGAGGCCCAGAAGAGAAAGGAGACCGTTGGTGATGGATCGCAATCTGATAGGCCTACCGATCGCTCTGGCCCTAATGGCGACAGCATGCGCTGTCGAGACAGATGGTGGCGAGGAACAGGCAGCTGAAGACCCCGCCTCGGCGTATTCGGCTGCGGACGATCCCCGCCCGCACATCGTGCTCGAGACAACCATGGGCAACATCGTGCTGGAGCTGGATCGGGAGAAGGCGCCGAAGAGTGTGGCCAATTTCTTGGTTCACGTCGAGGGTATGAGGAATGCGCAGGGCAGGATCGTCCCGTTCTATGAAGGCATGTTCTTCTATCGGATCCTGGGAAGTCCAGCGGTGATCCAGGCGGGTTTGCTCGACACTACCTACGCGCGCCGACTGAGTCCTGTCGCTTTTTTGGAGAATGAGGGCGACAACGGACTCAAGAACCTGCGCGGCACAGTCGCGATGGCGCACGCGGCAGATCCCCACAGTGCAAAATCTGAGTTCTTCATCAACATCGAGGACAACGCGATGCTTGATACGAGCGAAGAGGAGTGGGGCTGGGCCGTGTTCGGCAACGTGATTGAGGGCATGGACGTGGCTAGCGCGATACACGGCCTTCCCACACGAACGAGAGGAACACGCGAGTACATGCCGGAGGAGCCACTGCCGGCCATCATCCGCTGCTATGTCCGACCCAAGACACCGGAGCAGATGGCGGAAATGGCGGACACTGCGACAGCCACCCAGCAATAGCAGAACGATACCGACCGAATCGCCACCGGCAGTCGGATAAGATGTCCTGCCGGTGGTGGCTCGCTTCAACCACCAGCTGGCGCTCCCTGATTGAGTTATCCGTTCCGGCTCCCACAGACTCCGGTACCGTACCTCACGGACCGGGCGGAGCTGTACTGTACGGCAATCAACTGCGTGGACGGCAGAGCCCAGCTTCCGGTGATCGACTACGTCAGATCAAGGTTCGGAGCGCAGTTCGTGGACGTGGTTACCGAACCGGGCCCGGCACAACTGCTGGCCGTGCGTAGGGATCGACGCGCGGCAAAGCTGCTGGTCGAGAGGGCAGCGTTCACCGTCAAAGCCCACGATTCCATTGGAATCGCGGTGGCCGCACATTACGACTGCGCCGCTACGATGGCCGACGACGACACTCAGCGATACCACGTCAGGCGCGCTGTGAATTTCCTAGCGAAGCGATTCAATCACGTACCGATCGTGGGACTGTGGCTGGACGACGGATGGTGTGTCAGCGAGGTTTGTTCCGAGGAACGCTAACCAACCGCGGAGTGAGCCGATTACGCAAGCCTGAGGGTTTCACAGATGTTCGAATTCAAGCCGCTGTCACGCGAGGGAATTCAAGCCGCGCTCGAGAAGGCGGAGCACTACCGACTACTCAACGAACCGTGGGAAGCGGAGAGCATATGCCGCGACATACTCGCCATCGAACCGGAGAACCAGCAGGCACTGGTTCTGTTGGTTCTCGCACTGACCGAGCAATTCGGTGAACAGGGAGGGGTCGAGGCGGACGAGCCCCGCGGACTGTTGCCACAGCTGGAGAGCGAGTACTCGCGAGCATATTACGCTGGCATCATTAGCGAGCGCCGCGCCAAGGAGATGTTGGCACACGGGACGCTGGGAGCGGGTCCGGTAGTGTTCGAAATGCTGCGGGAGGCCATGGACTGGTACGAAAAGGCCGAAGATTTGGCGAGTGCAGGAGACGATGACGCGCTACTGCGCTGGAACACCTGTGCCCGCCTGATTCTACGCAACAGGCTGCGGCCCCCGCCACGGCCACCCGGAGTGGAGAACTGATCCGGCTTCACTGGTTGACGGCAGCCCAACCAGCAGCAATTTACTGAAAGGTCGCGACCAACCGGCACTTGGTACACCTGCAAAAGGAGATGCCAATGCAGACCCATACAAGGCCTTCAGGGCGCATCGGTGCTGCACTCGTGGCTGCGGTTGCAGTCGCGTCATGCGGTGAAACCGAAACTACCGTCGATCACATGGAGCGCCATTTCGACGAGGTGGAAGCCGTCAAAGCGGCAGTGATCGCCGGCGACCTCGCCACTGCCCAACAGCAGGCAGAATGGCTCGCCAGCCACGAGGCCGTCGCCGGCCTTCCGGGCGACTGGGAACCGTATGTGGCACAGATGCAGGCGGCGGCGAGGGACGCTGCCGACGCGGCGGACATCGCAGCGGCAGGCACCGCCACGGCTGACATGGCTCTGGCGTGCGGGGCCTGCCACACGGCCGTCGCCCAGATAACCGCATTCGCCTTCATGGGCCAACCGGAGGCAGCGGGAGTCACGGGGCACATGGCGCGCCATGGCTGGGCCATGGACCGCATGTGGAAGGGGCTTATCGGCCCGTCCAACGAGGCGTGGATGGAGGGCGTGCAGGGGTTCGACGAGTCCCCGCTGCAAGGTGGCTCTGAGCAAACACTTGCGCTGGGAATGAGGATCCACGAGTTGGGCGCTCAAGGCGCAGAAGCAGCCGACCCGGCGGCGCGTGCCGCCGCCAACAGCGCGACCAGGGTTATAGTCGGCCTTAGCGCGCATTGCCTGGGTCCATGCCATCGAATCGACGTCGCTGACTGGCCTTCCGTTGAGGAGTGCCGGCCAGACGGTCTTGCGAAGACTGCCTTGCTCTTGCGCGATTCGCGGGATGAACACCGCAGGAACATGCTGGCGGCGCTGCTGATCGAGTGGTCTTGATGGGCTCCGACGCCGAACCGCCTTAACAACGTGACCGCGCGCCCGGAGATCCGAAGGTTGTTAACATTGGCGCGAGGTCGTGGTAGCCTGCGCCCATGACGATCGAGATTCGACGACCTTCGGCCGATGAACTCAAG